>Ga0247823_10002948_pt1 | contig 13918 bp, 15 predicted proteins | sample 13C_PalmiticAcid_2_FD_192426 | JGI IMG/M metagenome (GOLD analysis project Ga0247823, IMG submission 192426) | Soil microbial communities from agricultural site in Penn Yan, New York, United States - 13C_PalmiticAcid_Day30 | ecosystem: Environmental > Terrestrial > Soil > Agricultural land...
GCGATAGCGGGCGTAACCGGCCGACAGGTTGGTGTAGCCGATGTCGGTCGGAGCCAGGTTGTCAAACCACTGGGCCAGACGATTGGCGCTGACCGCCTGGGTCAGGCCAGTCGGGATGTCGACGCTGTTCTTCTGCATCTCCCACAGATCTTCGACCGTCTCGGGACGGACGCGGCCCTCGGCCAGAACCCGGGCGTAGGTCACGGCGGCGGCGGTGGTGCGAATCTCGGCCGAGGCGGGATCGGCGGCCAGACCGACAAAGTCGAAGAAGTCTCCGGCGGGCAGGGCGTGGCGCTCGGCGCCGGCTGCGACCTCGCGCAGGATGCGCAGGCGGTCGGCGGTCCAGATCGGCTTGCCGCCGGTCAGCTGATAGATCGCGCGCACGTCGGCCTGAACAGCCTCGGGCAGGCGGGCGGCCTGGGCGTCGAAGCCGGCGATGAAGACCTGGGGATCGACCGGTCGGCTCTGCGCCAGTGCGGTGGTGGTCGCGCCAAGGGTCAGGGTCGTCGTCGCGACGCCAAAGCCCAATTCCCGTCGATTCATTCTAACGCTCTTAGTCCGGTCCGGCGCCAGACCCGTCGCCTGCGCCCCGAAGGATCGAACGCCCCCATGTTATCGACGTTCCGGGCAAACAAAAAGCGCCGGCCCATCGGACCGGCGCTTCTGTGGCGACTATGTCGCAGGCCGTAAGGCTTACTTCTTGATGAAGCCGCCGAACTTGTTGTTGAAGCGCGAAACGCGGCCGCCGCGGTCGAGCATCTGGGCGTTGCCGCCGGTCCAGGCGGGGTGGGTCGACGGATCGATGTCGAGGGCCAGCGTCGCGCCTTCCTTGCCGTAGGTCGAACGGGTCTGGAAGGTGCTGCCATCCGGCTTCACAACCGTGATGAAGTGGTAGTCGGGGTGCGTGTCCGCTTTCATGGGTCTGATCCGTCTCTGCGCTTCGACGATGCCGACCGTCAGTGCGCGTAAATAGAGAAACCCGCCGAGGCTAAACGGCGGGAATGAGCGGCGGCGTTTACACCGGGGGGCGTTCCGGGGCAAGAGCGCGGGCATGACCCAAGTTTCCTCGCCTTCCGTCCCGCAAGACGCCGCCGCCCGGGGGCGCCCCGGCGCCGGGGCCCTGCTGGCCGAGCAGATGGAGGAGGCGGGCGGCAAGCGCGCCAAGACCCGTAACATCAGGCCCCTGGCCCAGTTGCTGCCCTTCATGATGCGGCATCGGCTGGACGCGGCGATCGCAGGTCTGTGGCTGATCGGTTCGACCGTGGCCTCGCTGGCGCTGACGGCGACGGCGCGTGGAGCCATCGACAACGGTTTCGAGAACGGCGGCCGGGACATCAACACCTGGTTCCTGATTCTGGGCGCCAACGCCCTGATTCTGGGGTTGGCGACGGCCTTCCGCTATTTTTACGTCACCAAGACGGGCGAGCGGGTCATCGCTGATCTGCGGACCGCCCTGTTCAAGCGCATCCTGACGCTGGACCCGGTCTTCTTCGCCCATATGCGGACCGGCGAGGTGCTGTCGCGCCTGACGACGGACATCCAGCTGGTCGACACCCTGTTGACCACCTCGGTCAGCTACGCCCTGCGCAACTTCTTCACCCTGATCGGCGGGGTGATCCTGCTCTTCTTCGTCAGCCCCAAGCTGACCGGCTTCGTCCTGCTGATCGTGCCGGTGCTGATCGTGCCGTTGTTCATCTTCGGCCGTCAGGTGCGCAAGCTGACGGTCAGGTCGCAGGACACCTTCGCCAATGCTGTCGGCTTCGCCGGCGAGAGCGTGGACGCCATCGAGACGGTCCAGGCCTTTGGCCGTGAAAAGAGCGCCATCGGCCGCTTCGGCGCGGCGGTGGAGGAGGCCTTCGGCGTCTCCCTGACCCGGATGCGGGCGCGGGCGGTCATGACGGCCATGATCATCACCGTCATGTTCGGCGGCGTCACCCTGGTGCTGTGGCTGGGGGCGCAGGACGTGATCGCCGGGACAATGTCGCCGGGCGCCCTGCTGCAGTTCGTCCTGCTGTCGGTTTTCGCTGCCGGGGCCGTAGGCGCGCTCGGCGAAAGCTGGGGCGACGTGCAGAAGGCCGCCGGGGCCATGGAGCGGATCGACGAACTGATGCGGGCCGTGCCCGCCATCGCGCCGCCCGCCAACCCCGTGGCCCTGCCGCAGCCGCCTCTGGGCGAGGTGTCGATGTCGGCGGTGGACTTCGCCTATCCGGGCCGTCCCGACCTGCCGGCGCTGAAGGGCTTCAGCCTGACCGTGCGCCCGGGCGAAACCGTGGCCCTGGTCGGGCCGTCGGGGGCGGGCAAGTCAACGGTCTTCCGCCTGCTGCTGCGCTTCTATGATCCGCAGTCGGGTCTGGTCTCGGTGGACGGGGTGGACGTGCGTTCGGCCGATCCGGTCGAGGTGCGCGATCGTTTCGCCTGGGTGTCGCAGGAGGCGCCCCTGTTCTCGGGCTCGGCGCTGGAGAACATCCGCTTCGGCCGCGAGGCCGCCACCCTGGCCGAGGCGCGCATGGTCGCCGACGAGGCTCAGGCGCTTGGCTTCATCGAAGCCCTGCCGCAGGGCTTCGATACGCCCCTGGGCGAACGCGGCAAGAGCCTGTCGGGCGGTCAACGCCAGCGTCTGGCTATCGCCCGCGCCCTGGTTCGTGAAGCCCCGATCCTCTTGCTGGACGAGGCCACCAGCGCCCTGGACGCCGAAAACGAGCGTCTGGTGCAGGCGGCGCTGGATCAGGCCATGGAGGCGCGCACGACCCTGGTCATCGCCCACCGTCTGGCCACCGTCCTGCGGGCCGACCGCATCGTCGTCATGGACGGCGGCAAGGTGGTCGAGGAAGGCACGCACGCTGAACTGACGGCGCGCGGTGGACTTTATGCGCGGCTGGCCAAGCTGCAGTTCCAGGAGACGTGAGGTCTAGCGCGCCGCGACCGCCGCGCCGGGAAAGTCGCTGAACACGGCGTCGACGCCGAGGGCGTAGAAGGCTTTCAGATAGTCGTCGAGGTCCCCGTGGTCGGCGGGGGCGTCGCCGTGGCGGCGTTCCAGCGGCAGGAAGACGTTTTCGGCGCGGAAGGTCCAGACCACGACCTTGAGCCCCGCAGCGTGGGCGTCGGCGACCAGAGAGGTCGGCGTCAGGCTGCGAGCCATGTCGTCGCGCGGCAGGATTATACCCGTCTCGACCCCGACGGCGTCGGCGTAGGCGGCGACGGCGCCGAGGCCCTGAGGCGTGCTCATGGCGGCGTAGGTCAGGTCGGGACGGTCGGCGGGGCCGCCGGCTACGCTCATCAGTTGCAGCAAGGGCGCGTCGATGCGCGTCCCTAGCCGCTGCAGAGGCCCGATCTCGAAGCACTGAATCAGGATGGGAGCGTCGGCGCCGGTCAGGCCGTGACGCTCCAGCGCCGCGACGAAGGCGTCCTCCATCGGCAGGCCGACGCCGGCGAAATAGGAGGGGTGCTTCAGTTCCGGCGCGACGCCGATGAGGCGACCGGTGCGGGCGCCTTCCTCGCGGGCAAGCTCCACGACTTCGTCGAAGGTCAGGATGGGCTCCCGGTCGTCCCAGGCGGTGTTGCCGGGGCGCAGCAGGGGCAGGCGCTCTCGGGCGCGCAGGGTCTTCAGTTCGGCCAGGGTGAAGTCTTCGGTGAACCAGCCGGTGGTCTCCACCCCGTCAATGGCTTTGGTGGTCTGGCGAGCCGCGAACTCAGGCCGCTCGGCCACGTCGGTCGTGCCGCCGATCTCATTCTCATGGCGGACGACGAAATAACCGTCGCGGGTCATGACCAGGTCCGGTTCGATGAAATCCGCGCCCTGTTCCACCGCCAGACGATAGGCCGAGGCCGTATGCTCGGGCCGTTCGCCGGACGCCCCGCGATGGGCGATGACTTTGGCGACGACGGGGGGAAGAGGCGCAGACATGGCCGGGGTTCCGCTGAGGAGGAGGGCGGCGGTCAGGATGAGACGGATCATGACACGAGGGTAGGGGGCGCGCACGACGCGGCTGTGAAGGACGCAGAAAAAAGGCGGCGGGGCTTTCGCCGCGCCGCCCTGATTCAGGGGAGTGAAGCGGATCAGGCCGCTTGCAGCACCTTGCGCAACTGCGGCTGCAGTTCCGGGTTGGCGGCGACGATCTGCTTGCCCAGCTTGGGATCGCCGTCGATGTCGATGGTGGTGACCAGGCCGCCGGCCTCCGTGACCAGCAGAATGCCCGCCGCCACGTCCCAAGGCTGCAGGTTGCGTTCGTAGTAGGCGTCGAATCGGCCGGCCGCGACCCAGGCGAAGTCCAGCGAGGCGGCGCCCAGACGGCGGATGCCGGCGACGCGCTGGCCCACGGCGTGGATGTCCTTGATGGCCTGGGCGTGACCCGTCTTGCCGATGAAGGGCAGGCCGGTGGCGATCAGGCTTTCCGACATGTCCTTGCGGCCGGCGATGCGAATGCGCTGGTCGTTCAGGTAGCAGCCCTTGCCCTTTTCGGCCCAGAACATCTCGTTCATGACCGGGTTGTAGGTGACGGCGGCCACGATCTCGGACGAACCGTCGGGGTGGCGACGCTCCAGGCCCACCGTGATGGCGAAGTGGGGCATGGCGTGCATGAAGTTGGTGGTGCCGTCGATCGGGTCGACGATCCAGGTGTGCGACTTGTCGGTGCCTTCAACCATGCCGCGTTCCTCGCCGAGGAAGCCGTAGCCGGGGCGGGCCTTGAGCAGCAGTTCGAACAGGGTCTGTTCGGCCTTGACGTCAGCGGCGGTGACGAAGTCGCCGGGGCCTTTGCGCGAGACCTGGAGGTGCGAGACCTCGCCGAAGTCGCGAAGCATGGGGCGGGCGGTCTTGCGGACGGCGTCCATCATGACCTGGAGCAGGGCGGAAGCGAGGGCCATAGGCGGTTCTCCTGATCCGTCGATCCTCGAAAGGCCACAGCCCGGATGGACGGAGAAGCAAAAGGGGCGCGGACCATCCGCGCCCCTGCAGTCTTGTCTTAAGCGCCCGGCCTTGACCGGGAAAGACGGTGTTTTTTAGTCCGCGCGGCGGACGTACTCGCCCGAGGTGGTGTCGACGATGATGCGCTCGCCCGCCGACATGTAGGGCGGGATCATGATGCGCACGCCGTTGTTGGCGATGGCGGGCTTGTAGGAGGAGGAAGCCGTCTGGCCCTTCACGGTCGGCTCGGTCTCGGCGACTTCCAGAACCACCTGTTCCGGCAGTTCCAGGCCGATCGGACGGCCTTCGTGCATTTCGATGACGACCTTCATGCCCTCTTGCAGATAGGGGATGCGGTCTTCGCCGACCCAGTCCTTCTGCAGTTCGATCTGCTCGTAGGTGGCGTCGTCCATGAAGACCAGGCTGTCGCCGTTGTCGAACAGGTAGGAGAAGTCCTTCTGCTCCAGGGTGACGCGCTCGACCTTGTCTTCCGAACGGAAGCGCTCGTTCAGCTTGTTGCCGGTTTCGAGGTTCTTGGCCTCGACGTTGGCGAAGGCGCCGCCCTTGCCGGGCTTGACGTGGCTGGCCTTGGTGACGACCCACAGACCGCCGTTGTGTTGCAGGACCATGCCGGGCTTGATGGTGTTGCCGTTGATTTTCATTGAAACCGCTGGATGTAGAGGGCTGGAGGCGGCCCGGCCGCTCGTGGGCGGGCGCGCGAAATCGCGGCGAGCCGTAGAGGAAGCGCGTAAAAAGGGCAATGGGGACGCTGATCGCTGGTCGGCGGATCAGTGGAGCGTCGGTCGGTTTCCAAGCCTGGCTTCAGCCCGGTTGGCCAGGCGGACGCCCGCTCCGGTCGGCGAGGCCAGCTTGCCGGCGCCGGGGTCCAGCTTGCGCGCCTCATGGGCGAAGGCGGCGGCGAGCCCTGCCGAGGACATGGCCGCCGCGATCTGAGTCGATAGTCGGGTGGGGCGAACGGCCAGCCAGACGGCGCTGACCGTCTGAGCCGCGAGCCACAGGGTCATGGCGCTGCGACGCTCGGGTCGCTCCGGGGCGTTCCAGACACGCACAGCCGACAGGGTGGTGGCCGAAAACATGGCGGGCAGGATCAGGCTGAGCGGGCCGCGCGGGCGCTCTGTGATCGGCGCATCGCCGCCAAGGGGCTGCGGCGCGCGGCGCGGCTGCGGGCGGATCAGCTTCGAGGCCGCGGTGGTCGCCGCCAGGGCGAAACCGGCGGTCAGGACGACGCCGAGCGCCACATGAGGCCAGTTGCGGCCCTCGGCGTTGAGGAGGTCGGCGGTCTGATGGCGAGCGGTGTCTAGGGCGTTTTCGAGACTGGGCATGAAGCCGGAATGGCCGGGCGCGGAAACTCGTTCCCGCGCCCGGCGTCTTGATGGGCGTCAGTTGCCGGTGGCGGCGCCGTCGGTCTTGATCTCGCTCATGGCGGACTGGAGGTAGTTCTGGGCGCCCAGAAGCTCGATCAGCTTGTGCTGGTTCTCCAGGAAGTCGACGTGCTCCTCGGTGTCGGCCAGGATCTTCATCAGCAGGTCGCGGCTGACGTAGTCGTGGGCGGCTTCGCACTGAGTGACGGCGTCGCGCGTGGTGGCGCGGCTGTCGATCTCCAGCTTCAGGTCGGCGCCCAGGCATTCGATCGGATCCTCGCCGACCTTGAGCTTGTGCAGGTCCTGCAGGTTGGGCAGACCGTCGAGGAAGAGGATGCGTTTGATCAGCATGTCGGCGTGCTTCATCTCGCCGATCGATTCTTCGTAGATGACGTTGCCGAGGTGGCTGAGGCCCCAGCTTTCAAACATGCGGGCGTGCAGGAAGTACTGGTTGACCGCCGTCAGCTCGTTGGTCAGCACCGCGTTGAGGGTGCGGATGATCGCCGGATCGCCCTTCATGGTCGTCGTCCTCTTGATGCGGCGGCGCTGGACGACGTCGTCATGACGCCGCGGCTCTGAACGCCGCCCGTGAGGACTTTCATATCACGGCTTCGGGGCCGTGGATCATTTGCGAGTTCTTATCACTGCATTGATAATGCGAGTGAAATCGACTTTCAGAAGCGGGGTTCTATTCCGCCGCCAGGGCAAAGGCCGCCTGGGTGTCCTGAATCATCTGGCGCATTTCGCAGACGCATTTGGCGCATTGCGGAGCGCATTGATTGGACGCGAAAATATCCTTGGGACGGGTCGCGCCAGCTTCGATGGCTTGAGCGACGTCACGCTGGCGAAGGCCGTTACAGTTGCAGACGTACAAGGCGAGGAAGCCCCGAAGCAGTTACTGAGAATGGCTCGCTATAGCATTTATTAAGGCGAGTGCAAATCGTTCGCATGGCGCTGCGACATTGACGCCCGACGCGGGGAAGGGCAGGGCGAGGACATGGCTCGTCAAACTGCGCTTCCGCCCCGTCCGCCCTGTCAGCTGTATCTGATCACGCCCCCGGCCATCGCCGATCTGGAGGCCTTCGCCGGTCTGCTGGAACAGGCCCTGTCGGCGGGGCCGGTCGCGGCCCTTCAGATCCGGCTCAAGGATATCTCGGACGAGCAGATCAAGGCCGCCGTGGCGCGGCTGGCGCCGATCGCCCAGGCGCACGGCGTGGCGGTGATCCTCAATGATCGACCCGATCTGGCCAGGGCGGCCGGCTGCGACGGCGTCCATGTCGGCCAGGATGATGCGTCGGTGGCCGAGGCGCGGCGCATCATGGGGCCGGACGCCATGATCGGCGCGACCTGCCACGACAGCCGCCACCTGGCCATGGAGGCGGCCGAGGCGGGCGCCGACTATGTCGCCTTCGGCGCCTTCTTCGCGACCGACACCAAGGAAACCACGCATCGGCCGGAACTGATCGAGCTGACCATCTGGCAGGAGACCATGGAGACGCCCTGCGTCGCCATCGGCGGGATCACCGTCGAGAACGCGGCCCTGGTCGCGGCCGCCGGCGCCGATTTCGTCGCCGTCAGCGCGGGCGTCTGGAAGCACCCCGACGGCCCGGCGGCGGCGGTGCGGGCGTTCAACGGCGTCCTGGCGACGGCCTTCTGACTTCAGAGGATGTTTAGGAAGCTCGGCCAGTATGGGGCGTTAGTCGCGTACATCGGACCCGATCATGACCATGAGCCGCGCGCTCGACAGGCCTGAACCCGTTCTCGACGTCACCCCTGCTGATGGCAGAGGCGTGCCTGCGAGCGCGCCGAACGCGGCCTTCTTCCGACAACCCCTGGCCCCGATTCTGACAGCGGTCGGCGTGACCGTGCTCGTCGTTCTGGCGATCAGTTTTGCACGCACCAACGGTCTGGTCGCCGCCCTTTGGGGCGCGGGCGGACTGGCGTTGGCGGTGTGGCTGAGGGGGGGGCGCGGCCTGGCCTATGACCTGGGGTTCGGCGTTCTGGTGACGACGGGCATCCTGGCCGGCGAGTTCCTGGTCGGCAACGGCCCCGTGCTGTCGACCATGTTCACCGTGGTGAACCTGATCGAGATTGTGCTCGGGGTTATGCTTGTGCGGCGCTTTGTGCCCGGGCTCAGCATCACTTCTGTCGAGGGGCTGGCCCGCTTCCTCGGCGTCTGCGCTGTCGCGCCCTTGCCCGCAGCCATTCTGAGCGCGCTGGCGCTGGAAGCCATGACAGGCGCCGATATTCTGGATGGCTTCCGTATATGGTGGTGCGGCCATGCGCTCGGCTTTGCGGTCGTGGGCGCCTTCGGCCTGGCCTTGCAGCGCCGACATGTCGTGATCGTTCGTCAACCGGGGCGTCTGGCTGAAGGCGCCGTCTTGCTCGGGCTGATCGGCGTCGCCTGCTATGCGATCTTTTCTCATCTGAGCCTGCCCTATGGCTTCCTGCTGATGCCCTTGCTGTTGATGATGGCGGTGCGGTTCCGGGTCGTTGGCATCGCCGCCGCGCTCGTGCTGGTCACGGTCATGGCCATCGGCGGCACCATGGCGGGGCATGGTCCCTATCATTCCTTCGGCGCCGAGGACCGGGCGCTTCTGGCCCAGCTGCTGGTCTTGCTCGGCTACATGCCGATCCTGATGGTCGCCGCCTTGCTTGAAGAGCGCGATCGTCTGGCGGAACGCGCCCGGGCGGGGCGTGAACGCGCCGAGCGCGCCTCGGCCGCCAAGTCGCGTCTGCTGGCCAATGTGGCGCATGAGATCAAGAGCCCGGTCGGCGGCATTATCGGCATCGGCGAGCTCTGGGCCGGGGGGCAGTTGGGCGCGACCTCGGCCGAGCAGGTCGAGATGGCGCAGATGCTGGTGAAGACCGCCCGTCAGGTCGAGACCCTGGCCCATGATCTGCTGGACGTGGCGCGCGCCGAGTCCGGCGCGGTCAAGGTGGAGCTGCGACCGACCGACGTCGCGGGACTGCTGGAGGACGTGCGGCGCACCCTGATCCTGAAGCCCGAGGCCAAGGGATTGACGATCGAAGTCATGCTGGAAGGCGACGCCCTTATCGCTCAGGCGGATTCGCAACGCCTGGCCCAGGTGATCGGCAATCTGGCCGGCAACGCCGTCAAGTACGGCGCTTCGGGCGGCCGGGTCGTCCTGAAGGCGATGTGGGCGGACGAGCGGGTGCGGATCGAGGTGATCGACTTTGGTCCCGGCCTGACGGCGGAGAAGCAGGGACAACTGTTTGAACCGTTCAACCGTCTGGGGCTTGAGCGTTCGGCGATCGAAGGGCACGGCATCGGCCTGGCCCTGGCCAAGCGTCTGACGGAGTTGCAGGGCGGCGAGATCGGCGTGGTCTCCGCGGCGGGGCAGGGCGCGACCTTCTGGATCGAGCTGGCTGCGGCTTGACCCTCGGCCGGGACGGTGGCCAAGCTCAGGGCATGAAAATCGCCCTCATCGCTTCTCTCCTGTCGGCGGCCACGCCGGCGATCGCCCACGCTCAGTCCCAGAGCGCCGAAGATCTGACCCGGTTGCTGAACGGCGGGCCGGCAGCGGCGGCGCGGCCTGCGCCCCCTCAGCCTGACGCGCAGCGACCGGCGCCGGCGAGGCCCGCGACGGTTTCGACCGCGCCTTCTTCCTCGACGCCACGATCTGCGTCCCCGGCCGCTCCCTCGGCGCCCGTCGTACAGAACCGCGCTGGAACCTCAGCCGCCCCATCCGCCCCGGCTCAGGCCCAGAGACCAGCGCCGGCGACCGGCGCGCTCGGCGCATCGGCCGTGGCCGCCCTCCCGTTCCGCATTGAACTGCCCGGCGACGTCCAGTTGTTCGAGGGGCGCGGTGCGCCAGACGCCAAGGTCTGGTCGGTCCGCAAGGGGACCAGGACGCTGGCCATGATCTATGCGGGGCCGTCCTCGCAGTTTCCCATCTATGACGGCGAGCAGGTGACGGCGGCGGGGCGTGTCTCGGTCATCGTGCCCGAAGGGACACGGCGCATCGCCATGGAACATTGGTTCCAGCGACCTGTGGCGCCGACCGAGATCCATGTCTGGCTGATGAGCCTCGACGGCGCCGACCGCGACGCCGCCGAACGGATCGCCCAGTCGGTCGATCCTAAATAGAACTCGGGTCTATTCGGACCAGACGGCCAGGTCGTTGCCGGACGGGTCGCGGAAGTGGAAGCGGCGACCGCCGGGGAAGGCGAAGATGGGGTGGGTGATTTCCCCGCCCGCCGCCTGGACCCTGGCCAGCATGGCTTCCAGGTCATGGGCATAGAGGATGGGCAGAGGCTTGGGCGTCATGGCCTCGGTGGTGAAGCCGCCGTCCAGACCTTCGCCGAACGCCGCATAGTCAGGACCGTAGTCCTGGAAGACCCAGTCGAAAGCCGAGGCGTAAAAGGCCTTGTGCGCCGCCATGTCGGTGGCGGGCAGTTCGAGATAGTCCAGCTTGCCGTCTTCGCGCATGGCGACTCTCCAGAAAATGGAGGCGGACGCTTGCACGACCCGCGACTCTGCGCAAACCTGAAAATGGTTCGCAAATGCAGGAGTCGTCCCATGATCATCCTGAGCGCCGGATGCGCCTCGCTGGCCTCGCTCATGCAGCGTGACGCCGACGGAAGACGTGGGCCGAATACAGAACGGGCGCCGACCGAATCCGACCGACGCCCGCGTCTGATTTCAATGAACGGCGGCGATCAGCGCGCCGTCTGGGTCTCGCCCGCGCGCCAGACGCGGTAACGCACCTCGACGTCCGACGGGGCGTAAACCACCACCGGCAGGCGCGAGTTGTAGCGGATCAGCGGCTGCTCTTGCGTCGTCACGAAGGCCTGACGCTCCGAGCCCGGCGGGCAGCCCATCATCGTGCTGGCGGCGTTCCCCAGGGCCGGCAGGACGTAATAGTCATAGCCCCAGCCCTCGGCCGTGCGGGTCTCCAGGCGACCGCCGAAGAATTGACGGTTGCAGTCGATCGTCTGGGTCTTGCCCAGGATCAGCTCGACCTTCAGCGCGCTTTCATCGGTCTGGGCCGGCAGGGTGATGACGTGGCGCGTCTGGCCTGCGGCGGCGGCCGGGAAGGCCTTGAGCGCGCCGGCGCCCTCGGCCTGGGCCGAGGGCGCGCTCGGGCTTTCGGCCTGGGCGGTGGCGCAGGCGGCCAGCGTCAGGGCGGCGACCCCGGCGAAGAGGGAGGGGAGGATTTTCAAGGCGTAGTCTCCACGGCCAAGGTTAGCGTGACCGTGGAGAACGCGATGGGATCAGGCCAGTTCCACGGCCATGGCCACGGCTTCGCCGCCGCCGATGCACAGCGAGGCCACGCCCTTCTTGCCGCCGCGCGCCTGAAGGGCCGCCAGCAGGGTGGACAGGATGCGCGCGCCCGAGGCGCCGATGGGGTGGCCCAGGGCCGTGGCGCCGCCGTTGACGTTCAGCCTGGCGCGGTCGATGCCCAGTTCCTGCTGGGCGATCATGGCGACGACGGCGAAGGCCTCGTTGACCTCCCACAGATCCACATCCTCGACCGACCAGCCGGCCTTCTTCAGCGCCTTCTGCATGGCGGGGACGGGGGCGGTGGTGAACAGGCCCGGCTCATGGGCGTGGGCGGCGTGGCTGACGACACGGGCGACGATGGGCAGGCCGAGCGCCTTGGCCGTGCTCTCGCGCGTCATGACCAGGGCGGCGGCGCCGTCCGAGATCGAGCTGGCGTTGGCGGCGGTGATGGCGCCGTCCTTGGTGAAGGCGGGACGCAGGGTCGGGATCTTGGCCGCGTCGGCCTTGCCGGGTTGCTCGTCCTCGCTGACCGTGACGGGGCCCTTGCGGGTGGCGACCTCGACCGGGACGATCTCGGCCTTGAAGGCGCCGGAGGCGATGGCGGCCTGGGCGCGGGTCAGGCTTTCGATGGCGTATTCGTCCATCGCCTCGCGGGTGAACTGATACTGGGCCGCCGCGTCCTCGGCGAAGACGCCCATGGCCTTGCCGGGGGAATAGGCGTCCTCCAGGCCGTCCATCATCATGCTGTCGACGATGACGTCGTGGCCGATGCGGGCGCCGCCGCGGTGCTTGTTCATCAGATAGGGGGCGCCGGTCATGGACTCCATGCCGCCGGCGACGATGACCTCGGCCGTGCCGGCCAGCAGGGCGTCGTGCGCCATCATGGCGGCCTGCAGACCCGATCCGCACATCTTGTTCACCGTGGTCGCCTCGACGTGTTTGCCCAGGCCCGCGCCGATGGCGGCCTGACGCGCCGGGGCCTGGCCCAGACCGGCGGGCAGGACGCAGCCCATGAAGATCTGTTCGACCTTTTCGGGGGCGACGCCGGCGCGTTCGACAGCGGCCTTGACCGCGGCGGCGCCCAGGTCGGTGGCCTTGACCGGCGACAGCGCGCCCTGGAAGCCGCCCATGGGCGTGCGGGCGAAGGAGACGATGACGACGGGATCGGTTGCGGCGGTCATGAGGGGCGTTTCCAGTATGAATCGTTTGCCGGGGGATTAGGGGAGGCGGAGGCCTGCTGGCAAGCGCGGCCGCCCTACAGCAGCTTGCGGCGCTGGCGGGCCAGGGCCAGGGGGCGTCCGTCGACGCCCCAGGCGACGGCCTCGTCCACGGACCAGCCGAGACCGTGATCCAGCAGCCGGTATTCAAAGAAGGCCCAGCCGTCGGGCGCGGTTTCCGGTGTCGGGTCGGCCAGGAAGTCGTAGCGCAGATCGACCGTGGTCATCATGGGCGGCGCCTTGAAGGCGGTCCAGGCGGGCGGATAGAGGGCGTCCAGCAGATAGGCCATCCGCAGTTCGTCCAGAGGCGCGCCGTCCCGGGTCCGCATCCACACCCGCTCGACAACGGCCTTGCCTTCGTTGCCGCCCAGGATGTTGGGGCCGCCGTTGAAGCGATAATCGACGTGTTGCGAGAAGCGGGGGGCCATGGGGCCGCTGAGACCTGGCGCGTCCAGATCCAGCGCGGGCGGCGGGACCAGGAGCGGGCTGAGCGGCTGGGCGGTTTCGCCGTCGGCGCCATAGGTGGCGCTGGCGTGGTGGGTCAGGCGCGAACCTTGCCCGGCCTCGACCACGGCATAGGCGACATTGCGGCCGCCGCGCAGCAGGCGCGGACGGAAATGGATCGGCTGACCATATCGGGCGGCGGCCAGATACTGGACGCTGAGGCTGCGCAAGGGCGCCTTGATCTCCAACCCCTGACGCATGGCTCCGGCGCACAGGGCCGCCAGCAGGCCGCCGAAGGGAAAGCCTGCTTCAGGCGGGGCGCTGATCGGGCCGTTTGAGAATTCGCCGGACAGATGCGCCGACAGGCCCTCTTCGCCGGGCGTCAGGGTCAGGGCGTCATGCAGCAGGTCGGCTTCGGTCATCGGTCCACGCAACTGTCGAAAGAGGCGGGCGGAGACTGAAGCGTCGCCGCCCGCAAGTCGAGGAATGCAGAAATCGCGACAGGACTGTCGCAAGTTCGTTGCCAAAAGAAACTGTCAAACTGGGTCGCGATTGGCAACCCACTTGTCAAAAGCCTGACGCGGGGTCACTTTCCGGGCATGGGACGCACCGCCGACTATAGCCGCCAGAGCTGCTCGATCGCCGCCACGCTGGAGGTGATCGGCGACCCGTGGACCCTGCTGGTCATCCGCGACGCCTTCAACGGCGTGCGCCGGTTCGAGCA
>Ga0247823_10002949_pt1 | contig 13918 bp, 15 predicted proteins | sample 13C_PalmiticAcid_2_FD_192426 | JGI IMG/M metagenome (GOLD analysis project Ga0247823, IMG submission 192426) | Soil microbial communities from agricultural site in Penn Yan, New York, United States - 13C_PalmiticAcid_Day30 | ecosystem: Environmental > Terrestrial > Soil > Agricultural land...
GTCCCCTCCCCCGCTGCGCGAGGGAGGATTTGATAGTCCGACGCCCCCTCCCTATAGCCCACCTCATGGAGCGACTGGACAACGGCTCGCCGGTGCCGGCGCATCTTCGCGGCGGGATCGTCGCGCTCGGCAATTTCGACGGGTTTCACCTCGGGCATCAGGCCGTGGTCGGCCGCGCGATCGCGCGCGCACGGGCCGAGGGCCGTCCGGTGATCATCGCCACCTTCGATCCGCATCCCAAGCGCTTCTTCCAACCACAGGCCGAGCATTTCCGGCTGACCACGCTCGATCAACGCGCGGCCCTGTTCGCCGCGGCGGGCGCCGACGCGATGCTGGTCTTCCGGTTCGATTCGGCGATGGCGGCGCTCAGCGCCCGGCAATTCGCCGAGCAGCAACTGGTTGCGATCATCGGCGCGGGCGGGGTGGTGACCGGCGACGACTTCACCTTCGGCAAGGGCCGCGAGGGCGACGTGACCAGACTCGCCGCTCTCGGTCGCGAACTCGATTATTCGGCCGAAGTCGTCGCGCCGGTGACGCTCGACGGCGAGACCGTCTCTTCCAGCCGCATCCGCGAATTTCTGCGCGACGGAGATCCGCGCGGCGCGGCGCGGCTGCTCACCCGGCCGTTCGCGATCGAGGGGCCGGTGCAGCACGGGGCGAAGCTCGGCCGCCAGCTCGGCTATCCGACCGCGAACATGGACCTCGCCAATTATCTGCGCCCGGCTTACGGCATTTACGCGGTGCGCGGGCGGCTGGCCGACGGACGGATGCTGGACGGGGTCGCCAATCTCGGCATCCGTCCGAGCATCGAGCCGCCGATCGAATTGCTCGAAAGCTATTTCTTCGATTTTGACGGCGATCTGTACGATCAGGTGATCCAGGTGTCGCTGATCGACTATCTCCGCCCCGAGGCGAAGTTCGATTCGCTCGATGCACTCAAGGTCCAGATGGCCGCGGATGCGGTCGCGGCCCGGGGGGTGCTGGGCGCGTAATCCAACCCGCAGGCCCTCCGTCACCCCGGACTTGTTCCGGGGTCCACCGGGAGGCGGCGGATGGACTAGCGGCTCCGAATTCACCCGGCATGGCCTGGTGGACCCCGGCACAAGGCCGGGGTGACAAATAGGGGCGAAAAGGGGCCGCGCTCTTCCAATGTAGGATTTCGTCTGATCTATTCTGGTCGATGCAATCGAACCTCGCCCTCCCTGATCGCCGATCCGCCGCGTCCGCGCCGCGTCGATGCGCGAAGCCGTTGCGCCGCGGGCGCTTCACCGGCGTAAGGGCGTCGTGTGACGATCGCCAGGGTGTCGCGTCGGGTGCGCGTGTCAACCGCGAACCCGGCGGGATTGCCGTGAAATCCCCATTCGCTTGTCACCCGTGTCAACCGTCTGGTCGTGTCAACCGTGTCAACCGCGTGTCACCTTCGCAGCAGCGCACGAGCAAAGCTGCTTCCCCGATCGCTCGACACCAGCTAATCCCCGCCGCCAAATGACCGACACCAACGATTCCACGCGCGACTGGCGCGATACCGTCTTCCTGCCGAAGACCGATTTCCCGATGAAGGCCGGGCTCGCCGCCAAGGAACCGGCGATCCTCGAGCGCTGGGCGAAGATCGGGCTCTACCGGAAGCTCCGCGAGGCCCGCGCCGGTCGCGAGCGCTTCCTGCTCCATGACGGCCCACCCTATGCGAATGGCGACATTCACATGGGCCACGCGATGAACAAGATCCTCAAGGACATCGTCGTGCGCAGCCAGACCCTGCTCGGCAAGGACGCGCCCTACGTCCCCGGCTGGGACTGCCACGGTCTGCCGATCGAGTGGAAGGTCGAGGAAGCGTACCGCGCGAAGAAGCTCAACAAGGACGAAGTCGACCCCGTCGCCTTCCGCGCCGAATGCCGCGCTTATGCCGAGAAATGGGTCGCCGTGCAGCGCGGCCAGTTCGAGCGGCTCGGAGTGATGGGCGATTGGGACACGCCCTACCTCACGATGAACTATCAGAGCGAGGCGATCATCGCCGGGGAGCTCTTGAAGTTCGCCGAGAGCGGCCAGCTCTATCGCGGCGCCAAGCCGGTGATGTGGTCCCCGGTCGAGAAGACCGCGCTCGCCGAGGCCGAAGTCGAATATGAGGACGTGGTGTCGACCCAGATCGACGTGGCGTTCGAGATCACGGAGGCGCCCAACGCGCCCGAGCTGGTCGGCGCGCATGCGGTGATCTGGACGACCACGCCGTGGACGATCCCGGTGAACCAGGCGCTGAGTTATGGACCGGACGTTGAGTATGTGGCGCTTCGCTTCCCAGTTCAGGAAGCGCTGATGAGCTTGCCCGATCATGACGGTCTCTCGAACTTTGCCGGCGTTATGTTGCCGCCGAATCAGGTTTACCTGATCGCCGAAATGCTCGTTCCGGCATTCTTGAAGCGCGTCACGAAAGGGCACGGGTTTACAGAGGGTTCGTTTGGCGATGCCGAGCAGGTCTGGCGGGGCATGGGCTCGCAATTAGCCGGCGCCGTCGCCCGCCATCCGATGCACGAGCTCGGCGGGTTCTTCGCCAGGCCGCGCCCGTTCCTGCCCGGCGATTTCGTCACCACCGACGCCGGCACCGGTCTCGTCCATATGGCGCCGGATCATGGCGAGGACGACTTCCTGCTGTGCAAGGCGCACGGGATCGATCCGGTGTTCGCGGTCGACGGCGCGGGGATGTACCGCGCCGACTGGCTGTGGCTCGGCGGCCAGGGATCGGTGATCAACAAGAAGTTCGTCGCCTCGGACGGCCCGATCTGCACCGATCTGCGCGAAGCCGGCGCCCTGCTCGCCGCGTCGGACGATTTCGCGCACAGCTATCCGCATAGCTGGCGGAGCAAGGCCAAGATCATCTTCCGGGCGACGCCGCAATGGTTCATTCCGATGGATCGCAGCGCGGAGATCGGCGCGAAAGGCGCGCCGTGGCCAACTCCTTCTCCCCTTGTGGGAGAAGGAAGGGGCCCGCTCGCGTCAGCGAGTGGGAAGGATGAGGGGGACATGAGTCTCACTCCCCCTCACCCTTCCGCGCCTTCGGCGCTCCCTCCCTCTCCCACAAGGGGAGAGGGCGATAATCAGGCCACCCTCCGCCAGATCGCGCTCGACGCAATCGAGACCACCCGCTGGGTCCCCGAGCGTTCGATCAACCGCATCCGTTCGATGGTCGAGGGCCGTCCCGATTGGGTGATCAGCCGCCAGCGCGCCTGGGGCGTGCCGATCGCGCTCTACGTCAACCGTGCGACCGGCGACTATCTCCGCGATCCGGAAGTGAACGCCCGCATCCTCCAGGCCTTCACGACGGGTGGGGCAGATGCGTGGTTTCAGGCCGATCATCAGGCGCTGCTCGGCGGGAAGTACAATCTCGCCGACTATGAAGTGATCACCGACATCCTCGACGTGTGGTTCGACAGCGGCTCGACCCACGCCTTCGTGGTCGAGGCGCGCTACGGGCAGGACGCCCGCGCCGACCTCTATCTCGAAGGCTCGGACCAGCATCGCGGCTGGTTCCAGTCGTCGCTGCTGGAGTCCTGCGGCACCCGCGGCCGCGCGCCTTATGGCGCTGTCCTCACCCACGGCTTCGCGCTCGACGGCAACGGCCGCAAGATGAGCAAATCGCTCGGCAACGTCGTCGATCCGCTCAAGATCATCGGCGAGAGCGGCGCCGACATCCTTCGTTTGTGGGTCGCCCAGACCGATTATTTCGAGGACGTCCGCATCGGCAAGGAAGTCCTCGCCGGCACCGGCGACACCTACCGGAAACTGCGCAACACCTTCCGCTATCTGCTCGGCGCGCTCGACGGCTTCGAAGAGAGCGAGAAGGTCGCGGTTGGCGAGATGCCCGAGCTGGAGCGTTACGTGCTGGCGAAGCTCGCCGAGCTCGACGCCGAATTGCGGTCCGCCGCGGAGGCATTCGAGTTCAACCGCTACAGCCGCGCGCTGACCGATTTCGCCAATGAAGACCTCTCGGCCTTCTTCTTCGATATCCGCAAAGACTGCCTCTATTGCGACGCGCCGTCGGATCCGAAGCGCCGCGCCTATCGCACCGTGCTCGACACCTTGTTTCACGCGCTGGTCCGCTATGCCGCGCCGATCCTCAGCTTCACTGCCGAGGAAGTCTGGCAGGCGCGCTTCCCGAGCGAGGAGGGCTCGGTTCACCTGCTCGATTGGCCGGTGCTGCCCGAAGGTGCGGCGACGGCGGCCGATTGGACCGCGATCCGCGCGCTGCGCCAGACGGTGACCGAGGCGATCGAGCCCTATCGCCGCGAGAAGAAGGTGCGCTCGAGCCTCGAGGCCGAGGTCACCGTGCCGGATCTGCCGGCCTCGGGCCAGGATCTCGCCGAGCTCTTCATCGTCTCCAGGGTCGAGGCCGGCGACAGCGTCACGGTAACGCCCACGTCGCGCCACAAATGCGGCCGATGCTGGCGGCATCTTCCTGAAGTTGCGCAAGACGGCCTGCTGTGCGACCGCTGCGCCGGGGTGGTGGATTGATGAATATGCGTGTCCTCGGGCTGCTCGTCGCGGCCGTGGTGTTCCTGATCGATCAGGTCGCCAAATATTATGTCACCGGCCCGCTCGGGCTGAACGTGCAGGATGCGTCGCTGACCCTGCTGCCGATCTTCGACCTGCGCTTCGTCAAGAATGTCGGGGTGTCGCTGGGATTGTTTCCGGCGAGCGGCGCGCTGATGCGCTGGCTGCTCGTATCGCTTACCAGCGCGGTCGCCATCGGCGTATTGTGGTGGATGCTGCGCGAGAAGAAGCGCGCCGATGTGATCGCATTGGGCATGGTGCTCGGCGGTGCGCTCGGCAATATCCTCGATCGCACCCGGCTCGGCTATGTCGTCGATTTCGCCGATCTGCATTTCGGGACGTGGCGCCCTTTTTTGGTCTTCAATGTCGCCGATGCGGCGATTAGCATCGGCGTCGCGATTTTGTTGATCCGCGCCCTGTTCGTGCGCGATAAGCAGGCCGGGACGCCTGCTCCTGTGGAGAATGAAGTCAATGCGTAAGTTGGTTCTGATCGCTACGGGCGTCGCGCTCGTCGGCTCGCTCTCCGCATGCGGCAAGAATGGCTATGACCGCGCCCGTCCCGACGAGTTCGCGGTGGCCCGCGCCGCGCCTCTGGTGATCCCGCCCGATTTCGCGCTGGTGCCGCCGCGGCCGGGCGCGCCGCGTCCACAGGACACCTCGCCTTCGGCGCAGGCGCTCGATGCCTTGTTCGGTGGCTCGCAGGCGCGCAGTGCTTCGGAGAATGCCACGCTCGATGCGGCCGGCCGCACTTCGGCCGAGGCCGGCGCGCGCAGCACTGCGGGCAGCCCGACCACCAATGTCGTCGACAAGGGCACCACCACCCGCGACATCATCGCCGCTCCCGAAGGCGACGGCCAGACCGCGCGCGCCAGCACGCCGCCGAAATAAGCGCCGCGCAAGGTCCGGGAGCGCACTGCCCCCGGACGCGAGCGGTCAGAAGCTGAGGGTCAGGTAGAAAACGGCGCGCGGATCGGCACCGATCGCATCGGCATAGCCGGCGTCGTTGGTGATGTCGGTATCGACATATTGCACGCCGAGCTTGACGAATTTCTGCACAATTTCTGCGCCGAGCGACCAGTCGGTATATTTGCCGTCCGGGGCGAGCACGCCGAGCTGGCCGTCGGTGCGTCCGATATGGCCGAGTATGCTCACCGGCGTGTTCGGGATGGCCACGGTCAGATCGCCGCGGAGATACAGGCTGTCCTTGTCGGCCAGACCCGATTGCCCGCTCCACGCGTAATTGGCGCCGACCTTGGCGGTCACCGGCCCGACCGAGTACATCACCGAGGCATAGGGCTCGAAATAGTCGGTAGCGAGGCCCTTCGCGCCGTCCGGATAGTAATAATAGAGCGCGCCGACGTCGAAGCCCACGCCGTTGTCGAGCGTCTTGGTATAGCCGCCGTAGAGATCGACCTCGACATCGCCATAGCCGGGCAGCGAAACCTCGTCGTCGATCGTCGACACCCAGGTGCCGACATAGAAGCCCGACTCATGGTTCACGTTGATCGTGCTTTGAACCGCCACCTTCTTGTTGGACTGGCTGAGGCCGCGGAAGCGATAGTCGGAGGTCAGCGTCACGGCGCTGGTGACCGTGATGGGGCTGGCCGGCTCGGTCTCGCTTGCATCCTGCGCCATTGCTGGCGCCGCCATGGCGAGCATGAGCGCGCCGAGGCTGATGGTCGAAGTGCGCATGGAAATCCCTTTCGAGTGAAACAAAGGGTCCCCACCTGCTGTCGCCGGCGCCGCGTCTGTTTCAGCATCAAGTGCCGGCACGACTTTCGAACGACATCCGAACCTTGCCGGATGACGCTGCGCCGCACAACTTTAATTGCTACATTGTTGCTCGATCGTGACGAACTGTGGCTGCGCCGCAACAGCGGGTCAGCGTCGGACAGCCACCACAGCGTCGATTTCGACCACCGCGCCGAGCGGCAATACCGGAACGCCCACCGCGCTGCGGGCATGACGGCCGGCCTCGCCGAACAGCGCCTGCATCAGCTCCGACGCGCCGTTGGCGACCTTGGGCTGATCGGTGAAATCGCCCGTCGAATTGATGAACACGCCGAGCTTGACGATGCGCTCGACCCGGCCGAGATCGCCGCCCAGCGCCTTCTTGATCTGCGCGACCAGCATCAGCCCGCAGCGCTGCGCCGCCTCCTGCCCGTAAGCGAGATCGCGATCCTCGCCGAGCCGGCCGGTCATCAGCTGGTCGTCCTTGAAGGGGAGCTGCCCCGATATATGGAGCAGCCCGCCGGCCTCGACCGCGGGAACATAGGCAGCGACCGGGGCCGCGGCTTCGGGGAGGGACAGGCCGAGTTCGGCGAGCTTCGCGTCTATTTGCTGGGTCATGATTCGATCAACCACCGGCGGCATCGGCGGTCAACCCCGCCGCGAACCGCGCCTCGATCCAGCGTTGCGCCTCGGCCCAATCGTCGATCCGGGCATGCGCGGCCGGCGCGGACGGCACCTCGGGAGCGAGGCTGGGCTCGGCGATCATATGGAGTCGATGGACGTGCGGCGCATGTTTGGCGACCGATTCGTGATGGACCGCGAGGTCGTCGACGAACACCGCCACCGGCGCGCCCATTTCGGCGACCAGCCTGGCGACCGGCGGCCCCTTGGGACCCTGATTGCATTCGACGCGGTGCGCGATGCCATGGGTGGCGAGCTGGGCGATCCGGTGTTCGCGGCAATGATCGCCGAGATTGGTGAGCACGACGATGTCGGCCTGCTCGGATAGCGCGGCCAATGCCTCGCGGGCGTGCGGCACGAGGGTCTGGCGCTCCATCTCGGCGGGAAAGAAGCCGTCGAGCAGCGCCCACATGCGCGCGCGTTCGACCAGTTCGCCATCTGCGCGCGACCGCATCGAGGTCGAGAAATCGCCGCCATTGGGCGTGAAGTCGATGTCGTGCGCCTCGTCGAGCCACGTTCCGAAGTGGCGGACCATATGGAGCAGGACTTCGTCGCAATCGGTGATCAGCAGCGGCTTCATGCGCGTTCGAGCTCCGCGCGGGCGGCGACGAGCGCGGCCGGGGTCACGTCCAGCGCATCGGCGCAGGCGATCAGATCGGGCTCGTGCGCCTCGAGAAAGCCGAGCGTCGCGGCGAGCAATGCGGCCTCGCCTGCTCTTGCCCGCAACTCGGCCGGATCGAGGCCGGTCAAGTCGAGCAGCCGCGTCGCGCGGGTCGAATCGCCGAGCGTCCAGACCAAAGCCTGGAGCGCAATTGCCTCTGCGTTTGTTTCCACCCGCGGCATCGCCTAAACCGTCTCCAAATTCATGAGGTTCATCGCGTGGCAAAAAGGGTTCTGGTTGTCGAGGATAACGAGCTCAACCTGAAGCTGTTCTGCGATCTGCTGCGCGCGCATGATTTCGCCGTCGAACCGGTGAGCGATGGCCGCGAGGCAGTGGCGCGGGCGCGCGAATTCGTGCCCGACCTGATCGTGATGGACATCCAGATGCCGCACGTCACCGGATTCGACCTGATCCGCGAGATGAAGCGCGATCCCGAGTTGCGGGCGATCCCGGTCATGGCGGTGACGGCCTATGCCGGCCGCGAGGACGAGGAGCGCATCCGCTCGGCCGGGGCGAACGCCTATGTCTCGAAGCCGATCTCGCTCGCGCGCTTCATCGGGGAAGTACGGGCGCTGGTTCCGTCGGATGCGGTGGAGGAAGAGCCTGAGCCTGAGCCTGAGGCCGACGTCGAAGACGAGGCACCGGGCGAGCCCGAGGAAGAGGGAGCCTAGAACGCGCCGGGGACCTCGCGCTGGAGAGTGCTGGGGCGTTCGGGAGTAAGCAGCTCGCGGGCGGCGGTGGTGCGTAGCGCCAGTGTGGACTGGCCACCCGATGCGATCGCCGCGCAGCTGCGCCCGGCGAGGAAATCGAGCGCCGCCCTGGTCGAGGCCTCGCGGGCATCGCCCAGCGGATAGGCGACATCGTCGCCCGCGCGGCAGCTCGCCTCGACGGTCCCCGCGAGACCGCTGAAATAATTGCCTTGTCGCGCTGCATTCTGGGTGGAGAACGCGATGACCCGCAGGCGATCGTCGCACGCGGCGCGATCGATCGCGACCTGCCCCACCGGCTTGCCATAGGTGTTGGTGCCGATCAGCGCCGCATTGGCGTGGAGATAGGGAATGAACGCGTTGACCACGAGCTCGCTCGCCGACGCCGTGCCGCCGGTGCCGATAAAGGCGATTCGAGTGGGCGCGATCGATTCGGCCTTGAGCTGGAAGAAGCGAGTCTCGTTCTCGGCCGCTTTCTCGGGGCGGAAGACCATATAGTCGAATACGTCGCTGGCCGCGCGGTTGGCGCCCATCAGATCGCCCATCAACTGCGCGATCGAGACCAGCCCGCCGCCATTATAGCGCAGATCGACGATCACTTCGGTGACCCCCGCCGCCTTGAACTGCGCGAACGCGGCGCGCAGCGCGGGATCGGCAGTGGAGATGAAGGTCCGCAAATTGAGATAGCCAACCTTGCGTCCGCCATCGTCGAGGATCTTGGCACCATAACGCGACGAGACGGGCGTGAGCGAATAGTCGGCCTTGGCGACCGTGATGATATACGTACCCGTGGGATCGACGACGCGGAGAGTGCGGGTGGTGCCCACCGTCGCCGGCCCAAGCGCGTCGGATACTGCCTGGGCGCCGCCGCTTGCCATGATGGTGCTGACCGCGCGCAACTCGCTCGTGTTGGCGCCGATCGCGGTGATTTCGGCACCGCGGTCGATCCCCGCGCTCAGCGCTGGCGTGCCTTCGAAGGCTTCGGCGACGAAGACGCGCCCGGCGGCCGAATCATATGCGAGACGGAAGCCGAAGCCGGCGCTCGAGCCCGATGCGTAATAGGCATTCTCTTCGGCGATCGAGGTCACATAGGTGAAATAGCGGTCGCGGCCCTGCGCGCGCGCCGTGGCGGTAAGCGCGTCCACATAATCGCCGACCGTCGCATACGGCGTCGGGCTGAGGCTCGCCGGCAGCGTCTCGGGGAAGAGATACCATTCGTTGAGCCGCGCGGCCGCCCAATCCTGCCGCTCGCGCAACGTGCAGCCGGCTGCCGTTCCCGGCGTGGGTGTCGGCGAATTGCCGGTCACCGGTGGCGTCACGACCGAGCCGCTGCCACCGCCGCCGCCGCAAGCGGTGAGGATCATCGACAGGCTCAGCAGCGAGGTGATCGTCTTGCGCATCTTCGACTCTTTCCCGCTTGTTCAGATACCCGGTGCGCGACCGTGTCGGCCGCGTCAATCGAGCTCGGGAAGCGCCCAGTCGACCGGCTTTTGTCCGCGGCTCTGCAGAAAGGCATTGGCTTTCGAAAAGTGCCGGCAGCCGAAGAACCCCGAATGCGCCGACAGCGGCGAAGGATGCGGCGCCTTGAGCACGAGATGACGTCCACCCTTGTCGATCGAATCGACGAACGCCGCCTTTTTCTGGGCGTGGCTGCCCCAGAGCAGAAACACCACCGGCTCCGGCTTCGCGTTGACCAGCCGGATCACCGCATCGGTGAAGCGCTCCCAGCCCCGCCCCTGGTGCGAGGCGGCCATGCTCATCTGGACGGTGAGCACGGCGTTGAGGAGCAGCACGCCTTGCTGCGCCCAATGTTCGAGAAAGCCGTGGCGCGCACGCGGAACGCCGAGATCGGCTTCCATTTCCTTGTAGATGTTGACGAGGCTCGGCGGCGTGCGCGTGCCGGGGCGCACCGAGAAGCACAGGCCATGCGCCTGGCCCTCGCCATGATAGGGATCCTGGCCGAGGATCACCACGCGGACCTGTTCGAGCGGAGTCAGATCGAGCGCCCGGAACCATTCGCCGCCCGCGGGAAAGATACGCTTGCCCGCCGCTTTCTCGGCGACGAGGAATTCGCGCAACGCCGTCATGTACGGATCGGCGAACTCGCTCTTCAGCGGTTCGAGCCAGCTCGGATGCAGTTTTACCTCGCCCATGGCTCCGTGTCGGAAAGCCGGGCGTCGCTGTCAACGACTGCGCGAAGGGCAATCCGTCTGAAGTGGGCAGCCGGCGCAATCGCGTGCATCGAAGCGACAGAAATTCTGGCCGAGCTTCTTGGTGGCGACGTGGAAATCGAGGAAGTCGCCGCCCTGCCATTCGGGCATCGCCGCGGTCACCGCCTCGCTCGCCACGCGCGCCTCGGCATGGCGATCGACGAACCCCAGCCGCTGGAGCACGCGCAGGACGTGACTGTCGACGATCAACACCGGCCGATCGAGCGTGCTGCCGTTGAGCGTCGCCGCCGCGACCTTGCGGCCGACGCCGGGCAAGCGCTCGAGCCAGCCGAGCGCCTCCCCGATTGGCGGCGCGGCGAGGAAAGAAAGGTCGAACCCCTTGCGCTCGGCGGCGATCCGCCCGAGCGCGTCGACGACATAACCCGCTTTGTCCGCGGCATGGGTGACGCCCAGGATACAGCGCAGGACCTCCTCGCGACCCGCCGCGAGCACCCGCCCCGGCGTCCCGAACGCGGCGACCAGCCGATCATAGGCAGCAAGCGAGACGGCATCCCTGGTCCGCCCGCTGATCATAGACTTGACCAACGCCCCGACCGGCGAGCGCCGCGGCAGCGGATCGGCAAGCGCGCGCACCGGCGCCAGCGCGTTCTGCCAGCGCAGGATGTCGTCATGCCCGGAAAAGCCGAATCCCGATTGCATGCTGCCGCTCTAGAACATATCAGGAACAGTTGCAACCATATGCAAAGGATATGCGCCGCGAACCACGCGGCGTATCAGGACGTCCCACGAGCAAGGGGAGAGAGAAGATGCCGTTCACCGGAAGCTGTCATTGCGGCGCGATCCGCTACACCGTCGACGAGGACGCGCCGGCCAGCGCGCTGGCGTGCAACTGCTCGATCTGCCGGCGCAAGGCGCCGCTCCACCATTTCACCACGCCCGACAAGTTCACGCTGCACACCCCGCGCGACGCCGTGGCGACCTACCAGTTCAACCAGCACGCGATCGACCATCATTTCTGCACGACCTGTGGCGTCGCGCCGTTCGCCGAGGGCAAGGGGCCGCAGGGACCGATGGTGGAGATCAACCTGCGCTGCGCCGACGGCGTGGATCTCGAAGCGCTCGAAATCCAGCATTATGACGGCGCGAGCCGCTGAAGCGTTTCGGGGTCCCGGAGACCGCCATAGAATTTGTCGAGCAGCGCCGCGAAGCGACCCTCGCTTCCGGCCGCCGCTTCGAAGAGCGTCATCGATGAGCGCAGCTTGACTGCGTCGATCCCGCCGAACATCGCTTCGGGCGTTCGGCCGATATGCGCCAGAACCGCATCGACAGCCTCGACGAGCCGCGGCCCGAGCAACGGGTGCGCGAGATATGCCCGTGCTTCGGCGAGATCGGCGATCGCATAAAAGCGCGCGGTCTCGCTACGGCCGAGCCCGGCGATTTGCGGAAACACGAACCACATCCAGTGGCTGTGCTTGCGTCCCGCGCGCAGTTCGGCGAGCGCCTGCGGATAGATCCGTTCCTGCGCTTCGACGAAGCGCTCCAGTTCCAAAGCCATTGTCCGCCCTCGAACAAAATGTGCCGGCGCCGCGTTGCCGATGCATGACGATCGAACCCATGGAAGCCCAGCCGGTTGCGGCGCTGCCCGAAGGCCCGGGCTGGCAATTCGAACCCAAATGGGACGGCTTTCGCTGCATCGCGTCCAGGCAGGGCGACGAAGTCGAACTCCAGTCCAAATCGGGCAAGCCGCTCGCACGCTATTTTCCCGAAGTGGCGGCGGCGATCGCGGCGCTTCCTGTCGAGCATGTCGTGCTCGACGGCGAGTTGCTGATCCCGGTGGGGCCGAGCCTGTCGTTCGACGCGCTGCAGATGCGGCTGCACCCGGCCGAGAGCCGAATCCGTAAACTTTCTGTCGAGACGCCGGCGCGACTGATGCTGTTCGATTGCCTGTGGTCGCCTGACGCCGGATCGCTGGCCGAGCGGCCGCTGGCCGCGCGGCGCGAAGCCCTCGAGGCATTCTACCGCCAGCATCGCTCGGCGATTTTGCGCCTGTCGCCGCTGACCGAGGATCCGGCGGTGGCGCAGCGCTGGCTCGATGCGGCGGGCGGCGCACTCGACGGCGTGATCGCGAAACGGCGCGACGAGGCCTATCGGCCCGGCGAGCGCGCGATGCGCAAGATCAAGCGGCTGCGCACTGCCGACTGCGCGGTCGGCGGGTTCCGCTACGCCACGAAGAAGCGTGAGGTCGGATCGCTGCTGCTCGGGCTCTACGACGATGCCGGACTGCTCCACCATGTCGGCTTCACTTCGGCGATCGCCGCGGCCGATCGCCCCGCGCTCACCGAGCAACTCGAAGCTTTGATCGAGGCGCCCGGCTTCACCGGCGACGCCCCTGGCGGCCCGAGTCGCTGGTCGACCGAACGCTCGGCGGAATGGCAACCGCTGCGCCCCGAACTGGTCGCCGAGGTGCGCTACGACCATGTCACCGGCCGCCGCTTTCGCCACGGCACCGGCTTCCTGCGCTGGCGCCCCGACAAGGCGCCGCGCCAGTGCACGATGGAGCAACTCGGCGAAGAAGCGCGCCCCGCGATCGTCGAGGCGGCCTTGGCGGAGGCGGGTTCGACGCGATAAAGGCCCGCGCATGCACGTTATCCACGATCCCGCCGCCCTCCCCGCCGAGACGATCGGCTTCGACCAGTTCCTCGCCGTCGACATCCGGATCGGGACGATCGTCGAGGCGCTGCCTTTCCCCGAAGCGCGCAAGCCGGCCTATAAACTGGTAATCGATTTCGGGCCGGCGATCGGTCGGAAACGCTCTTCGGCGCAGATCACCGAGCATTATACGCTCGAGGAATTGCCGGGGATGCAGGTGGCGGCGGTGGTCAATTTCCCGCCGCGTCAGATCGGGCCGGTGATGTCCGAAGTGCTGACGCTCGGCTTTCCCGACGAAGCGGGCAAGGTGGTGTTGTTCCGGCCGACCGTTCCTGTCCCGAACGGGGGCAGGCTGTTCTGAACCTTTGCCGTTGACCGCGCGGCGGCACGGCATAGTCTCTCCTCCAACGATAAAAGGAGGGGGAATCATGCATTTGCGGATCGCACTCGCGCTGGGCGCAGCCGTGCCGGCGCTGCTCGCCATGCCGGGAATCGCGCAGGACGCCACGACCGGCGAGGATGCGCTCGCCGACAAGGTGGTCAACAACACCAATCCGGCGAGCTTCCAGGCCTATGGCTTTACGCCGCCACCGAAGGTGGTGAGCGACAAGGCGGTGCAGGGCGGCAAGGCGCTGCGGTTGCCGGTGACCGGCACGGGCGACGCGTGGAGCGCCGGGGTCAACGTGCCGCTGATCAAAGCGGTCAAAGCGGGGGACCGGATCGTCATCGCTTTTTATGCGCGGCTCAGCAAAGCCGAGGCACCGAACGCCAAGGTT
>Ga0247823_10002951_pt1 | contig 13917 bp, 12 predicted proteins | sample 13C_PalmiticAcid_2_FD_192426 | JGI IMG/M metagenome (GOLD analysis project Ga0247823, IMG submission 192426) | Soil microbial communities from agricultural site in Penn Yan, New York, United States - 13C_PalmiticAcid_Day30 | ecosystem: Environmental > Terrestrial > Soil > Agricultural land...
GCAGCGAGTACCCGTGCGACATGCCGGTGCGCAGGTTCCACAGCACGGCCGCCAACCAGCCCACCGTAAAGATCGCCGCCGCGATGCGGCGCCGTGCGGCACCGACCACGCCCATGGCGATACCCGCGATCGCCAGTCCCACAAGGATGAAGATCAAGGTCCGCATGTTGCGACTCCCGGTAGTGGATACGCGCCACGCGAAGGTAGCGCAAACGAGGCGGCCGGTGAACGGGGTGCGGCAGGGCGCCGGGCGCCCCGCCGCGCGTGGCTCACTTGGTGGTGTAGCCGCCGTTGATGAGGATCGTCTGCCCGGTGATCCACCAGCCATCGCTCACGAGGTGGCGGATGAAGGGCACCACGTCCTGGATGTCGGTCAACCCGGTCTTGCTGAAGGGCGACAGGGCGGCCGCGGTCTTGTGGTACGCCACCGCGTCCTGCCCTTCGGCCGGATAGAAGAACGAGGTATCCATCGGGCCGGGGCCTACGGCGGTCACCGAGATGCCGCGCGCGCCGAACTCCTTGGCCGCCGCCCGGGTGAAGTGCTCCACGGGCGCCTTGGTGCCGGCATACGACGCGTAGAACGGGGTGAATGCGCCGAGCAGCGAGGTGACCAGCGTGATCACCTTGCCGTTGTCGTTGAGGTGCGTGCCGGCCTCCTTCAGGAAGAAGAACGCCGCCTTGGCATTCACCGCGGTCATCTCGTCGTACTCGGCCTCGCTGATCTCAGTGATCGGCTTCTTGAGTACCTTGCCGACCGTGTTGATCGCGATGTCAGGCCTGCCGACGGCTGCAATGGCATCGGCGAACAGCTTCTCCATGCCCGCGGCCGTGGTCAGGTCGCCCTGCAACGCCACCGCGAGGGTGCCGGTCTCGCGGATCGCGGCGAGGGTCTTCTCGGCGTCGGCATGGCTCGCGTCGCTGTTGTAGTGGATGGCGACGGCGGCGGCGCCCTGCTGCGCCAGATCGCGTGCGATCAGGCCGCCCAGATTCTTGGCACCGCCGGCGATGAGGGCGACTTTGCCCTGGATGGAATGGTCGATCATGGAGAGCTCCTTAGGGGGAACGAAGACAACGCCTCGGCCGTGTGGAAGGCTTACGTTCAATGCGCCGGTAGCACAACGCCGCGAGGCGCGTCTAAGATGCTTTGAAAGTCACACAGCGGGCTTTCACGATGTCCGAACCGCTATCAAATTCTCCGCGCTCAACTCACATTAGTGAGCCCCATGACGCGAGCGCCCCGGCCCTCGATCCCGTGTCGGCGGGCAGCGTGCAGTACAGCGTGCTCGCGCAATCGCATTGGCCCGGCGTGGAACTGCTGCTCTGCCGCGAAGACATCCGCCAGCGTACGCTGTGGGCGATCGACCAGCCGCGGCATACGGTCATCGTCCATCTCGGCGGCACGATGCGCGAACTCGATACCGAAATCGATGGCGTGGGTGCCACCCACATGCCGCCCTCACCCGGCGACATCTGGCTGGTCCCGGCCGGCAAACGCTATGCGAGCCAGGCGACCGGACAGGTCATCACCTACGCCGAGCTGCGCGTGTCGCCCGATGCGGATGTCGATGTGGGCATCGATCGCCGTGTACCCATGGAGGGCCTGATGCCGCGCCTGGGGCACCGGGACGAGTTCCTCCACTACAGCGTTTCAAGGTTGGGCCGCCTGAGCCAGCAGGCCGACGACCTGTCGGGGATGATGGCCGAAAGGCTGCAACTGCTGTTACGCCAGCACCTGTATGAAGGTTACCGGCTGCCCGCCGCGAAGGTGCCAGGCCCCACGACGCTGCCGCCGCGCGTCGCGCGCCAACTCAGCGACCATATCGAAGACGGTCTGGGCCAGCGCATCGCGCTGTCTGACCTCGCGACACTGGCCGGCATGAGCGTGCATCAGTTGCTCGTCGCCTTCCGTCGCACGTTCGGCACGACGCCGGCCCAGTACATCTTGGCGCAGCGCCTGCGCCGTGCGCGCTGGCATCTGCTCAACCGCGACGACGACATCACCGACATCGCACTCGCCTGCGGTTTCGCCAGCCACAGCCATCTCAGCGCCGCGTTCAAACGGGACACCGGCATTACGCCGCGCCAGTTTCGCGACGGCCTGCGAGTGCGTCCGTTGGATTGACTAGCCTGCGCGGCAGAACGCCGCGTAGTCGATGTACCCAGGGAAGTCCCTGCCCTTGGCGCAGACCACGCAATCCGGGTCGTGCCGCAACCGCGTCTCGCGGAAGCGCATGGCGAGCGCATCGAACTGCAGCAAGCGACCCGACAGCGGTTCGCCGATGCCGAGCAGGAGCTTCACGACTTCCGTCGCCTGCAACAGGCCGATCACGCCCGGCAGCACGCCCAGCACGCCAGCCTCGGCGCAGTTGGGTGCGAACTCGGGTGGCGGTGGTTCGGGGAAGAGGCAGCGGTAGCAAGGCTGTTCACCGCGATGACGGCCGGCGTCGAACACGCTCACCTGCCCTTCGAAGCGTTGCACCGCGCCATACACCAGCGGGATGCGCAGCTTCACGCAGGCATCGTTGAGCAGGTAGCGCACCGGAAAGTTATCCGCGCCGTCCAGCACGACGTCCACGCCTTCCAGCAGCTGCTCCACGTTCTCGGACGAGACCCGCGCCTGCACCGCTTCGACGTGCGTGCGTGGATTGAGTGCGCCCAGCGTCGCCTGCGCCGAGGCCACTTTGGGCGCGCCGATGCGTGCCTCGGTATGCAGGATCTGCCGCTGCAGGTTGCTGCGATCCACGACGTCGTCATCGGCAATGCGCAGGTGGCCCACGCCGGCGGCGGCGAGGTAGAACGCCGCCGGCGATCCGAGGCCGCCCGCACCGATCATCAGCACCCGCGAGGCCTCGAGCCGCTGCTGCCCGTCCACGCCGACTTCCGGCAACAGCAGGTGCCGCGAGTAGCGCTCGTTGAAGTCCATCGCCTCGGCAGGCAGCTCGGGTCGCACGGTCGGTCGCCCTTCCTCCTGCCAGCGCGACGTGCCGCCGGTGACGGAGGCCAGCCGCGTGTAGCCGGCCGCTTCGAGTGCGCGTGCGGCGTCCATCGAACGCCCGCCCTTCTGGCAGATCAGGACGACCGGCGCGTTGCGGTCGGGAAGATGGCGCGCCGGTTCGGACAGCAGGCGCGCCTTCGCGATGCCATGCGCGCCTTCGGCCTGGCCGCTGGCACGCTCGTGGTCTTCGCGCACATCGATGAAGATCGCGCCATCCGCCAACCACTGGGCGACGTCGGCGGGGGAAATGTCTCGGATCGGCATGCCGTGATTATCACGCACCGCGCACGCGATGGCGGCGCCCCGGCTGGAACGCGGTGTCGCCTCAGTACGGCAAGACGTCGACGACGTCGCCGTCGGCATAGTCGCGCACACCTTCCGGCAACACGATCAGGGCGTTGCTTTCCGCAGCGGCACGCAGCTGATGGGACGCGTCGGCGGCATTCGGCACCACCCGCAGCCCACCCTGGCCATCAGGCGCCAGCTGGCCGCGCAGGAATTCCAGCCGCGCGTGCCCCTTGCGCCAGTCCCCGCCCAGCCGCGCCTGCCAGACGGGCCGGGGGTCGTCCCGCCCCTGCAGCTCATCCAGCAGTGCACGCCCGAGGGTCAGGAACGTGGCCAGGGTCGACACTGGATTGCCGGGCAGGCAGAGGAACAGGGCGCGGTCCCACTCCCCGAACAACACCGGCATGCCCGGCTTCATCCGCACTTTCCAGAATGCGATGCGCCCGTGGGCCTCCAGCAGGCCGGGAAGATGATCCTTCTGCCCCGCCGATACGCCGCCGCTGGTGATCACGACGTCGAACGCCGATGCGGCGTCCGACAGCATCACCTGCATACGCTCCGGGTCGTCGGGTAGCGTGGGCCACGCGGTGGGTTCCAGGCCCTCCGCACGCAACAGCCCCATCAGCAGGTCGCGGTTGCTGTTGTAGACCTGTCCAGGCAACAACGGCATGCCCGGCTCCACCAGTTCGTCGCCCGTGGTGAACACGGCCACCGTCGGTCGCCGTGCCACCGTCAGGGTGGGCAGCCCGAGCGCTGCGGCCAAGCCGATCCGCGCGGGGGTCAGCACCTGGCCTGCACGCAGTACCTGGGCACCGGCCACGACGTCTTCGCCAACACGGCGCACGTCCGCGCCAGCGCGCAGGCCGGAGGGGATTTCGATGCCGCCGTCGCGCTCGACGATGTCTTCCCGGATCGCCACCGTATCCGTGCCCTCGGGCAAGGGCGCGCCGGTGGTGATGCGAACGCACTCCCCCGGCCCGACGCGAAGCCCTCGCAGCACGCCTGCGTACTGCTCGCCGGTCAAGCGCAGCCAGGTGGGGCCCTCTGTCGCCAGGCTGGCATGCGCGAACGCGACGCCATCCATCCGGCTGTTGTGGAACGAAGGTAGATCGATCGGAGCCTTCACGGCCTCCTCGAGCACGCGGCCGCCGGCCCGGTTGAACGCAAGCGACTCGGTGCCCGTCCGGCGCGGCTGCGCGGCCTCCCGGATCAGCGCGATGGCGTCATCGACGGCGATGCGGGAGGGATAGGACGTCACTTGCCGCGCTTGACGTGCCGGATCAGACGGCGCTTCTTGGCGATCTGCTTCTCGGTCAGCACGTTCTTCTTGCCTTCGTACGGATTGGCGCCTTCCCGGAAGATGAAGCGCACCGGCGTGCCGACCAGCTTGAAGCGCTTGCGGAAGAAGTTCTCCAGATAGCGCTTGTACGACTCCGGTAGCACCTTCAGGCGCGTGCCATGCACGATGAAGGTCGGCGGATTGGCGCCGCCCGGGTGCACATAGCGCAACTTGGAGACGTGGCCGCGGATGCTCGGTGGCGGATTGGTCTCGTACGCGATCTCCAACGCCTTGTTGACTTCGCTGGTGCCGAATTCCTTGGTCGCCGACGCGTGCGCGCGATGGATCGCCTTGAACAGTTCGCGCATGCCGGAACCATGCAGCGCGGAGATGCGCACCACTTCGGCCCACTCGACGAAGCCGAGCTTGCGGGCCAGCAGCGCTTCGGCCTGCTCACGCTGGTAGGTGGTCAGCCCGTCCCACTTGTTGATACCCACCACCAGGGCGCGGCCGGCGTCGAGCACGGCGCCCAGCACGCTGGCGTCCTGGTCGGTGACGCCTTCGGTGGCATCCAGCAACAGCACGGCCACTTGGCACTGCTCGATGGCCTGCAGCGTCTTAACCACGCTGAACTTCTCGACCGCTTCTTCCACCTTGCCCTTGCGACGCAGGCCGGCGGTGTCGATCAGGCGGTACTGGCGACCATCGCGCTCCATGTCCACCGCAATCGAATCGCGCGTGGTACCCGGCACTTCGGAGGCGATCATCCGCTCTTCGCCCAGCAGGCGGTTCACCAGCGTGGATTTGCCGACGTTCGGGCGGCCGACGAACGCAACGCGCATGCGGTTGGGGTCGTTGTCCAGGCCGGCGGTCGCGCCCTCTTCGGGCAAGCGCGCATGCACTTCTTCCAGCAGGTCGTCGATGCCCTGGCGGTGCGACGCGGAAATGGTGATGACATCGGCGAAGCCATAGCGCGCGAAGTCCGCGATCGCCGTGGTCTCGTTGATGCCGTCGATCTTGTTGATGACGAGCAGCGTGGGGCGCGCGGTCTTGCGCAGCCAGGCCAGGATGTCGTCATCAAGCGCGGAGGCGCCCTCACGACCGTCGACGATGAACAGCACCAGGTCCGCTTCTTCGGCAGCTGCACGCGCCTGGCGCGCGGTGGCGCCGGCCAGACCCTCTTCTTCGCCCGCGATGCCGCCGGTATCGACCACCAGGAAGGGGTCTTCCTCATCCAGCCGGCAGACACCGTAATTGCGATCGCGGGTCACGCCAGGCTGGTCGTGCACCAGGGCGTCACGACTGCGGGTCAGCGCATTGAACAGGGTGGACTTGCCGACGTTGGGACGACCGACCAGGGCTACGAGGGGCAACATGGAGAGGCAACCAGATAAGAAGTGCGGAGCCGTGCGAAGCGGCCGCGGGGGCGCCGGGGCACGCGAAGCGGCGCGGCAAGGGCGCGCCATGGTATCGGAATTGGGCCGCCGCCGCGAAAAAGGGCCGACGAGGCGGCCCTTTTCCGGTCCGGCCAGGGGCGCGAAACGCCGCCCCGGCAGGCGTCTTACTTGAAGCCGAAGGCCGTCAAGCCGCCTTCCACGTCCTGGACGATCAGGATCCCGTCGACCACGACCGGCTTGCCCCGGATGGCCTTGCCACCCACACGGGCGCGGCCCACGATGTCGCCGTTGTCGGTCTTCAACCAGTGCAGGTAGCCGTCGTAATCGCCAACCACGGCGTAATCGCCATGGATCGTCGGGGCGGTCAGCGAGCGACGAGCCAGCGTCGTGTTGGACCACAGCGAGCCGCCGCTGTACTTGTCGAGCGCCCAGACGGTACCCGCAGGGTCCGATACCAGCACCGCGCTGCTCGTTACTGCAAGGCCACCTGCCCCACCGTTTTCACGCTTCCACAGCGGACGGCCCGAAGGGCCTTCGATGGCGACGGTTTCCTTCTTGAAGCTGGTCGCGAACACCGTCGTGCCTTCAAGCACAGGGGCACCGTCGACATCGGCCATGCGTTCCAGCTCACTGCGGCCTTCCGGCGTGCCCACGGTCTGGGTCCACAGCGGACGACCATCGTTGGCCGACACTGCCGTCAGCGTGCCATCGTCGCTACCCGCGAACAGGACACCCGGGCCCACGACGACCGGCGCATTACCGCGCACGGTCAGGCTGGGGAGCTCGTGGGTCCAGAACCAGCGACGCTCGCCCGTCTCAGCGCTCAGCGCCGATACGCGACCATCATTGGTACGGACGAACACCAGACCTTGGGCGATCGCAGGTGCCGAAATCACTTCGTTGGGCACCTTGACCTGCCACTTCTCGGCACCGGTGGCGGCATCGAGGGCGACCACCTGCCCATCCAGCGTACCGACCACGACCAAGCCCTGTCCGGCCCCGGGACCACCCGACAACCGCAGGTCCGACTTGTACTGCCAAACCTGCTTGCCCGTCTGCAGGTCGAACGCGCGTACGCCACCTTCGACGGCGGCCGCGTACACACGACCACCATCGACCGCCGGCGTCTGCTGGAGGCCCAGGCGCTCTTCGCCCTTGCCGGCATTCGCGCTCCAAAGCTTGGAAACGCTGACGGTCGGCGTGATGTCGACCAGCTCCGCAGGTTCGGTCGGCTTCTCTTCTGCCTTGCCGCCAAACCACCCCTTGAGGGTGCTGCAGCCGCCAAGGGCGAGTACCAGCGCGGTGGCGGCGAGAACGCGGATCATCGTGATGTTACGGACATGGCGACTCACGCGGCACCCCCGGTCTTGGGCAGCGTGCCGCCTGCGTGGACGAGTTTCAGTTCGACGATACGACGCTGCGCCGAGGCCACGTCCAGCGTGGTGAGGGCGCGGGTATAAGCGTCCTGCGCTTCCTTGGCCTTCCCGGTAGCGAACAGCGCGTCGCCACGCACTTCGAGGCTGGAAGCGTCGACCGCTTTGTCCAGCAGTTTGAGCGCTTCGTCGTGCTTGCCACTGTCGATCAGCAAACGCGCCAGGCGCAGGTTGACCAGCGGCTGCAACGAGGCATCAGGCGTCAGGCCCCGCAGCGTGGCGATGGCGGCATCGCGCTCGCCCGCCTGGACCTGCGCCTTGGCCAGTTGCAGGCCGGCGACGTCGGCGTAGACCTCGTCCTCCTTGGCCAGCGCATCGACCGCGGTCTTGGCCTGCTTCAGATCGTTCTTCGCGAGCCCTTCCACGGCCGTTTGGTAGTCCTGATAGGCCTGTTCTTGCTGGCCCAGCTGGCTCTTCTGCCACCATTGCCAGCCGAAGATCACCGCCAGTCCCAGGGCCACGCCGCCCAACAGGCCGGCGCCGTTGTTCCTCAGCCAGCTACGGACGCGTTCGCTTTGTTCGTGCTCGTCGAGCAGATCATCAATCGCCATGCGCTCTCTTGCCCCGTCTCATGCGGGGTCTTGGTCTAGGTTGGACAGACCCGTACGCGGGTCAGTCACCGACCGGCGCTAGGGAACCCTCAGAGGATACCGTAAAGCGTGCGACGTTAGCTCGCTGGAACGGCGATAGATCCACCGTACTCCCCGCTTGCTGAACCTCGACCGCCGTGGCATCGCCCAACTTGATGCGCCCGACTTCGCCCTGTGCATAGCGTCGTTCCTCGCCCGCACGGATGAGCGCCTGCTCCAGTCTGCGACCATCCGGGGCGGTGATCTCGACCCAGCTGTCGCCCTTGAACGTCAGCGACAGCCACGACGCGGCGCTACGCGGCATCGGCGCCATGGACGCGACGATGGGCGCGGCCTGCGGGCGGGTCGTCGGTGTAGCGGAATCGATCGTGCCCGGGGCCGTGCCCGTTGTCTCCGGCACAACATCCAGCGATGCCGTGGCAGTCTCCGGCGCGGGGCCGGCGGCCGGCCTCAACGCCATCCAGATCGGCGTCACGATCACCAGCGTCAGCACCACGTAGATGGCCCGGCGCTTGAAACTTTCGAAGAGGTACTGAAGTGGCGGGGTGTGGCCGTGGCTGACCAGGTCGGCCGGCGGTGCGACCGTCGTCTCCGCCTGGTGCAGGAACGGCTCCACGTCCACCTTGAGCAGGCGCCCGTAGCTGCGCAGCTGACCGCGCACGAACACGGCGCCACCGGACTGGTCCCAGTGCCCCGCTTCAAGGGCCTGGACCACCTTGACCGGCATCTTCAGCCGTTGACTGACATCCTGTATCGATAGGCCGGCCTGCTCACGCGCCGACCGCAGTGCATCGCCGCACCCCTGCGGCATGCCCCCACTTACCGTTTCCATCATGGCCCTGCATTTCCCCCGGTTGTGACGTCCCGCGCGTCGGGGAACTCCGCCCGAATGCGCTGAACATATCGACTGGCAGCGGCCTTGTCGCCGAGTCTTTCCTCGATCTGTGATGCGAGTTTCAACACTGCGACGGAGGCCGGCCCCGCAGCCAACCTCCGCTCGATGAAGGCTCGCGCCGGCAGGTACTGCTGCCGACGGAACTCCAGTTCAGCCATCGCGCCCAGCGCGGTCGCATTGGATGCATCCCGTGAAAGCGCTTGCCGCAGATCCCGCTCCGCACGCTCCACCTGGCCAGTGGCCAAGGCGCAGTTGCCGGCATTGGCCAGCGCCACGTCAGGGGTGCCGTAGCCCGGCGCCTGCACGGCCCGGTCGAACCAGACCAGCGACTCGGCCTCGAAGCCGTTGGCGCAGAGCCACGTGCCGTAGTTGTTCTGCATCGCGCCCTGGCCCGGCGCCAGCTCCGCGGCGCGGCGGTAGTGTTCGCCGGCAGGCGCGGACTGTCCGCGACGGTCGGCGACGACGGCCAACAGGGTCATGGCATCGGCCGAGTCCGGCGCCAGCTTCAGCGCGGCCTTGGCTTCCTTCTCGGCGGTGTCGAGGTCGCCCGCCTGCAGGCGCTGCACCGAGCGCGACAGCATCATCTGCACGGACTGGCGGCGCTTCACCTCGGGACTGTCCTTGACGGAATAGTCCTGGGCGAGTTGCTCGCCATCTTTGCGCTCCATCTTGGAGCGGACGAAGGTGAATCGACTGCAGGCCGTCGCCAGCAGGAGGGGGATCAGCAGCAGGCAGAGCGCCTTATGCCGCATCGTCGATGCCCTGTTCCTGCAGATGGCGGCGGAACTCCGCCTGTCGTCGCGTCCGGTCCATGACCTGGCCTTTGAGCTGGCCGCAAGCCGCATCGATGTCGTCGCCCCGCGTGCGGCGGACCATCGTCAGCACCTGCGCATCAAGCAGCAGCTTCTGGAAGGCACGGATGTCCTCTTCCGGCGCCCGCTCGTAGCGCGTGCCCGGGAACGGATTGAAGGGGATGAGGTTGACCTTGCCCGCATCCTTGAGCTGCGCGGCGTTGCTGAACTTGCGCATCAGCTGCGCCAGCTGGCGCGCGTGCTCGGGCTGGTCGTTCACGCCCTTCATCAGCGTGTACTCGAACGTCACCGAATCGCGCTTCTTGTTGGCGCGCAGGTAGCGCACGCAAGACGCCATCAACTCGGCGATCGGGTACTTCTTGTTGAGCGGGACCAGCTGTTCGCGCAGCGCATCGTTGGGCGCATGCAGCGAAACCGCCAACGACACATCGGTTTCGGTGGACAGCCGATCGATCATCGGCACCAGGCCGGACGTCGACAGCGTGACGCGCTTGCTGGCCAGGCCGTAGCCCAGGTCGTCGCGCATGATGTTCATGGCGCGGACGACGTTGTCGAAGTTGAGCAGCGGCTCACCCATGCCCATCATCACCACATTGGTGAGGCGACGGTTCTGTGCGGGCACGTTGCCCAGATGACGCGCCGTCACCCACACCTGGCCGATGATCTCGGCCGTGGTCAGGTTGCGGTTGAAGCCCTGGGTGGCCGTCGAGCAGAACGTGCAGTTGAGGCCACAGCCCACTTGCGACGACACGCACAACGTGCCGCGGCTCTTGTCGGGGATGTAGACGGTTTCCACCGCATTCTTGCCGTCCACGCCCATGCCCAACAGCCACTTGTGGGTGCCATCGGACGAGGGTTTGTCGAACACCACCTGCGGCACGACGATTTCAGCGTGTTCCTGCAGCTTCGCGCGCAGGTTCTTGCCCAGATCGGTCATCTGGTCAAAGTCAGTGACGTAACGGTGATGGATCCACTTCATCACCTGGTGCGCGCGGAACTTCTGTTCGCCGAGCGTGCCGACGAAGAACTGCTCCAGGCCCTCGCGGTCCAGGTCCATCAGGTTCTGCTTCGCAGACACGGGCGCGCCGATGGCCACGGACGGAGCGTCCGTGGCCAGCTTCAATTCGATCGGCGGCAGTTCGTGGCTGCTCATCACGTATCGCTCAGCGCGCGAACACTTCGGTCGCGGCGAAGAAGTACGCGATCTCGATGTTCGCGTTCTCGACCGAATCCGAACCGTGCGCGGCATTGGCGTCGATGGAGTCGGCGAAGTCGGCGCGGATCGTGCCCGGCGCGGCGTCCTTCGGGTTGGTGGCGCCGAGGATGTCGCGATGCTTCAGCACGGCGTTCTCGCCTTCCAGGACCTGGATGGCGACCGGGCCGGAGATCATGAACTCGACCAGCGCGTTGAAGAACGGACGCTCGCGGTGCACGGCGTAGAAGCCTTCCGCTTCGCGGCGCGACAGGTGCTTCATCTTCGAGGCGACGATCTTCAGACCGTTCTTTTCGAAACGCGCATAGATTTCGCCGATGACGTTCTTAGCGACGGCATCGGGCTTGACGATCGACAGGGTGCGCTCCAGCGCCATGGGGATTCTCTCCGTTGGGCGGGCCACGTTACGGCCCAAGGTTAACATGAAAAACCCGCGTCGAAACGCGGGCTTAGACTAGAAAGCGTAGCGAGATTCTAACGTACCGCGTGCCGGTTTGCAGCCCTGCCCCGGGTCGATGGTGCAAAGCAGCATGACTTGCCCCGACCCACCCCCGACAATGAGTCAAACAAGCGTTTGATTCAGTGCCGGAGGGGCCATGGGCAATACCACGCATTTCTCGACCAAGGAGCGGATCCTCGGGGCCGCCGAAGAGCTGTTTGCCCAGCATGGCTTCGCGGGCACGTCGCTGCGCCAGGTCACCAGCCGCGCCGACGTCAACATCGCCGCGGTCAACTACCACTTCGGCAGCAAGGAGAACCTGGTCAACGAGGTGTTCCGCCGCCGCATGGACGACATGACCGCCGCCCGCCTCTCCCAGCTGGACAAGGCCCTGGCCGAACACCCGGGTGAGCTGGCCCCGATCCTCGCGGCGTTCGTCGAACCCGCCCTGGCCCTAGCCCAGGACCGCCACGGAGGCGGCGCCTTCGTGCGCGTGATCGCCCGCGCCTACGCTGAGAAAAACGACGGCCTGCGCCAGTTCCTGTCCGACCACTACGGCCACGTCCTGCGCGAGTTCGGCAAGGCCATCGCCGCCTGCGTGCCCGGGCTGAGCAAGGAAGAGCTGTACTGGCGGCTCGACTTCTTCTCCGGCGCACTGACCTACGCCATGGCCGATTTCGGCCTGATCAAGCGCCCCTCGGGCGTCACGGAAGCGGCGCATCGTGAGAGCGCCGCCCGTGAACTCATTCGCTTCGCCGAGGCCGGCCTGCGCGCCGACCATGTCTGAAACCCCTGCAATCCAAGGAAATTCCATGTCCAATCCATTACTTGTACGTAAGGCGGCCGTGCTCGGCGCCGGTGTGATGGGCGCGCAGATCGCCGCGCATCTGACCAACGCTGGCGTCGACACCGTGCTGTTCGACCTGCCCGCCAAGGAGGGTCATCCGGACGGCATCGTGCACAAGGCCATCGCCAACCTGGCCAAGCTCAGCCCCGCCCCGCTGGCGAGCAAGTCGCTGGCCGAAGCCATCACGCCGGCCAACTACGAGACCGGGCTGGAGCACCTGAAAGGCTGCGACCTGATCATCGAAGCCATCGCCGAACGGATGGACTGGAAGCAGGACCTGTACAAGAAGATCGCGCCGTTCGTGGCGCCGCATGCAGTGCTCGCGAGCAACACCTCCGGATTGGGAATCAATAAGTTGGCCGAGGTTCTTCCTGAAGAACTTCGCCATCGCTTTTCAGGCGTGCATTTCTTCAACCCGCCCCGCTACATGCACCTGGCCGAGCTCATTCCGGCTAAGTCCACGGACAAGGCAGTGCTTGAGGGGCTGGAGACATTCCTGACCACGACCCTCGGCAAGGGCGTCGTGTATGCGAAGGACACGCCCAACTTCATCGGCAACCGCATCGGCGTGTTCTCGATCCTTGCCACCGCCCACCACACCGGCGAGTTCAAGCTGGGCTTCGATGAGGTGGACGCCGTCACCGGCCCGCTGATCGGCCGGCCGAAGTCCGCCACGTACCGCACCTCCGACGTGGTCGGCCTGGACACCATGGCCCACGTCATCAAGACCATGGCCGACACCCTGCCGGACGATCCGTGGCACGCCTATTTCAAATCGCCGAAGTGGCTTGAGGCGCTGATCGCCAAGGGTGCCCTCGGCCAGAAGACCGGCGCCGGCATCTTCCGCAAGGTCGGCAAGGACATCGTGGTCCTCGACCTGGAGAAGCAGGATTACCGCGCCTCCGACCGCACCGCGGCGCCCGAGGTGGTCGAGATCCTGAAGATCAAGAACCCGGCCGAGAAGTTCGCCAAGCTGCGCGAAAGCCAGCACCCGCAGGCGCAGTTCCTGTGGGCGGTGTTCCGCGACCTGTTCCACTACAGCGCGTACCACCTGGCCGACATCGCCGAGACCGCGCGCGACGTCGATCTGGCCATCCGCTGGGGCTATGGCTGGTCGCTGGGGCCGTTCGAGACCTGGCAGGCCGCCGGCTGGAAGCAAGTGGCGCAATGGATCGCCGACGACATCGTCGCGGGCAAGACCATGAGCAGCGCCCCGCTGCCGAACTGGGTGTTCGACGGCCGCAACGGCGTGCACGGCGCCGAGGGCAGCTACAGCCCGGCCCGCAACGCCCTGCTGCCGCGCTCCTCGCTGGACGTGTACGCGCGCCAGCGTTTCCCGGACCCGCTGCTGGGCGAAGCATTCGCCCCGGGCGAAACCGTGTTCGAGAACGACGGCGTCCGCCTGTGGACCGACGGCGACGGCATCGGCGTGATCAGCTTCAAGACCAAGATGCACACCGTCTCCGACGCGGTCCTGGCCGGCGTGCAGGAATCCGTCGCGATCGCCGAGCGTCGCTTCAAGGGCTTGGTGATCTGGCAGCCGAAGGAGCCGTTCTCCGCCGGTGCCGACCTGGCCGGTGCGCTGGGCGCGCTGCAGGCCGGCAAGATCGCCGAGTTCGAAGCGATGGTGGCCAACTTCCAGGCCACCAGCCAGGCTATCAAGTACTCGCTGGTGCCGGTCGTGGCGGCCGTGCGCGGCCTTGCCCTGGGTGGCGGCTGCGAGTTCCAGATG
>Ga0247823_10002952_pt1 | contig 13917 bp, 9 predicted proteins | sample 13C_PalmiticAcid_2_FD_192426 | JGI IMG/M metagenome (GOLD analysis project Ga0247823, IMG submission 192426) | Soil microbial communities from agricultural site in Penn Yan, New York, United States - 13C_PalmiticAcid_Day30 | ecosystem: Environmental > Terrestrial > Soil > Agricultural land...
GAGTGCATGTGCCCGGCGGACGACTCGCATCTGACGATCGAGTTTGACGATTTCTTCGTGATCAAGCCGTCCATCCGGTTCCACGACTACGATTACGATTACACCGAAAATCGGAATGGTGAGCGCGGCACGCCAGTGCCTGGGGGCTTCGAGTACAACTCCGGCAGCAACCATCACTTCATGACGGTGGACGAAATCACCGCCTTCAACGACAAAGCGGTTTGATGCTGTGCCGCCCCTAAAGGAGAAAGGCTCCTTGTCGGAAAGACCTGTTTTGATCCTGGGGGCGTCCGGTATGGCCGGACGTGCTCTGGTTGTTGCTGGTCGACAGCGCGGCTACTCGGTTGTTGGCGCCTCGCGTACAGGATCGGACGTAGAGTTGGATGTTCAGGATGCGGCCCAGCTTCAAGCTGTGGTCGCCGACCTGAAACCCGGGCTTATCATCAACGCTGTGGCGGACGTATTGGTCGGTCGCTGTGAGGAGGATCCGGGCCGGTCGTGGCGGATAAATGCTCGCCCGGTCTCGTTTCTCGCCGAGCTTTCGCGGAAGTACGCAAGCCGCCTCGTCCACATTTCCACGGACCACTATTTTTCGGGCGCCGGGGATAAGAAACACAAGGAAGACGCCGAAGTCGTCCTCCTGAACGAATATGCCAGAACCAAGTTTGCCGCAGAAGCCCTTGCGTTGACGTGGAGCAATGCGGTTGTCGTCCGCACGAACATCGTCGGCCTCCGGTCCTCCGGCCCCGAATCCTTTGCGGAATGGTGCCTGGACGTCATCCGCAACGATCGGGAAGCGACACTGTTCGATGATCAGTTCGTCTCCTGCATCGATATCTGGAATTTCGCAGAGACCGTCCTCGACCTCAGTGAAAGCACATTCACGGGTGTGGTGAATGTCGCCAGCCGCGACGTCTTTTCGAAGGCCGATTTTGCCTTCGCGCTTGCAAAGGCCGAAGGAAAACCGCTGACGAAGGCAAAGGTGGGCAGCGTCAGCATTCAAACAACCAGTCGCCCCGATAGTCTTGGATTGGATGTAGGCCTCGTGGAATCTATCTTGCAGCGGAAAATGCCTTCGCTTGAGGATGTCGTCACGGCCATTCACGTTCATGCAAAGACTGCAACAAATTGAAGGATATTCCATGAAGTGGAATTCTGCGATCCAGATGGGAAGCCGGGAGCTGTCGATTACCGCTCCCACTTATTTCATCGCCGACATTGCTGCGAACCACGACGGTGATTTCCAGCGCGCCAAAGATCTTGTCCACCGTGCCAAGGAAGCCGGCGCCGATTGCGCAAAGTTCCAGCATTTTTTGGCCAGCAAGATCGTAAGCCAGAAGGGCTTCGATACGCTTGGCGCCAACATGGCGCATCAGTCTTCCTGGAAGAAGTCGGTCGTTGAAGTCTACGATCAATACCATTTCCAACGCGACTGGACGTTGCCCCTGGCGGAGCTTTGCGCCGAAGTGGGCATAGATTTCATGACGACGCCTTACGATTTCGAAGCCCTTGAGCAGGTCCTTCCGCTCGTACACGGCCTGAAGATCGGTTCTGGCGACATCACGTGGCATGCCTTTATCGACGCGGTGGCCGCGACGAAAAAGACGGTCTTGCTCGCCACCGGTGCGGCAGACATGGCTGATGTCGAACAGGCCGTCGATATCGTCCTGAACCGGACTCCAGAGATTGTACTTATGCAGTGCAACACGAACTATACGGGTTCAATGGAGAATTTCCGGTTCGTGAACTTGAAGGTTCTGCAGTCCTTTGCCACCCGCTGGCCAGGTATGGTTCTGGGATTGTCTGATCATACGCCCGGCCATTCGGCCGTCGTCGGGGCCGTGACGCTCGGTGCACGTGTTATCGAAAAGCACTTCACGGACGATAACGCACGCACAGGCCCGGATCACTTCTTCGCACTGAATCCGCAGACATGGCGCGAGATGGTCGACGCCACCCGCGAGCTTGAATATGCGCTTGGAACCGGGGTGAAGGTTGTTGAGGAAAATGAACGGCAGACTGTTGTCGTGCAGCGCCGCGCCATCCGCCTGACGAGGGCGCTTTCGGCTGGCGAGACAATCCAGGAAGCGGACCTCGAATGCCTGCGTCCTTGCCCTGTCGACGCCATCGACCCCCGGCATTGGCAGGACATCCTCGGGAAGACGTTGACGAAGGGCAAGGAGCAGGGAGAGCACCTGTGCTGGAGCGATCTCCACTAGCAATCGTCATCCCCTGCTACAACGAGGCGGCGACGTTGCGCGATGTCATCAAGGGCTGCGCGGCGTCGGGCGACGTCTTCGTCATAGATGACGGCTCAACCGATGGTTCCAGTGTCATCGCCCGGGAAGAAGGCGCCACTCTCGTGGAAACGGGAGGGCGCACTGGCTATGACAGGGTTATCGAACGCGGTTTGCGGGAGGCGTTCGCACTCGGTTATCGATGGGTCGTGACCATCGATGCCGATGGCGAACACGACCCGACCCTGGTTGCGCATTACGCTCGCCTCTTTCGCGAGACCAAGGTGCAGTTGATTTTGGGCATTCGACCGGCTCCGCAACGGCTCGCCGAATGGGTCGTCTGCCATTACTGCCGTTGGCGATTCGGGATCCACGACATCCTGTGCGGCATGAAGGGATATTCGCGAGAAGTCCTGGAGCACTATTTCGCCGATGGGCGCCCCAATCTCGTGAATACGTGGCCCGCCTTGTTATGGGCCGCGACCGGGTCTTCCTTCGGCGAAATCGAGGTTACGGGCAAACGGCGGCTCGACAAACCCCGTTTCAGTTCGCGCTACCGGGCAAATATTGCCATCATAAAAATGCTCGGCCCAATTTCAGCGCTGCGAAAAAAAACGTCATAAGACTGGTGCATAGCTCTCCTTGCCTTAGAAAGGACGTCCTATTTATTGCAAGTCGTTTGAGTTGCAGGGAGATACGCAGTATTTCGGCGATGTAAAAACCCGTGGCGGTTTCCGGCGAACGGCCATCGGGTGATCGGAGTGCAAGCCGACCCGCTGGCTTTTAGTGACCTATCTCGCCGCCAATTGACCCAACCCAGAGACGACACGGCAAGCTGCAACCACGTCAGATGCGGAGATGATTTCGAGATGGATAGCACTGTTTTGATGCGCAATGAATTCTTGCAAAGTTTACGCAGCGTCGTTGGCGAAAAGCCGGGAATCATTGTTCTCCATTCCTCTCTTGCTAAAATCCTGCCGACCGCAGCACCGAACCGCTGGGACGTCCTCTACGCCATTGGCATCCTGGCGGGGGAAGGTTGGACGATCGCAGCTCCCGCCTTTACCTTCTCGTTCTGCCGAGGGGGCGTCTTCGACGTGCGAAAAAGCCTCTCTGAAACGGGTGTCCTTGCGGACTGGATCCTGGAAGCATTTCCGGACGCCAAACGAACGACACATCCTATTTACTCCTTCGCCGTGCTCGGGCCGCAGACTTCCGCCCTCCTCGGCTGCGCGTCCGCCACGACCTTTGGAGACGACTCGCCCTTCGGCCTCTTCGAACGAGAGGATGCAGTCGTCGTCATGGCGGGTTGCGGCTGGGATTACTGCACGCAGTTCCATCGTTACGAGGAAGTCGCGCGCGTCCCATACCGGGTTTTCAAGACATTCTCCGGCACTAGCCGCAACGCGCAGGGCATTGAGGAGGCGGTGAACGCGACAATGTTCGTCCGGGACCTTGATCTCGGTGGGATCAACGATTTCTTGCCTGTTGTCCAAAGAATGAACGAGGCCGGCGAAATCAAACGGGAGTCCTTGTGGCGCGGCACCATCGAAGCCTCGAGAGTGTCCTCCATCCGTACGGCTTGCGAGGTGCTTCTTGAACAAGGGCCGCTATCGCTTGTGTCGAACAAGATCGATGTGCAAACGCGAATTAACAGAGCAAAGGAGGCGGAACGCGCGGCTCCCTTGAGGATCGCGCTTTTGGGATCGAGTAACCTTGATATCGCCCGCAATGGGTTGACTGACCGGTTGCAAGAGGTCGTTCCCCAGCGCAAAAGCGAGATTACGACGCTTCCATTCGGGCAGCTCTTTCAGCAAATGGTGCAGCCCAATTCGGAGCTGAATGTCTTCGCACCCGAAGTATCGATCTTTTGCGATCGGATCGAAGACCTGCTGTCGGTCGCCTCTCTCGATCGGGCCGACATGCAGCTCGCTGCCGAGCGTGTTCGTCTCTACGCGGACAACATTGCAGCCTTTGCCGGGAGACATCAGTCCTGGATCATCGTTCATCGCTTTGCGGCCATGGGGAATTTTCCGGCGGAACTGAATATTCGGCTGATCCGACACGTCGAGCAACTCAATGGGATATTGCACGACATATTGGCCGACGTTCCGCAGATTGTCTGGGTTGATCCGGGCTCCGAAGCTACACAGGTTGGGGCACCCTTCGATCCGCGCCTCTGGTTCCTGGGGCGCATTCCTTTCTCCAGCACGTTTACGGCGCGGCTTGTGGAGCGTTGGACGGGTATCGTGGCCGCTACCCTGGAAAAAACGACCCGGCTTATCGTGCTCGATCTCGACAACACGTTGTGGGGCGGTGTCCTGGGTGAAGACGGCATCGATGGAATCAAGATTGGCGGAGACTATCCGGGCAATGCCTTTGCCGACTTCCAGCAGGCGCTCAAGGCTCTTTCCGAAAGAGGCATCGCGCTGGCCGTTTGCAGTAAGAACGACGAGGACCTGGCATTGAATGCTCTGGAGAGCCACGACGAAATGGTGCTGCGCCGGTCGGATATCGTAAGCCATCGCATAAACTGGTCGCCGAAATGGCAGAACATTCGCGATATTGCTCAAGAATTGGATCTGGGCCTTGGTTCCGTGCTTTTCATTGACGACAACCCAGTTGAGCGGGAGAGCGTCATGCGAAATCTTCCAGAAGTCCGGGTTCTTGATCTGCCGGCTGACGCGACGAAATACACCGAGGCCCTGCGGGCATGCCTGTGGTTGGAATCGGTAAAGGTTGGCAAGGAGGACCGCCAGCGCGTCGAATCTTACAAGGCAAGGCAGAAAATCAACGAGCAACGGCAGAAATCGGCCAGCCTCGATGATTTCCTGCACTCCCTCGATATGAAGTTGTTCATTGACAGGATCGATGACAGCAATATCGCGCGTGCGGCGCAGCTTTGCCAGAAAACCAATCAGTTCAACACGACAACATATCGTTACACCGCGCGGGATCTGCAGCAGATGGTGGCGGACGGAGCTGACGTTGCGACTGTTGGCCTTGCCGACAAGTATACTCAACGGGAAATCATCGGCCTCATCATCCTTAAGCCCTTAGAAGGGCGCACGGACGGCGGCATTGTCGATCTTTTCCTCCTCTCTTGCCGGGTTCTTGGACGGACTGTGGAAAAGGCCGTCGTCAGTTGGGCGACCGAGCGCGCGAAACAAAGAGGTTGGTCCGAATTGGCGGGCCTGATCGTCGAGACGCCGCGAAACACGCCAGCAAGAGGCGTATTTCAGGATGAAGGATTTGCTTTTGATGCGGATTCCGGCCTCTGGCACAAAACCACATCCAACGTTGACACCTCGCTGCCTGCATGGTTCGAGCAGCATGGCAACTACAATTGACAGAAAGTATGTGCGCGCGAATGACTGAGCTTAGACGTTTTTCCGACTTCAAGTCGGGCGACTTTGTAACTTTCGTCAAAAGTTTCCAGAAAGGTGACTTTGAAGGGTTTACATCGCTGAGCGGTGATCGAAATCCGCTTCACTGGGATGATACTTACGCTGCCGAATCCGAAATCGGGAAAACCATCGTCCCACTTCACATGACGATGGCTCCGCTTTCCATGATCGCCGGGATGATCTTTCCGGGTGACCCTTCTCTCTATCTCGGCCATGAAGTGCGCTCCATCACGCCGGTTTTTTATGGCGATGAGCTGCGCTATTCGGCGAAGATCAAATCCATCAACCCGGCGCTTCGAATGCTTGTCATTCGGGTTCTTGTCACGAGGGGAACGGATGTCGTTCTCGATGCGACCATGCGTGTTCAGTCGCGTCTGGACGAATGGCAAGCCTCGGCAGAAACGATAGGCCTTACAGGAAAACCGAAACGTGCCTTGATAACGGGCGCATCCGGTGAAATCGGGAAAGCGCTGGCGCTTGCTCTGGCAAAAGCGGGATGGAACTTGCTGCTGCAGGATCGCGGCACTGCATCCAAGCGGGAAGCTCTCCAGCAGGCTATCGACCCACTTCTGGGACAAGGGCAATCGGTGCGCTATGTGGGTGCAGACCTTCAGAAGTCCGACGATCTTGCCACCCTCTGCAAGGCCGTGATCGACCTCGACGACATTTCTCTGTTCCTGCACGTCGCGTCCCCGCCGACCGATGCTTCCATCGAGGCCCTCGTTCAGGTGAACTACACAGCCCTTAGAGAGCTGACTACTGCAGTCGTGCCAGCGATGCTTGCCCGGCAGGAAGGTGCGATCGTGTCGCTGAATTCTATCGCGACCGAGCGTGTAATCCCCGGCTGGAGCGACTACTCCGCTGCAAAGGCAATGGCCGCACAATACGTGTCATCGGTCCACAAAACCTATCACGGTGTCGGGATAAACGGACACACGGTCCTAGCGGGTTTGGTTGCAACGGCTTACTCCGAGCAGTATCGCGGCGGCATGCCGGCTATGCTGCCGCAGGAGCTTGCCGAGGCTGTCCTTCGTCGTGCTCTCGGAAATCAGGCAGGTGGCGCCGTCGTCATCGAATGGAATGCCGAGCGCAGTGGTCTAATCGGCTTCCACGAGCCCTCTGCCCTGAGCGCCCCCCCCATCGTCAGGCAATCCGCGTCGGCAGGCGCGGCCGCATCTGACCTGTCGGCATTGCCATCATCGAACGCAGGCACGGATGTCGCATCGCGGATTGGTGAGATCGTGCGCGCTCGTTTGGGGCTTGCCGATCAAAGCCAGTTGGTCGGCGGTGGGCTTGGTGCGACGCCCGGCTGGGATTCGCTGCGGCATATCGAAATCGTTCTCGATCTGGAGGAGAAACTCGGGATTGGCTTTGGGTCCGGCGACATGGAAAAGATGTCTACTTTCGCGGATCTTCTGACGATTTCGGTTTCCCGTTTGTCGGAAGCCAAGAATGGTTAAGTCAGTTGAGATGGAAGCGATGAGCGAGACCCTTGGCCAGGATATGCACGATTTCATCCGCGGTCTGTTTCCCATATGCCGCAGTCTAACAGGAAGGGGCACGAGAGAGACACTATCGGTCATCAGGCAGCACCTCCCCGACTTGATGATACACGAAGTACCGAGCGGCACGCAGGTCTTCGATTGGGTTGTCCCGGACGAATGGAATATTACGTCTGCGCGTCTGATCGACCCGAGTGGTAAAACAATTATCGATTTTGCAGACAACAACCTGCACGTTGTCGGCTATTCGGAGCCCGTCAACCAGAGGATCGACTTAGCGGACCTGCAGAACCATCTCTATTCGCTGCCGGATCAGCCGGATGCAATTCCTTATGTCACGTCCTACTACAAGCGCCGCTGGGGTTTTTGCCTCACCGACCATGAACGGCAGAAATTGCAGCCGGGCATCTATGATGTCCAGATCGATTCTACGCTCGAACCCGGCAGCCTTACCTATGGCGAGCTCGTTCTGCCCGGTGAAAGTAGCGAAGAGGTGTTTATCTCGACCTATGTGTGCCATCCGTCGATGGCGAACAATGAGCTTTCCGGACCGGCTGTTGCGACTTGGCTTGCCAAATGGCTTTCGCAGGCCCAGCGCAAATTCACTTATCGTCTTGTATTCATCCCCGAAACCATCGGCTCCATTTGCTACATCTCCAAAAACCTCGACGCCTTACGTAAGAATGTAGTCGCCGGCTTCAATATTTCTTGCGTGGGTGATGATCGCTGCTATTCATTCCTGCCCAGCAGAAACGGTAATACGATAAGTGATCGCGTCGCCGTGCATGCCCTCAAGTATCATGCGCCCGACTATGTAACGTATAGCTTTCTCGATAGGGGCAGTGATGAGCGCCAATATTGCTCGCCGGGTGTCGATCTGCCGATCGCGTCCATCATGCGCTCAAAATACGGCTGCTACCCGGAATATCATACATCGCTCGACGATCTCGACCTTGTTACGCCGAGCGGCTTGTACGGCGCCTATAGTGTGCTGCGCCGTGCCCTCGAACTGATCGATGCAAATGCGGTCTGGCGGGCGACGACATTGTGTGAACCCCAATTGGGAAAGCGCGGATTGTATCCGACCGTCAGCACCGCGCGCGGCGCCTACTCCCTGCGTGGCATGATGAACCTGCTCGCCTATGCGGACGGAACAAGGGATTTGATTGAACTCGCTGACGTGATTGGCGAGAACGCATATGAGTGCCTGTCCATCCTCGACAACCTGGAACGGCACGGACTCGTTGAACGCGTGGAAAAATCGCAAGCGGATAGCGAGCGGTTCGCTTAGGGCGCTCTCACGCGCCACATCGACGGCGGCAGGCAAGCATTTCGAGACTGGTGAGGTGAAGCGTGGTTAAAAGTCTTATAAGTGCTCTTCTGAGGCGCAGGCCTGTGCAGGCACAACTCGATATACCGCCGTCCGCGCTGACGCCAGAACTGGTTGTAGTCGAGGACAAGAAAGCGAAGCGCATCCAGAAGCTTGAAAAGCTTGAACGGGCAATGGAGCAGAGTGTTGCGAATTCGGACTTCCACGCTGCGGCAAAGCACGGTGTGGACTATGCGAAGGTCGCCTCAAAAGCCCCCCTTAAAGTGCGACGAGCTACATGCAATATTCTGAAAAAGGCTCAGTCCTGGTCAGGCATCCTAGTCTATTTCGGGCGGATCGATCCGGAATGGCGCAACGATAATCAGATTCTGATGAGCGTCGCGATCGCCTATCGAGAACTCCATCGGTATGAAGAAAGTGTCGGAGTTCTTGAGAACGCGCTATTGAACAGCGACAGCGTGCAATTGCGTCGCGAGTTGGCGAATGTTTTGGCGAAGCTCAAACGATATGAGGACGCTGTTTCCCACATCAATCATGCACTGCTGATCGACCCTGATAATGCGTCGTTAAATACATTGCTTATTCGGTTTCTCGTCGAAGGAAAGATGTTCGATGAGGCCGAGAATTGGTTGACCAAAGTTGTTGTGTCGGAACCAAATTCTCCAAAAGCTCATGCAGACCTTGCCGAATATTATAAGAAAATGGGGAGAAAGGAGGAGGCTTGCGCTGCCTTCTATCAGGCTGCTCTGCTGTCCCCAGACGATGAGTCTTATGTACTTTCATTCTTGCGGTCGGCATCTGCTTGTGCCGGAGACAATTTCATTTCCGATGCGATCGCCTGTGGGGAGCGCGCGCTCGAAACCAACGCGAACGGTAAGATCATAGCCGCGATGGCACGGCTTTATGCGAGGCTACCGGCTTCAGAACAAGCGATCGCCGGCCTCGATAAGCTCCTTCAAAAGAAGGCCAATGACGAGTTTATCGTGTTTGGGTTGTCGCAGTCGTACTTTCGTGCCGGCAAGCTGCCGGAAAGCCGAAGCATCCTCGAGGCATATCTTGAAAGCAAACCGGGCAATACAGGCGCAGTCTACCGGCTAGCTGGGGTCATGGCGCAACAATCCGAGCCCGCTGCGGCCATTGCTATGATGATGCAGCAGGTGAGTGAGACCAATCGTGACGCACTGTTCTGCGGTCGTGTCGGGCATATTCTGGCATGGATGGGAATGGTCGGCGAAGCCATGACCTGGTTGCGCAAGGCTATTGAGCTTGATCGAACTCTCGGCACTGCTGTCGCGGATCTCGCCCTTTGCTATGAACATCAGCAAGAGTTCTCAATAGCCCTTTCGTTGATGGAGCAGGCCAGTAATCTGATGGCGATCAAGTCCCTAGATTTGGTCGTTGGTCTTGATGAGATGCATTTGAAGCGTCTGCGGCGCCGCATGATTTTCGCCTCGCACGTTGCTGGGGACGGTGCACGTGCGCGAGCCTTGCTGCTTGAAGTCCGACGTCGCGATCCGATCGTCCTGCCTTACCCGTTCCGCGAATGGGCGGGTGGTAGCTTGGAGGGCAAACGGGTTGCGGCGTTAACGGAATCCGGCATCGGCGATGAGATTCGCTTTACCTGCGTTTTCCATCGGCTCTTGACGTCAGCATCGGAGGTGTTGGTATCCTGTGACCCACGTCTGGAAACGTTGCTGAAGCGTAGCTTCCCCAGTTTCAAGATTTTCCCAACACAGCGTGAGTTCACACGTCTCAAGAAAGAACGAGCTGATAAGCGCACGCTTGCGGTGTCAAGCCGTATGCGTAGCCTCGCCACCGATGCCATCATCGAAGCCGGCCAGGACGCTGATATCTGGCTAAGGCTCATTCATCTGTTCGAATACGATTCCTTTGAGCGGCACGATTATCAGTCTCCGGAGCATCCCGTCCTCGTACCGGATCCGGTGTTGAAAAAGCGGTTCCGTAAAAAGATCACCCAGCAAGCAAAAGGGCGTCCCGTCATAGGTCTTTCCTGGCGTGGCGGGCACGGCGGTTACAGCAGAGATCCGCATTACTTCCGGCTTGAGCAATGGAAACCCATTCTGGACAATGAAAATTTCTGCTTCGTCAATCTTCAGTATGCTTTTGCTGAAGAGGAGATTTCCTATTTGCGGAATGCCCTTGGCGAGCGCTTCATCGAGTTTCCAGACATCGATTTGCAGGATGACTTGGAGGCGGTCGCGGCCCTGTGCAGCGCACTCGACGGTACGGTCGCGATTTGCACCTCCGTACTTGAACTCTCGGCGGCGGTTGGTACGCATACGCTCTATCTGATGCGCTCACCACAGGTGACGCATGCGATCCGTCTGAACGGCTCGGCTGATATCCATGGAAGCTATCAAGATGACGTTTGGCGCAATTGCCGGATCATTCCGCGCTTCTCTATCGGCGACGAAGAAATGATTGCCACTGCGTGCACCTATCTCCAAGACCATATGCTCCCAACCGTGAATCCGAATTAATCGAAATCCCAAGGTGAACGATGCTTGACCAGCCCCCATCCCATCCCCGCAAGGAATCACAGATGTTTTCGCTCGCCGGCCGCAAGGCGGTTGTCACGGGTGGTGGCGGCCATCTGGGTTCTATCTTGTGCCAGGGACTTGCAGCCGCAGGAGCAGCGGTCCACCTGGTCGGGCGAAATGCGGAAAAACTGGCGGCGACCGCGCAGAAGATTGCGAACCAGGGCCAAGAGGCCACCTACGAAGTTCTCGATCTTCGACACGTCGACGAGATTGGGGCATTTGCAGCTCGCTTTACCGAACGGGAAGGCTCGCTCGATATCCTGATCAACAATGCGTATGGCGGGCCGACCAACACGTTGGAGAAGGCCACCGCAGAACAGTATCGAGATGCTTATGAGATCGCGGTGGTGAGTGCCGCGGAACTTGTGAAATCGCTGCTCCCTGCCATGAAATCTGCTGCGGCAACCCATGGCGACGCTTCCGTCATCAACATTGCGTCAATGTACGGGCATGTAAGCCCGGATCCGCGTATCTATGGCGATTCCGGTCAGAATAGTCCGCCTTACTATGGGGCGGCAAAGGGGGCATTGATCCAGTATACGCGCTATGCTGCCTGCCATCTGGCTTCGTGCGGGGTACGCGTCAATGCGGTCAGCCCTGGGCCGTTTCCGCCGATCGGTTTTCGCGAGGCCAAGCCTGAATTTTACCAGCACTTGATCAACAAGGTTCCGATGCAACGCATCGGACTGCCGGAGGATTTAATTGGTCCTGTTGTTTTCCTGGCATCGCAGAGTGCCCGCTATGTTACGGGCATCAACTTGCCGGTGGATGGCGGTTGGACCGCGTGGTGATGCCTTTGACGCACCCTTATCGGATTGTGATACAAGCGAGAACGACGTCTAGTCGCCTGCCTGCCAAGGTACTGCTCCCTATCGGAGGAATGCCTCTCGCCGTTTTGGTTGCCCGACGTGTCGCGCGAAACGGCGCCGATATCGTGTTGGCCACGTCAACGTTGCCCGAAGATGATTTGCTTGCCCATACAGCGGAAGGGGCGGGGCTGGCGGTCGTGAGAGGTCCAATCGACGATGTTTTTGAGCGTTTTTTGATAGCTACTGCCGATCTTGCGGACACGGATATCTGTGTCCGGCTGACAGCCGATAATCCCGTCCCCGACGCGGACTTTGTCGAGCAGATCGTCGCTCTGCTCCGCCAAAGTGGAAAGCAGTACATAGCCTACGGTAACGACGGGCTATGGTTACCCTATGGCCTTTCTGCCGAAGCTTTCTATGTGGGTGCTCTCCGACAGGCTCAGAAAGAGACCTTGACGACCTACGACCGCGAACATGTCACGCCCTGGATTCGCAGAAAATATGCAGACTACGTGCGGCCGGCGTTTCCGGACTGGACATCGGATCTCGGTCACCTGCGCTGTACGGTCGACGAACTGCGAGACTACTTGAAAACCGAAAAGCTTTTCCGCGATCTGCCGGATGCTATTCACGCGAACTGGCGCGATCTTGTTCAAGAACTAGAAAGAGTGTCAGGGGGAGAGCATCCGGCAGTTGGCTTCGTTTTAGGAACCGCTCAGCTAGGAATGCCTTACGGACGAACGAACAAAGCAGGCTTTTCGAACGAGAACGAAGCGCAGTCTTTATTAGAGGAGGCGGTAAACGGCGGCGTGGTCGCTATCGACACTGCACGCGCCTATGGAGAGAGTGAAAAGCGCATTGGCGACTTTCTACATAAATCCGGGTCACATGACGCTCCTCAGATAGTCACAAAACTTGATCCGCTGTCGCTTCTCAAGCCGTTAGATGATGCCGCGACAGTTGAACGTCAGGTGCTGGAGAGTGTCGAAAGCTCTCAGCGATCGCTTGGGCTGGAGTGTTTGCCGGTGCTCTTGCTTCATCGAGGTGACCATCTCACGGCGTTCGATGGTACGGTATGGCGGACATTATTGTATCTTCAGGCCCAAGGAAAAATCGCAACCTTGGGCGTATCCGTGCAAAGCCCGGATGAACTCCGCCATGCGCTGAACTATCCGGAGGTCAAGCACATCCAGCTTCCGTTCAATGTATTGGATTGGCGTTGGGATAGGGTGGTGGTAGATTTGCGCCTGCGGCCTGATGTGACCGTACACGTCAGAAGCGTTTTTTTGCAGGGGCTTCTGGTTCAGGAATCCGCCGTGGATTGGCCGGAAATCGAAGGCGTGAAAGGGGAGGCTATCCTCGCGGCATTGCGAAAATTCCTCATCGAGTTTGAGCGCGAGAGCCTCCAGGATCTTTGTGTCGCGTATGTTCGCGGTATGAGCTGGATCGACGGTGCCGTTTTGGGTGTCGACACCAAGGAGCAGCTTGCTCAATTGCAGTCGCTGTGGGCGCTGCCGGCACTGAGCCACCACGAGGCAAATCTCTTAAAATCGAGCTTGCCGCGAGCCCCCGAACAATTTCTCAATCCTGCATTGTGGCCGCTGCGCAACACATCTGGGGTGTGATATAACGAGGGTTTGGCCCTCATTTTGTCTGCCCAGTTTGCTTCTTCGGATGGGGGGCTTTTAGAAAACCACGGTGGAGCGCGACTCATAGCCCTGAGTCTGCGCGATCCCGTTCAGGGCGAGATGATCAGTGGTTTGGCCGGTGATCCCACACTGGAATAAATGCAGTGAAGTCCTAAACTTACAGTCATGGATCGATCAGGCATTTAACGGATCGTGTTCAAATTCCACAGTCTCGATGCAAGACACAACGTCATATATCCAATTCATCCAAAATCGGTTATCCGAAGTCCCCTTACAGCCGACTTAAGTTTTCTGGCCGTTGTAAGATGTCTGAGAGATCAGATATTCCCCCGGGCGTACCTCCGCTTGACACGCCCCGCGAACTGTTGAATGACTGCGGCCTCGGCGCTGCCCTGCGGGTATGATGTAATGGTAGCCTGTCA
>Ga0247823_10002953_pt1 | contig 13916 bp, 5 predicted proteins | sample 13C_PalmiticAcid_2_FD_192426 | JGI IMG/M metagenome (GOLD analysis project Ga0247823, IMG submission 192426) | Soil microbial communities from agricultural site in Penn Yan, New York, United States - 13C_PalmiticAcid_Day30 | ecosystem: Environmental > Terrestrial > Soil > Agricultural land...
ATGGCGGGCGGCGGCGAGGGGAGGGAGGCGACCGAGGAGCTCTTGCGGACTTGGTTGGTGAGCGAGTTGGAGCGCTGCGGGCTCTCGGCGGTTTGCCGGCCGGAGGAGAGGAGGCTGTCGAGCTTGGACTGGAGAGCGGCGTATTCTTCCCGCGTGGCGTCCAGCTCCGACTGCAGCCTGGTCTTTGCGGTGTTGGCCTCCTCCAGCTGGGCGTTGCGCTCCATCTGCAGCGTGGACAGGCGGTTGCTTGCCATCTGCACCTGGTCGTAGTTGTTCTGCAGCTGGTCCTCGAGCTCCTCGACGAGACGCGAGTTCTTCTTATTTTTGGTCTCGAGATCCACCACCTTCTTCTTGACCAGGGCGACCTGCTCCTGGATGGGGTACGGGCTCTTCGCCTTGGCGCTCTCGGCCTCGAGAACCTCCGTCAAGCTCGCCCTGACGGTCTCGAGGTCGCGCATGACCGTGTCGTTGATGTTGGACAGATCCACCACGTGGCGCTCGAGCTCGGCCACCTTCTCCTGCTCCTGGGCCAGCGCCTTCTGATCCGAGACGAGATCGTCGATGCGCTCAGAGATCTTCTCGACGCTGACGTCCAGGCCGAGTGCAAAGGCAACCTGCGTGGCTACCTTCATGAGGTCCTCGCGCGCCTCGGTCAAGTCGCCTTCGAGCTGGTTGATGCGGTCGGCGTGTTCGGACTGGAGGGCCGCCAGCTGCGAGTCCCAGTCTTGCTTCGAAGAGGACATCATCTCTTCCAAATCCCTGGCGTGCTTCGATTGAAGTTCGGCCAGTTCTTGCTTCGAAGAGGACACCATCTCTTCCACATACTTGGCGTGCTTGGACTGCAGGTCGTCCAAATCCTGCTTCGAGACGGACTGCAGCTCTTCAACATCCTTGGCGTGCTTCGACTGCAGCTCTTCCAGGCTCTCCAGGTGTGCCTTGATGGTCTGTTCATGGTCGGAAATCTGAGCCTCCAGCTTGGCGACCAGTTGCTTATGGGTCTCGAGCTCACTCGAGGCCTCATCGCGATCATGAGCGGCCATCTCGAGAAGCTTCTTCGTCGCCATGTGTTGTTGCTCGACCTCGGTGACCTTGGACTGGTTGCTGTTGATGATGTTCTTGTACTCGTCCATCTCGCTCCTCAGGAAGTCAACCAGCTTCTTCTGCCTGACCTCGGCGTCCCTGATCGCCTCCTCTTCCTCTGGCCTCTTGCGTTCAGCCTCGGCAAGCTGTTCAGAAGCGGTGGCGATCTGAGCCTCGAGTTCGCCGATCGTCTTCCGCATCTCCTCCTCGGCATCCTGCATGCTTTGAAGCGCTGTGCTGTGCCTCTCTTCCCAGCTAGCGAGTTCGGTTTCGAGCTCCGAGATCTTCTTCTCCCGCAGCTCGATCTGAGCTGCCGACTCCTCAGAAGCCAGCTTGGCGGATGCCGCCGCCTCTTGTGCAGCGAGCGTCGCTTGCTTGAGAGATTCCTGCAGCTCAGCCGATTGTTCAGAAGTTGTAGCGGGATCTTCTGCTGCACGAGCAACTTGCTTCACCGACTCTTCCAGTTCAACGGCCGCCTTAGCAGATGCCGTGGCCTTTTCTGCCGCAAACGCAGCCTCCTTGAGCGACTCCTGAAGCTCAGCCAACTGCCCTTCCAGTTCCCTCTCACGGGCGCTGTGGGCCTCCTGCATCTCCCTGATCCGGATCTCGCTCTGTCCTAGCTGGTCCCGGAGAGTCGACACCATGGCGATATCCATGGGAGAGGCGGCCTTCAAGCTCGACCGCTCACGCGTCAGCCCGGAAATGATGGTCATCTTGGTGTCCATCTCCTTCTTGGCTGTCGTGATGTCTGCCTCGAGTTCTTGGATCCGCTCAGACCGCGAGTGGAGTTCGTGCATGGCGGCGTGCAGGTTGAGCTCAAAGTTCTGCATCACATCCGGCTGGTTCTCAAAGTTTTCGGCTGCGATGTTCCGCAGGGAAGCAAATGACCGATGGGCACGGTCAATGATCATGACGTTCTGGCTGGATTTGCGGCGGATCACTGGAGTGCTGCCCTTTGGTGATGTGCTCTCGTTGTTGGCGGCCTGGGCTTTAGCGACCTCCGTCTTGAGTTCTTCAACCATGTCGAGCGTGTGTTGATGCTGTTCCTCGAGCTGGGCGTACCGCTCGGCGAGCTCCTTCTCCGCAAACGCCCTCTCGGCAGCTAGCGATTGTAGGCGCTCAATCTCCGAAGCAAGTCCGTTAACGTGAGCGGACTCTGTTGGCGAAGGGGTATGTTCGTCGGTCTTGGGCACCGCAGTCTCGGCATCGGACACTTCCACGGTCGTCGCCGGAGAGTCCATGGCGGACGACAGCTCAGTCGAGAGCGATCTCAACGAGAGGTGTGCGCCGTCCTTGGTCTCGTTGGTCCTGGCATCAGACAGGAAAGAGTGTGGCCTTGTTTGGAGCGGCGACGCCACGGAAAGCATCGAGTCCCGTACCGGGCGGTGGGGATGGCGCGACTCGTCCACGACATCTTGCAGTTCTGCCAACGCTCGCAGTGCTTCCTCATACTTGGCCTGGAGGAGGTCGTACTCGTTAAGTGTCGATTCGTGTTCCACTCGCAGACCAAAGAGTTCTTGAGTCACGTTCTCGAGCTTGTCGGCGACAAACTTGGATTGGGCTGGGCTCGCGGAATATTCGGCTTCGTGATTGTTTGCGAGGTGAGAACTCGAAGAGTTAGGGGTCGTAGCCTCCGCCGTTGTTTTCGGTTCATCGGTCGGTTCCTCGGTTTCCTCGGGAATATCCTCCTCTCCGCTCTCGGGAATGGTTTCCTCGACCTGGCTATGGCGGCTGACGTGGCTCTGGCTCCGCGAGTGTTCGGCAATGCTCCGGCTGGCTGTGCGCCTGTGGCCGGCACCGTTGCTCAGCCCGTTCTCGGCCTCGGCGACTGGCGCATCTTGCTGGATGTTGTCGAGCTCATACAAGAGCGAGTCGAGTTTCCCGAGGCTGCGCTGCCGCTCAACGACCTGCTCTAACCTGTCAATCTCGCGCTGCATCAACTCGGCGTCCTGATCGGCCTCGGCGAGGCGCTCTTCTAATGTCGAGATGTAGTCCTCGGCGGTTGCCTCATTTTCGCGCACGCGGGTGATTTCCTTGCGGAGCTCCATAATGATGGTCGCATTCTTTTCCTCGCCCGACGTGTGGCCGTCCAACTTGACCTCCAAGTCGTGCAGATAATTTTCGGTGCTCGCTTCGCGGTCCATCAGCTTCTGGAGCCGTGATTGGAGCTGGTTATTGATCGTCTCCGTGTAGGCGCACTTTGTCTCCTTTTCAAGGAGGGATCCCTCGGTGATAGCCAGGGTGGCCCTTGTACTCGCGATGGAGTGCTCCAGCGACTGAATCGTCTTTTCGTACTCTAGGACGACCTGCTCGACGGCCTGTGCAAAGCTGTTGGAGCGGTTCAGGCGTTCGGTTGCGCTGTCGCCGGCGTTGTCCTCGCTGTTTTGGTTCTCGGCGATCTCGTTGTCCCGGGCCTTTGCCATCTCGGCAATGAGCTTTGCGTGGCGCTGGCCCAGGGCCTTGTAATTTTCCTCCGAATCCAACAGGCGGTTCTGGAGCTCGACTTCCCGCTCGTTCTGCCGCTCGGACCTCTCGCCAGGGGCCAGGGCTCGGCGCTCACCCCCGCCCCGTTCTGCGCTTCGGATTTGCTCCCGCAGGAATGCCACCTCGGCCTTGAGACGATCGATAATGGCCTGTTTGTCGCCCTCTTCGATCTGTTGGATCCGCGGCTTACTCTGGATCGCTCGGGCCCTCTGCGCATATTGTACCGTGTTCAGCGTCTCGCTGAGGTGGAACTCGGCCGGCGTCACGCAGGCCACCATGTATGTGATTGCGTTCCCCCCCAACGAGTCCTGGAGCAGCCGGGTGAGTTTGGAGTCTCGGTACGACACGTGCGAGCCCGGTTGCCGCGACGAGAGCTGCGAAATGACCTTGCCGAGCGCGGCCAGGCCCCCGTTGATCGAGATGCCCTCTTTGGCCCGCTCTCCCTGAGCGCCCGTGTTTTTGAGGCGCTCGCTGCCGGCTAAATCGACAAAGTGCATCTTGCTGTCGGTGGTCACCAGGGTATCGCCCCCTGTCAGGGCCTCTAATGGCATTGAGAGCCGCTTCTCGGCGCCTTGTGCTGTCTGCAACCTGCTCTTTTTCTGGACCAGGTTCAAGCTGAAGACGGCGTGTGAGCGTGACGACCGCGCATTGATGGCTGTCGCGTCTGTCTGTCGCAGGGTTGATCCTTGGTTCAGGACGTTCATGAGGTCGTCGACCGAATTGACTTCGACCTGGCGCAAGCCGGTGAGGAGGATGTTGCCCTTGACGTCCTCGCGGATGGTAACGGTGCCCCGTTCGTGGGGCGGGACATGCTCGGGTATTAAGAGGTCTCTCAGCTGCTCGTTGTAGATCTCGACGTAGGAGGCGCGCAGACTCCAGTTCTTCTCTGCCCGGGCGGCGCTGGCGGGCTGCATGGAATACCGCGATGGCGTGCGGAGCTGCGACATGGAGCTTCGGTTAGGATTCCTCTCCTTGGGCCCCTCCAGTGCCTCGAACAAGGCGGTCGCGGCACGCGGGACGACACCTGGCAGCGACGGTTAGCAAGGCCCGAAATGCGCGATGTTTTCCTCCTCTCAGCGGCGCCAAGCTACTCACCCCTGAAATCGGCATCTTCTTGCTCGGCGGGGCCCGATGTTCCCATCGTGTACGACTTGCCGGCGCCAGACTGGCCATACGCAAGGAGGGACACATTGTATCCCTGAGTGAAGGCACTGATGCACTCCTCGAGATAGTCCCACACTCCGGCCTGGTCCACCTCGGGCCCAAAGACCCTGTCGAAGACGAACAGTTTGCGGCCCTGAGGCGATTCGATCGACAGACTGGTTGGCGATTGCACATGGACCATAGACCGCTGGAAGCGCTGAGGTATGAGCTCGTAGCCCGGATCGGTGGGCTCTAGGGGTGGGCGGACGCGGACAGCTATAAGTCAGGCAGTCAGAATGCAGCTGTCCGGAGAAGGCGGGGAGGCAGCGAGTGACACGACGCGACGGCTGCCAGATGCCGGTGGGGTGACGCCGTGACGCCGTGACCGGGGTCCCGGGATGGAGGATGCTATGTTGTGTATGTACTCACCGACTTTGACGGCGGTTTTGGTGTCCTCATCCGACGCCCTGCTTCCTCCGCCCGTCTTGCTCTGCATGCTCATGCGGCTGTTGCTCCTCGGCGCTGGCCGAACCATGGCGCTCATCGGCCGCGCAGGCATTGTGCCGGGTGATGGCGATCCTGGTGGTGAGCTCGCCATGTCGGCGGCTGCGAGCGGGCGTGGGCGTGGGCCTTGTTATTAGTTCACGTTAAAGGGGGTCGGGGGTCGCGAATCGGTCGATTTGAACCGGCGCGGTGGGACTGGCCGCTTCGCCTTTTTCCCGCCTGCTGATTGATGGGTTGGCTTGGTTGATGGGCGCTGCACACTGTCTGGCGCAGGGCTAATCGTGGAACAGGCTGGAGGCGCGATTGACGGGACGAACCGCTGCCTGTTTGGAATGCGAAATGGCAGAATTCAACCACGATGTCCCAGGGACCCCGCAAAAAAGGGTTGATTATGGATTATGCTTCGCCGGCGCACAGGGGCGTCATATGGTCACCCAAGATCGAGGCTTCTCCTGTCTCGACGGCGGGTATTTTTTGGGGGAAAACGCTGCGCTGTCTGGGGGCTGTTTGGGGAGTCCCCCTTGTTTATTTGATTGCGCCGACCGGGGTGGCGCAAATTACAAACGCGTTCCCCTGAAGCTGCGCTAAGCTGCCGATTGGGGACCCTGGGCTGAACTGGGCGATAAAGTTGTCGCAGCCGACATGAAACTGAAGCATGTGCAGCTTCGATTCTGCAGACTGGGCAGTCGGATGCCTCTTGTGTGCCGGTCCGGGCGCTGACGAAAACCCGGCTGCACAGAAACCTACGAGCTCAGGGCAATTACGGTCTGTAAGAGATGCCCCTCGCAAGCCAAGGGGAGCGTCACAACCAAGGGGGCAAAAAGAAAAGCTTGAGAGGAAAAAAAAGAAAATGCACGAAAAAGGAGAGTTTGCGCGCGCAACGCAGTTGGTTGCCGGGTCTTGTCGCAAACGGGGGGAGCTCCGCTGAGCGCTGTCAGTGGTGGCAGGAACAGAGCTTGAGCTGCAAACACCATCAATGGTGGGGCATGATGGCCCATGCACTCCTCAGTCTGGGGTCCGGTTCGTTGAAGCGATGGGATGGGGGCCCCAAGAAGGACTAGCGGCCAGTGCGCATGCACCTCCAAAAGTTCAGACGGACCTTTTCCCTGTCGCTGGACACTGTGTATGGAACTGCTCCCACCACAACAAGCATGTGGATCTCCGACTCTTCGCGGCCAACGCCTTGGGAACCCCGAGGTCTCCGTCTCCAACAACTCTACAAGTTTCACACAGTACCTAGGTAAGGTAGACTGACCTGTCTTGTCTTGTCTCCTCTGAGGTCCGGTCGCCATGGACCAGAGGCGACATCTGCCCTTGATGTCTGCTCTGGTGCACTTGTCCTGCTTCCCTCGGGTCTGCACAAAGCACACATGTGGCTTGCGAGGGCTGAGGGATCGCCCGGCTGAGGCCTTGTCTCTGGAAACCGCGGGGCAAACCAAACTTCGAATGTGACCCGTCCTGCTCGACCGCCGTTGGAGACCTCGGGGGCGTGATAGGCCGGCGGCAGGCTTGAGCCACCATGCTGCATGACAGAGCTGCACGCCTTGACCTTCATGCGATGGCCTCATAATTCCGCATCCTGCGGGGCAGAAGGGCAGGAGACTGCAAGTCTCTGGCAAGTCCCGGCGTCCGGATCATGCCGCGAGTGGTCTTCGAGAAGCAGTGCGGCACCGACCCATCCCTCCAGATTCCTGCAAGCTGCCGCCTCAAGGAGCTCCCCACAAAACGCCCCTGGCCAAAATCAGTCAGTTTTGACCTTTCGGCTTCCAAAAGGAGACGGCAGCCCGGTCGCAGGTGGAGGCATCTTGCAGAGAAGAGAACCCCTCGGGCCGTGCGCTGCGCTAATCCACGTTGAGATGCCCGCCGCGATGATCCGAACGGTGGAGGCGATCGCAACCCGATTCATGTCGCTGTTCGTCTGAAAAGCTCGAGGTCTGAGCGGGAGAGTTTCGCATGGGATCCCACGTGCGGAGTTGCCGAGACACAAAAGTGGGAGGCGAGGGGATAACGCGGCGACGGTGAGGGCGGAATGCGATGCAGCTGTGAAACCCAGCACCGGAATAGAATACCATACCGCACTGTTCGACGCACTGTAAAGCTGAATTCATACATAGTGTAGTCACGTGACAATGTGTCTGTTTCGTGCCTTCTGCGTCGCGTCCACTCCAAGTTGGGTTGACTCGCTGCGATCAGAGTGACGAGGATCCCGAGGCGGGTGTAAGTGTGGGGGATGCTGGATCATTGCGCACCTCCCGTCAGTACAGGCTCTGCAAACGGGAAAGACTCCACTTCTCTTTGCTTGCCAAACATCTCTCCCTTTGCACACAACCCGCCCTGCGTTCTACAAATCCACCCAGGCCGGGCTAACAATGCCCATTGAAGTCATCTCGTTGGTCTCGAGTTCCGAGGCGGGGTCTCCGCCACCTCCGCAGAGAATAAGACAGCCATCGCCGCCACATGTGAGCACACCAAAAGAGGTGGGGTTGGGCTCCGACCGAGTCTCTGTACCGGCAGACCCCCCTCCTCGGACAATCAGCAACAACGACGACGATGTCTGGCTCCTCTCGGATGACGAGGATGGCCGCCATCATGTTGACACGGCTCCAGCTGATGGTCCAGCGACAAAGAGACGTCGCTTGGACTCTTTCGACATCAGCACCAGCAGTCCGGACAATTGGCTAGCACCAACCGCGACAAGCTCTGTTGCCGGCTCTGGACGTCCAGGCACGACTGCCAAGGGGCTTCCAAAGAGCGGTTTTCCTCACCCCAACACGGAACAGCCCAAGCCCCGCAAAAACTGGCTTGAGGATGATCCCTTTGCCAGTTCTTCTCCGCAGCTGACAGCAAAGGTGCTCCCAAAGACTGACGGCGGACTTACCAGGCTATTGCCGTCAAGTTATCTGGATGATGACCCCTTTGCCAGCTCATCACCCCGGCAGAGGGAGCCCAAGCTAGCAAACCCCAACATCACGTCGGCCGCTCTCGATGATATCGATCGCCTTATCTCTAGTTCTCCGGCGTTGGTGAATCATCCGTTGAAGCCGGCGCAATCAGCCGCAGCTTGGGACCCCATCTCGAGCTCTGCTCCTCTCCAAGCGACGGTTGATAATGAGCCGCCAAACCCGCCACGCTCTTTCCGGAAGACACAGTCAGAAGTCATCACTCTGGATGATTCCGAGAACGACTGCATAGGCCATGCGGGTTCCGACGACGAGTTCCCAGACATTACCAACTTGGCCGCGTCAAGGGGCAGAATCCCATCGCTTCCCAAGCTACCTACTGTATCTGCTACCGCCAAATCGTCAAGGCAACCAAAGCCGGTAGGGACCAAGGCGAAGTCAGTTGAACCCAGGAAAAGCACTCTCGAGAAGGCAAGGGAAAAGGAAGAAAAGACCGCCGCGCGGGAAGCGGAGAAGGAGCGAAAGAGGGTAGAAAAGGAGCGTGCAAAGGAAGAGACGGCCCAAAACAAAGTCAGAGCTGCCGCCATGGCCGAAGTCAACAAGATTCGGACAGACAAGAAGGTGTCTACCCCGGAGATGATCGTTGACCTCCCCACCACGATCGATGACACCATTAAACTGCAAGCAGAGACCCTCCTCCGCGATCTCGACGTGCACTCCGCCTCCTGGTCTAGCCCGGTCGAGAATGTCGTCAAGTGGCGCCGCAAGGTTCGATCCCGGTACAACGACGATTTGGGTCACTGGGAGCCCATCCCCGAACGGATTGACCGCGAGAACTACGCCATGGTGGTTATCCCCGCTGCGCAGTTCGTCGAACTCGTCCTCGGCGAAGACAGCGCCAACCTCGAATCCCACGTCCTGCGCATGAAGCGCCACTTCCCTAACGACACCATCATCTATCTCATCGAAGGTCTCGAGCTCTGGCTGCGCAAGAACCGCAACATCCGCAACCGCCAATTCGTCTCGGCCGTGCGCAGCGGCCTCGAGCCGCCCGACGAACAGCACCCACCCCCAGGCTCCCAACCCCAACAACAACAACAACCACGCAGACGCAAAACTGCCGCCCCCCAAACGTACGTTGACGAAGAGACCATCGAAGACTCCCTCCTGCAGCTCCAGGTCCTGCACAGCCTCCTCATCCACCACACCACCATCCCGCTCGAGACAGCCCGCTGGATTGCCGTCTTCACCCAGCACATCAGCACCGTGCCCTACCGCCGCCAGCGCGACGAGGCCAACGACGCCGGCTTCTGCATGGAGACGGGCCAGGTGCGCACCGGCGACGGGCCGCACGACACGTACGTGCGCATGCTGCAGGAGATTGGGCGCGTCACGGCGCCCATCGCGTACGGCATCGCGGCCGAGTTTGGGACCGTCAGTAAACTGGTGCGGGGGCTCGAGGACGGGGGCCCGCTGCGGTTGGAGAAGGTGCGCAAGAGCGTGAACAGGGAAGGGGAGGTGAGCGAGAGGACTGTTGGGCAGGCGGTGAGTAGGAGGGTGTACAAGATTTTTACGGGGAGGGCTGAGACGAGTACGGATATTTAGAGGGGGATGGACACGAGTATATGAATAAAGATGGTGGCTGGGTCTGGTGCATCTAGATTGGGGGATGGACATGAATATGAGTATATGAGGATGGTGGTTGGGTCTGGCGCATCTAGATAGGAAGGCTCATATGGCAAGGTGGTTTAGGTCTGGGAAATGGTATGCTGGTCTGTGTCAAGATGTGAACATCGTATCGAGTACAATTTCTCACTGCAATCTCGATATTCCCGTCATAAAGGCGGCACTAAGCCCCAAGTTATCCTCCTTATGCTACCCGATGTCCATCATTTATCATACATTGACAGAGGAGGACAACTGCCCCAATTAAGACATACAACACCCCAGTAGAGATATCTAAACCCAAACCTAGCCATACCCCCCACAACTCACTTCTTCTCCTCAAGCAACACCTCCAGTGTCTGCACCACAACCTGCACCACCTCCCCCGACCGGCTCTTCTTCGCACACACGGTCAGCGCCTCCACCGCCCCGGCCGCGAGCAGCTTCTCCTTCGCCAACGTCCCCACCTCCCCCTCGTGAGAAACCATGTTATTCACCACCACCGCGCCGCGATGCCTCAACCCCTCGCTCTCGTCCCTACACATATCCAGCACGATCCCGCACCCCCTCGGCTGCGCCACAAGCCCGCGCACAATCACATCAAACCCCGTCAGGCTCGCCAGCGCGCCCCCCGCCGCGCTGCGCGTCTTCTCGTCCTCGGCGTCGGCGAGGGCCAACACGACCTTGATCCGCGTCGCGGCCTTGTTGCTGCCGTCGCCGAAGAGGGACAGCGCCTCTTCGGGGCTCTGGACGAGGTTGCACACGAGCTCGAGGGCGGCGGTCGAGACGCGCGTGTTGCTGCTGAAGAGTTGCTCCTCGATGTCGTCCCATGCGGTCCGCACGATCGCGCGGCGGGTGTCGTTGTCGGTGGAGGCGAGGTTGGTGAGGGCGAGGAGGGCTTCGAAGGTGGGGAGGAGGTCGCGGGTGTCGGAGTTTGGGTCTGGGGTGATGATTGATGTGAGGGGACGGATCGCGGCGCTTTGGGGTGTTTGGCGGAAGATGAGGGCCGGGTTGGTTGAGATGAGGATGCGGGAGAGGGCTTGGGCGGCGGTGCGGCGGGTTTGGGATTCGGTTTCGGGGAGGGCGGGCCAGGCTGCGATGAGCAGGCGGACGGCACCTTGCTGAGCGAGTTGTCCGCGGAGGGAAGAAGTGACGGAGAGGGAGAAGACGATGGAGATCATGAGGGAGAGAGACGCGACGGAGCTGTTCTTGCAGCGGGTAACGAGGACAGGTGTGACGCCGGCCTCAAAGACAGCCTTACAGCGCTCCGCCACATGAGTGTCGTCGTTCAGGGGGTCGGGCTGCACCTTCCCCGCCGCGTTCGCATATGCCTTGAGCTGGTTCAGCCTTTTTTGTTCCTCCGTTTCAGCAGGTCGGTACCTGGTGAGGTTCACGAAGATGCTGAGAGCACCATAGGTAAGCGGCGATTTTGCCGGGGCGGTTTCCAATGCCTTGACGAGGCGCTTTAGCGAGTCTCTGTCCTTGGACAGTTTCTCCTTGATCTTGGGCTGTATTGTTGCATATGCCAGTCCTTCCACCGAGACCTGGAGATCTTCCGGGTCTTCCACGAGCATCTGAGTAAGCCTCTGGCAAAGATCCTCAATGCTTGTTGTTACTGGTTGTATCCTGGGCTCAAGGCCCTGGTTGGGCTCGTTCCCTGTGGGCGCGACCGGAATTGCCTTCAGGCTCCATGTCAGCCAGACACCATCAGGGCAGGATGAGCGAGCTAACCCTAATCTTCACCAGGACCAGTCCGGCGAGGTGGCGGACATGTTTGGAATGCTGTCTCCAAGAAATGGATCCTTCTCGCACGTTGACGTCCGGGTCGCTGGGATGCATGCTCGTGCCGGCTTCGTCGGGGTCTTGGTTGGCAATTTCCTCCAGCCAGTCCTCGCAGTATCTCAGGACGGGCTGTCTGCACTTGTCCTGCATGCATGCCGCGTTAAGCATCTCGAGACAAGCTGTCTCAACCTTCCTGCTCTTCCACTTCCGCCTCATAAGCGGAGAAAGACTGGACAAGAAACCCTCGGTGAGAAACAGGTCCGTAGTGATGTCGGGGACGATCGGAAACATGGCTGCAGCAACACAAAAGGCAACGATGTAGTCGTCGTAGGTGCCTCGGTTGATCCTGGAGTGGAAGAACTCGGAGAGCTTCTTGACGCCGTCCTCCCCAGCTGCTTTGAGATAAGCGGACGTGCAAAAGGTGGCATGAGCCCGCACTCTCTCGGGCTGTCGCATGTCAAGATAGCAGACGATTGTGTCGAAGCAGTCGCCGTCGATGACCGAGGTGATGGACGGCTCGCCTTTCTTGGCGAGCTCAACGTCCTCGTCAAGCAGCCTTGTCAGCTTGCCCAGGTCGGTAACCGTTTCCTCGTCCTCTTTTCCGCCTTCCATCAGACCCGCGAAGAGAAGCATGGTCTGGTCTTGCCTCCCCAAAGGCGGTGGTCCCGCAGATGCGGTGCTGGCTGTGGCCGCCATCTTGTGATGTTTTGCGAGAGAGATGGGCCGTGCAAATGCCAGATCAAGCAAGATAAGCGTAAGGTATACTTTGTTGGTATGGTTTTGACTGCGAGTTGAAGGAGGGGCAGCTTCGGATGCGAACTGCGCGGGGGAGACGTCGCCAGTTGCAGTGTGAGGTGGGAAGCCAGACGAAGAGAAGAACGAAAGAAGGAAGTGCGGTCAGAAATCTGCTTTATTCCTGCAGGCAAAAATTAAGATAAGAGCATCAAGTCAGAGTTTTGGGCCTTTGATGATTTGATCCATGGGGATGTGGTGTGGAATGAAGCTTCCAAGCTTTGTGAGCTGCCTGTTGATCAGATAATGAATGCCCCTCCATCCCCGACCCCCACGCCATGCTTGAAAACAGCCTAGCGCCATCTTTGTTGGTGGGGTTCTGTCCAGACCACACCTGCTTCAGAAGGGCCCGCAGCACCCTTGCTGGTTTCATCAATTTCCGGGTTCTGGGCAGGCAGTCAAACGCGTCACTGCAGGCGCGAACAAGAGGGGCACGCGACGAACAGCCGAGCCGAGTGCCATAGGACGAAATACAACACATCCTCGCCCGACGTGAATTGGTAGCACCGCATGGGACTCTGGTGAGCAGATCCACCCAGGCTCGCCAGGACAGCCGTGAGGTGGGTAAGGTAACCAGAGGCCGGGATTGGAGGTCCAGTCCTGGGGGTTCCAGAACATCGATTCACATCGGAGAACCCCAAACACCGCCACAACACCCGGAGAACAAGCTTCAAGATGAGCGTCCAGGATGCGGTCGACGCTTCGGAGCACTACGAGGTGTACAACACCGACGAAATCCCCTCGCTATGCACCATCATCATCGACACCAACCCACGCGCCTGGGCAGCTCTCGCCGATGTGCTCCCCATCTCCAAGGCGATAGCGAACATCCTCATCTTTGTCAATGCCCACCTCGCCTTCAGCAACTCCAACCAGGTCGCCATCCTCGCCGCCCATACCAACCGAGCAGTCTGGCTCTACCCAACACCGCCAAAGCCGTCGTCCGCGTCCTCGGGAGACGTTCACATGAAAGATGCCGGTAGCAGCAGCAACACCGCAGCCTCTTCGGCTAACAAATACCCGCAGTTCGCCCAAATAGAGAACTCCCTTTTGACCTCGCTCCGCGCCCTCATCGACGAGACCATCGAGCCCGACCTCGCCTCGACAACAACCCAAATCTCCGGCGCCCTCACCCTCGCCCTCGCCCACATCAACAAGACCGCCCTCTCCTTCACCGCCTCCTCCACCGCCGCCCACGCCGCCACCACAACCGGCACCCGCATGACAGCCGGCACCACCATCGGCGCCGCCCCAGTCGCGAGCACATCCACAAGCGGCGGCGGCCTCGCCGGCCTGCACGCGCGCATCCTGATCCTCTCGGTCAGCGACAGCGCCCCCGCCCAGTACATCCCCACCATGAACGCCGTCTTCGCCGCCGCCCACGCCCGCATCGCCATCGACACCCTCGCCCTCCGCGGCAGCGCCACCTTCCTCGAGCAGGCCAGCTTCATCACGCGCGGCACCTTCATCCGCGCCGCCGAGCCGCGCGGCCTGCTCCAGTACCTCATGTTCGGCTTCGGCAGCGGCACCGCGCCCACCAACCCGGCCGGCGGCGCGGATGAAGGT
>Ga0247823_10002954_pt1 | contig 13916 bp, 14 predicted proteins | sample 13C_PalmiticAcid_2_FD_192426 | JGI IMG/M metagenome (GOLD analysis project Ga0247823, IMG submission 192426) | Soil microbial communities from agricultural site in Penn Yan, New York, United States - 13C_PalmiticAcid_Day30 | ecosystem: Environmental > Terrestrial > Soil > Agricultural land...
GGAGTACGATGAATATGGAGCCGGCTGGGTTGCCAGAAAGTTTGCCGCCGGGCTTGGTGTCGATACTTGAATGACACCCGAAACCGACGTACCGCCGACGAGAACGACTCTCGCAGAGACGATTTTGCTTCGGCCTGGGGGCTCAGCACCGCAGCATGCCAGTAGCGTATGCCAGGCTGGCGGGCGATAGCTGAAACTGATCACTTTGGTCTTTTGTCAGCAAGGGGGATTTCCTGACCGGTGCCACAGGAGAAAGCCCCAAGTAGTTTCTTGGTGAGCGATGCTTCGGATTGCAACACTGTCCAGTGAGTGCATCAGCCACCATAAACCTGCCTCAGACTTGACATTGTTCGCTGGCTTGCCAGAATTGCCTGACGCCCATTGGCGCCTCCATGTTATCCACAGCAACTGCTGTCCCCAGCAGCCACGGGCGATGGCTTCTCAGCTGAGGAAAACCACAAACTCCATTTCAGCCCAATGCGCCGCGAGCCCCAACAGTCATTTCTGAGCTGGATAAAGGGAATGGGAAAGTTGGGCGACCCGTGGGGGTCTGCCAGTGACGGGGGGATGGGATGCATATTCTCCCCGTGCCCCGCGGTGGTTGTTTTGCAGCTGCAGGAGGTGTGGTGTGGAAAACACCTGACTGAACCTTAAGAACCCGGGGATGAGGTCAAGGCCGAGGAGCCCGTGTGGGCCTGCCTTGGGTATGTGATGTAAAATCGTAAATAAACCTATATAAACCTTGCATCTCTTCTCTCGAACGGGTTTGCACGAAATCGTAATCCTTTCATACATGTACAAAACTCGCAGTCACATCCTCGACCTTCGAGTTCCCCATTGCCCCATCAATCAATACCATCAAGCCGTTACGTAATTACTGCCAAGCAGCAGCTGCCACGCTTGGACCAGCTCAGATCGGTGGATCACAGCAGCGCTAACCTTAAACAAGTTAGCACAACTATCCTCGCTCCCGGATCCAACTTTCTTGGGCCCAAAACTCAAAAATATCGCCGCGTTCGCAACCCGCGATCGTTCCCCACCATCGCGAATATCCCCAACACAACGCGTAGAAGAAAGAGACGGCATTTCTTACTGACGCAGAACCACAATGTCCTACAGCTCACGGCAGCCCCCTTCGAGGGGAAATTACCGGCCCCCGCCGCGCGACTACCGCAACGACCGCAACGATCGCGACTCGAGGAATCGGAACGCCGGCGCCCCACCAAGAGATGCTTATCGCCCGCCCTCACATGCTGGTCGAAATGACCGCGACCCGGACACGCGGTGGTCCCGCGAAGGCGCGCCGCCGCCATCCATGAATTTCCGTGGCTCGCAGGGCGGGGACAACTACCGCCCACCGCAGGGCGACTTCACCTTCCGCGTCGACAAGCCTGCGGGTGTCCAGGAGACCGACAGCTATCGCCCACAGGGCGGTCGGAAAGGGCGTAATGATTACCGCGAGCATCATTCCCCAGACCACGACTCGCGCCCTGCGAAGAGAAACCGCGGCCCTCACGACCGCTACAGAAATGGAAACGACGCTCAACCATTTCGGCACAGCAGGCCTGGGAGAGGAGGCTTTGGCGGACGGCCGTGGAGGCCTTTTATCGCCGCAGAGCGGGAGTTGTTGAAGACAGACCATAACCCCGGCTCCGAGGTTGCCTTTTACAATACTGCAGGCGGCATCACGTACCGTCCCTTGGACGAGTTGTCGGATAGTGACGAGGCCGAGATGGACATCTCTGGAGACGAGGCCGAGGCTAGCGAGGGGCCATCGCACAAGCGCGTTCGGATGGCCGTGGAGCAATCGGCATCCGACAACAACACGCCCAAGTGGTCCAACCCGGACCCTTACACGGCCCTGCCGCCGGAGACAGCATCCCAGGTCAAGAAGAAGGATGTCGTCCAGATGATTCGCAAAGCCCGCATCCAGACAAATGAAGCCAGGACATCTCTGCCTTCGGAGTCTGCCGACTTTATTTCTTTTGATATGGATGATAGCGACGCTTCTAATGACGACCAGGAGCAAGAGTCTGCACCAACGACTGCCGCGCCCCCCAGTCCCGGGATGCCCAGTGCGCAACTGGACCTCAAACTGCCCCCAAAACCCGTCCTCCCGAAGCCGGCGAAGGCACCTGTTCTCGTGCCGGATACTTCGTCGTCTGCCTTGGGTAGCCGGAAGCGGACTCACGACGACGAGATCAAGATGCCGCATGCTAGGCTCAAGAAGGCCACCAAGGCGCCTGCCGGGGGAGGTATCGCGAAAGAGTGGCTTCCAGACCCAGAGCTGACACCGACTCCGTGGTTGGAAACAGACCACTCTCAATCTGCCAACCCTGCTGTCTGGTGAGCCTCTCCTGCTGTTTCAGTCTCAGACTTGCTTTGCTAATCCGCCCCGGATCAGGCTGCATAAGGAAGTCGTTGATTTCTACGATTACATCAAACCGCGGGACTTTGAGCAGCGCTTGCGCAGCGAGCTGGTCCAGGATCTGAAGAATTTCTGCCGCAACGCGTTCCGAGATGCCGAAGTGTATCCCTTCGGCTCGTTCCCGTCAGGCCTCTACCTGCCCACAGGTGATATGGACCTGGTCCTGATGTCGGATGGGTACGCGAGCGGCCGCGCTGCCAAGTACTGCACCAAGACCTTCCTCTATCGGTTCAGGGGGCAGTTGGTGAACCACAGGATTGCTTGGGAGAATGAGATTGAGCTCATTGTCCACGCAAAGGTGCCGTTGGTGAAATTCATCGAGCACAAGACGGGCCTCAAGGTTGATGTCTCGTTTGAGAATAGCACAGGACTGACGGCCATCCACACGTTCAAGGCATGGGCGGAACAGTATCCGGGAATGCCGGCATTGGTCACGTTGATCAAGCACTTCCTCCTGATGCGCGGTCTTAACGAGCCCGTCAACGGGGGCATCGGAGGCTTCTCCGTCATCTGCTTGGTGGTGAGCATGCTGCAGATGATGCCCGAGGTACAGAGCGGCAACCTGGACACCAGGCACCATCTTGGCCAGTTGCTCCTCCACTTCCTCGACTTGTATGGAAACAAGTTCAACTATCAAACGATAGCGATTAGCATGAACCCACCTCGCTGGATTCCAAAGGTCAGTAGTCCTTCAATCTTGCTTCCCTGTCCACCGCAGCTGCATGCTAATCGTGACTGGGTTCGCCAACACAGCACCAAGTGACCGAGTTTGCTTACAAGAACCACAACCGCCTCTCGATTATCGACCCCAACAACCCGGAGAACGACATCGCCGGCGGATCCAGCAATACTGCCACGATCATGTCTCACTTTGCAGGCGCGCACCAAGACCTCACCCAGCGAATGGCGAAGCTGGCGCAGGATCCGAGCAGGAGCGGCCAGAGTCTCCTGGAGGTGATTCTTGGTGGGAACTACTCCAGCTTCGAGAACCAGCGCAATTACCTCGAGGTGCTGGCCAAGGAGGGCCGTCGCCCATCGGACCAGGGCAGTCGGTCGGGGAGGGACCAGCCACCCCGAAACCACCCCCCCAAGAACCAGCCGGCAAGACACCAACCAGCAAGGCATCATCAACCAGCAAAGAGCCACCCTCTCCCCCCGAGGCCGCCCCAGGGGCGGAATGGCGGATCTCGGAGGAGGAAATGACTCCCATGTTCCCAGTGGCACCCCACATCACAGCGCCGCGACTTTCACGAGCTTCGACGAACGGCATGCGGAGTATCGGTGTCGTTTAGAGGGTGGGTAAACACGAGCCGCACACAGTCAAGCGGCGGCTCAAACGACCTGTTTTTTAGACCGGTGACCTGGAGTTGGGGCGAGGGATGCATTGCGATACCCTCCGCCATGTTGGGATTATCTTCTCGCATTTTCACTCCCGTACAAGGTCGTTCCCGGCCTGGGAGCGCGAAGCTGGTTTGGAAGCACACTGGGGCCCTTTCCCCCGTTTTCCTTTTCTTGGGCATACTTACCCAGTCTTGTACTCTAGAGCGGTGGCGGTCAGCCTGACGATTCTCATGTCGAAGTTTGTCGCCACCCGCAAAGCCACAGCATTTTGGAGTTTCATCTTCTCAACGGCAGATGGGATTGCATTTACATAGGCCAAGTTGGCTGCTCAATTCGACCAATCTTTTTTTGTTTTTTCTCGTCTTTGTGAACTAACTCTGGCAGGCATTCACTCGGGGTCGCCGTCGAGGGCGCGGAGTTTGGCCTGCCGGTCACGATGCCGGATCTCAAGATACCACTGACTCCTCACAGATTTTTGATGGCTAGCTGCGCATGCTCGTCCTCGACTGCGGAAGAGGACATGGCGACCGGGTCTCTCCGTGAGCCCGAGAGCTTGTCGGCGGTGCAGCCTCACGGATGCATTTGTCTGGCGCTGAGCATGGTAACGACTCTCTCTTTTCTTTTCATCCTTTTCTCACTGCATGCTGGGCTTTATGTTCGGCTGCGGAGGGGATTGGCAGGATCTCAACAGGCGACAGGCAGTTTGGAAGAGGTGAGGTTGTTGAGCTCGCAGTTTGTGAAGCATACAAGCTGGGCTGACATCACTGCAGGTCCCACTTGCCAACGAGCTTCGCCCGGTATTCTGCATATCCTCTCAAGACGTCGAGAGTGTCGTCGTTGTTCTCCCGTGGAAAGCAGCATGGTGGGGCGGGTTCCCTCGGCGAGGGTGTCTCCGCCCTCCTCATCGGGCCCTTCGCAGGAGCATCCTGCGGGCTGTGCTTGGCGACCTGCCGGGGATGAGCTTAACACAACCCCGCGCCGGCTTGGCTGCAGCATCGGGCGGGGGCAAGTGCCGGCGATCGATGAGTGGTCTTGACGGCGCTGCTTCGGCCGCACTTTGACAGCATTTGCAGCGGCTTGCTGCCACGCCATTTACTTTCCTCATTATTTTCTCCGGCAGCCTGCGTTTGGTTAGATGTGACTTTGCAGGTTGAGATCCGGACTGGGCTGAAACGGGCGGACAGTTTCTGCCTCGAACATGCAGGTAATATTTGGCTGTGCCTTCTTCCACCACTCATTGTTTCTGCCGTCATGGAGAGACAGGCGAGACTCTCACCGCAGCGTCTGGAACCGAGAGACTCGATGGCATACACAGTAGGTACCCGTTGTACTTTGTCTCAGTCCCTTCATGCTGCTGCGACATGCGCAAGACAGTATTATGCGGGGCATTGGGGTCGACCAGGGCTCCCTCTGCCCCCCCGTCACCTCGCCCGACTCCTGTTGGTCCGTTTTGTTCCACCACAGGCCTTTCGAGACCGACAACTCGAACAAGTTCCGACTGTTGGCTCAAAGGCCCCATAAACCACACAGCCGCTTGCAAAGCCATTGTGCTGGGCTCCAACTCTGCTTCGCCCGGATCCACTTACAGGAGCAACTTTCCGCAACTGGATGCTGCTGTCTCAGGCCTCCACTCCCCGGGGAGCCGTTGGATCTGCGCTGCAAACAATGCTGGACAAATCAAAAATGCCGAGCTGACGTGCCATGTGGCTCGTCTCCCGGGCAAAGGCGCCACCGATCTGCCTCCTTCCCGGAATGGACTTGGCACCCAGCTCATGGGTGCTGTTAAGGTTGCGTGCCAAGCAGATTCGCAGGCAGCCAAGGCACCGGGCGATGTGGATGGAACAATGAGACGACGACGGGAATACTCCACTTCGGAGAGACAGCCAGGAGCAGTGTCTCGGTCCGTCCTACAATGCTTACATCGCACTGCAATGTTTGTTGGTGCCCGTTCTCGTGTCGGGGCAAGTGCGGTGAGCTGCTCGAGGACGCTCGGGGACGGAATATATCCGGGCATCAGCAGCTCGAGTCTCCGAGACCCAGCATCGGCTCGTACGACCGTGTTAACCGAGCATGACGGACGGGACGGCAGCTGCGCGTTGCCATTATTTATTTATCTGCCCTCAAGTGCGTTCTCCTCTCGCCCTGGGCCCCCTCAGCCGACAAGTCACCATGTCCCTGGACATGCACTGACCGAAGACAGCAGCCTGAAGCCCCTCGTCGAACTGAAAGTCCGCCTGACCACTGAATCATGGCTCCGCAGCAGCAAAGCCAACAACTTTGACGTTGGCGGGGATTTTTCTCGTTTGCTACGTTCCCTCCGACGGAATCGGCCCGTGGTTGGCTCAACCGGCGCCCTGGAACCCTGTGCGCCGATCCCCGACTCGCCGGCCTTCCTTCAGGATTCCCGAAGCAGGCTGCTCGGCATGGAGATACCCCGTTGCTGCTGTCCAGGTTACCTCTCATGCAACCTCAGGCTGGGTAGTGTGACCTCCGGCCGTGCAACCCCACAATGCTCATTGATGTCCAGGTCGGGAAATGATGGCCAGCAACCCCGGCCCATAGAGAATGCTTCTCTGCAGTCTCTCGCTCTGTGAGGACGGGGAGAATTGCGGCTGTGGCTGCAGCTGGCTGACAAGACGAACTCTTACGAGTGCCCTGGATACTGTATATAGTGCTGCTGCAATCCCACCTCCTCATCCCTTGCCACTGCACATGTCTCACCTCCCCCTGTTTAGGTTCGGTGTTCCCACGTTCTGGTCCCGGAGAAACACCAGCAGTATCACCTTGTCTTGCCAGGGTCTGACTGTCTTTTGCCTCTGGTTTCACCTGCTCAACTTGACCGTCCTCCTGCCCCATCGGGGAATACCTCGCCCACCATGTACCAAGCCAGCAATGTCTACTTCATTTGCGGATTCGCCGCCATTGGTAAGTCATCCCACGAAACACCAAACCCAACAGCCATGGCACCTCAACACGACGTTCCCCTGTCTGCGGAAGAAGAAAAACACGCTCACAAACATGGCGCCCCACAGGCGGTGGTCTCTTTGGCTTCGACATCAGCTCCATGTCGGGGGTTCTCGGAACACAGGCCTACAAGCGCTACTTCAACAACCCGGTCTCGTACGCCCAGGGTGGCATCACGGCCTCCATGCCCGCCGGCAGCCTGGTCGGCTCGCTGATGTCGTCCTTCATCGCCGACAAGTACTCGCGCAAGGTCGCCCTGCAGTTTTCCTGCATCCTGTGGATCATTGGCTCCATCCTCATGACGGCAGCCCAGAATGTTGCCATGCTTTGCGTCGGGAGGGTCATTTGCGGCCTGTGCGTGGGCATTGCGTCGTCGATTGTCCCCGTGTATCAGTCTGAGATTGCGCCCAAGGAGATCAGGGGCCGTGTTGTCTCGCTGCAGCAGTGGGCCATTACCTGGGGCATCTTGATGTGAGTCCAGACAGCACCGTTCCCGATAAAGTTGCGAGGAAAGTCTAACACCTCACAGCCAGTACTTCATCCAGTTTGGTGCTGCCGAGGGCACCGGCGGCGGATCCAAGGACCCCAACCAGCCGACGGCAGCTTTCCGCATCCCTTGGGGCGTGCAGATGGTGCCCGCATTCATCCTGTTTGTCGGTCTGTTTTTCTTCCCCTACAGCCCACGGTGGCTTGCTTCCAAAGACCGCTGGGATGAGGCAATCCGGGTGCTGGCCAACCTACACGGAAACGGGGATGTAAACCACCCCAAGGTGCTTGCGCAGTTTCAGGAGATCGAGGAGGCGTTGAAATTTGAGAGGGAACAAGCCATTTCATCCTTCAAGGCCCTCATCGAGCCGAGGATGGTGAAGCGCGTGTTGCTGGGAATGAGCATCCAGATGTGAGTCCGGCTGCGACGGAGACAAGGGAAGCCTTTTCACTGACTCGGTTCTCAACAGGTGGTCTCAACTTTGTGGAATGAACATTATGATGTGGGGTCGATCTTCAACGTTTAATGGCAGGTGTCGTGGTGGCTGACGTTGCCGCAGGTATTATATCGTCTATATCATGGAAGGCGCCCAGATCGCTTCACCTTTGGCGACCGCCTCTATTCAATACGTTATCAACGTCGTCTTGACACTTCCAGCCATCATCTTCCTCGACAAATGGGGCCGCCGCCCGTCGCTAATCCTCGGATCCTTTGGTATGATGACCTGGCTCTTCATCTCTGGTAAGCTTAGTGCAACCCATCTTCCACTCCCGTGTGATACTCTCCTAACACAACCCCAGGTGCCCTCCAGCAATACTACGGCCAACCCAACACCGCCGAGACCCGCACCCCCGAGAACAGCGACATCACCTGGATCGTCCACGACAACCGCCCCGTCTCGTCCGCCATCGTCTCGTGCTCCTACCTCTTCGTCGCCACCTTTGCCACCACCTGGGGTCCCGTCTCGTGGACCTACCCGGCCGAGATCTTCCCGAGCAAGGTGCGCGCCAAGGCCGTCTCCCTTTCGACGGCCGCCAACTGGTTCTGGAACATGGTGCTCGCCTTTGGCGTGCCGCCGCTGCTGTGGAACATCTCGTACAAGATGTACTACATCTTTGGCGCCTTCAACGCGGCCGCCTTTGTCCACATGGCGCTGCTCGCGCCCGAGACCAAGGGGTACACGCTCGAGGAGATGGACGAGGTGTTTGACTCGGGCCGCCCGGCGTGGAAGAAGCGCGAGAAGAAGAGCCGGCTGGACGAGCTGGAGAGGGAGATTGAGGCGGGGAACGTGAAGGTGAGTTTTATGATACTTGGGATATCCTATTGTATTTGCATGGTTTGTCTGACAATAAACAGGTCTCTGTTCCGTTGGGTGCCCCGACTGCAGCAGCAGCAGCGGGTAACAACCCTGCCTCGCCAATTCCAGAGCCCGAGAAGAGGACAGGACCAAAATCGGCGACTGTAGAAGACGCGTGAATCTAGCACTTGTTAGTATTTTGCTGGTACCTGGTAAAGAAGGTCCTATTGGACAACGCTTACAAACACCGGCTGAGACGGCATGCTGGCGACCAGCCCTTGACATTTGTGTATTTGGTCATGGTCTCAGACCAGATGGAAACCTTGCCCAAATTGATCTAGCCTAAAGATGATGTGCCTCATGTTGCTCCTCAGATGAAAAGATGTTTGTCTTCAACATGATAAATTCATTCAGCAGGCATCCAACACTGTTCCTTAGGTTGTCTGGCCTTCGAAGGGACACTTCAGCTCTCAAACCACAACTTTGCTCAATTCATGTACGAGACGACGAGCTCTAACAGAAAGAATTGTAGACCAGACAGAAACAGAGCAACATGACACGCAGTTGAATGCCAATAACGACAGTGATCTAAACCAAGCACCAATGCCGCGGTGCACGAAGCATAGAACCGAACCTGATCCAAAACCAAGGCAGACAAACAACAATCCAGAAGCCGCACCGAAACGAGAGAGATACCAAGACCAGCACACCAAAAACATGCAGTACCGCAACTCAACAACCTCAAAGAGAAGGAGAAACAAGCTTGCTCTTCGCACACACCGCCTTCGCCAGCGTCTGAATCGACCCGCTCGACAACAGCTCCAGCACCTGCAGATTCGCCTCAAACTCGCGCGTGATGAAGTTGCGGATCTCGATCGCCACCAGCGAGTCGAGCGGGTAATGCGACAGCGACCGGGTCACATCCATCTCTTCGGCATCCATCATGAGCACCGACGAGATCTTGTCCACGAGCCCGCGGCACACCGCATCCTCCGCCTCAGCTCGTGTCTTGGCCGCCTTGAGCGCCGCGTTGAAGGACACGACCGCGTTCTGTGAAGCATCCTTCGCCGCTGCCTCCTCGGCGGCGAGGCGCATCGCCTTGAACTTGGCGTCCTCGGTCCAGAATGGGCGCATGGTGGCGGTGATGCGCATGCCCGTGACGGTGTGGCTGTTGCACGTCGATGCCATGGTGCCATCAATGGCGGCATTCAGGAGGGCGAGCACCTCGCTCTCGCAGATGCTGTCGCTGCCGAGGTTTCTTGCCACCTCGGCCGCCTTCTCCAGGTCCTCAGCGAGGTAGCCAGAGTCAGACACGGCAGTCAGGTCGAGGGATGACGCGGGGAGACCTTGGGCGAGACGGTGCTGGACCAGAGCGTTGAGGAAGCAGTTGGCTGCGCTGTAGGCGGCTTGTCCACGGTTGCCGACCGCGCCCGCGGCGGATGAGATGGCAACGAAGAAGTCAAGTGGCGAGCTTGCTAGCGCATGGTGGAAGTTCCAGCCACCTTGGACCTTGCCCTCGATGACCTGGGTGTATTCCTCCCATGTCATCTTCTCGAAAAGCACATCCTGCCGAGATGTTAGCAATTGAGACTCTCTTCTCTGCAAGAGAAGGAGGACTTACCCTGAGAACCATTGTGCCGTGAACCACACCACGAATAGGAGGCAGATCGCCGAGCCCGGACTGAATCAGCTCGTCCACCTCGGCCCTGTTTACCACATTGCAACGGCGGACAACGATGTTGGCGCCAACCGCCCCGAGCTCATCAATGAGTTTCTTTACGCGGCCGGTCGCAGATCCACTCCTGGAGACCAAGACGATGGTTCTGGCACCCTTTGCCACCATCCACCGGGCCATGCTTCGGCCAAGGCCTCCGGTGCCACCAACCAGAATGTAAGTCGCGTCGGGCCGCAAGAGCGGCTTCACCTTCTTGGATCGTGCGGCCTGTCATTCCAAAATTAGTACTATAGGCAGATAGAGTGGTTCATTTTGAGATGGCATACCTTGACAATGTCCGTCACGCCCGGCACAACGACGAGTTTGCCTGGTGTGTTCCCAGCCTGCTGTGCCTTGAACGCTGCTTCGACATCCGAGATCGAGAAGGAGGTGATAGGCGTCACAGGCCTGATCTTTCCGTATTTCAGCAGCTGCGCAACGTCTGCAAGGAGACGTTTGATCGTCTTTGGCCGCTCGGCAATCAGCGCGAGAAGATCGAGGGACATGAAACTGGCGTTGCTCTCCACAGTCTCAATCTCGAGACGAGCTCTCGACCCGTTCTCTCGCTTCCCAATCTCCACGAAGCGGCCGAATTTGTTGAGACACTTCCAGGACTCGCGCTGCCCATCTCCGGAGAGGGAGTTGAGAATGACGTCGACCCCTTGTCCATCCGTTGCTCGGCGGATCGCGTCGCCAAAAGAGCCGTTGCGACTGTAGAAGACTCGGTCTTCCGGCAGCCCGTACTCCTGAAGCAGGAGCTCCTTCTTTTCAGCACTCCCCACGGTAGCAAAGACCTCGGCTCCAATCATCTGTGCGATGCTGATAGCTGCTTGGCCCACGGCGCCGGCTGCTGCGTGAATGAGGACCGTCTCGCCCTCACCAAGTCGGCCAAGCTCAATCAAGCTGTAGTATGCGGTGGCATACGCAAGTGGCAAGCTAGCGGCAGCTTTGAACGTGGTGTCCGTTGGGAGTCTGAAGGCAAACGCAGCTTTGGTCCGCGTCCGTGTGGCAAATGCACCTTGTGTCAACGCCGCGACCCTGTCTCCAATCCGGAAGCCTTGCACCTTGGTTCCCACTGCTGTGACCACTCCGCTTGCTTCGATGCCGCTGTTGTTAAGGGAGAGTTGACCCTTGGCAGCGATGCCATCTCTGAAGTTCAGCCCAATTGCCTTGACCTCAATTTCGATTTCGTCAGCTTCGAGGGGTTGCTCAACAACTGGATCGTCGATGAAGTGGAGCGTGTCCAAGACGCCTGGTGTCGAGATTTCCATCCTCAGCGCCCGGCCGTCTTCTCCAAACGGTGTCGGCTCGAGAACGGATGGGTTCGTCAGCTTATGAACATACTGGTTCATCTCCGGGTCATGAACGATCCGGGGCGTGTAGAAGGAGCCCCCTCTCTCCATGAACTCCAGCTCTCCAGTCGCCGACGACCCCGAGCCAAAGACGGACCGGAATATCCTCATGATGGCGTCAGCTGTATCAAGCTCCGGGAGCTGTGACTCGGCATCCAGATCGAGGGTCGCAAACTTCATGGCAGTTTCCGATCGGATGGTTCTGCTCAAGCCCGTCACCATGTTGGCGTCCGGGTTGGCTGACTTCTCGTACGCTCCACGCACAACCCACAAAACACCCTCGGCAGTCGTCAAGACCATTTGCAGGCGCTCAAATTGGGGGGGTGTCAATGTGGCGAGGAAGGGTTGGTGCAGTTCGGTCAAGACGACACAAATCTTGCCAGCCGCATCAATGGCGTCCAAACTGCCGAAATCAGCCAATTTTCCGGTTGCTTGCTCCAATGAGTTGGCCAGACTCATTGCCACAAGGCTCTGGAAATTGGAGTCCTCGTGAATGATGGCAATTTCGACGTCCCCTGGCAAGTGCTGGGTCTCATCGTCCAAGAGGATTGGATCCCACTCGAGTTTGTAACAGAGATCCCTTGGGGCGTTGAGATCTGTTTGGACCTCGCCATCCAGTATCGGAGAAATTGTGAGGCCATCCAGAGAGATGATTGTCTCAAGGCTGTCATCGCCTGCAACTGCTGCCATGCTGACCTTGGTTGCTTTGGGTGTGCCGGTTGGTATCTCTCCTTCACAGACTGCGCGGACAGCGCTGCCGGGTGCCTTGGTGAATCGTCCAACGCCGGTCGAGATGCTGACCCGGTCAACCGAGGATGGCAAGTAGATGGTTTTGATGGGACGACGGGCAACCCCGAGGACGGGCCAGTACATCTCGATAAGGGATTCCAGAAATGCTGGCTGGATGATCGCGTCGGTCAAATGACCATTTGGCATCTCCTTTGCAACATCCGGTACCACAATGTCCGCCACGACATGGAGGTCGGAGGCGTGGCAGCTGGTCACGCCCTGGAAGAGGGGTCCATACGCGACGCCCAACTCGGTGAGGTTGTCGTACATCGCACCGGGGTTGATCGGCACAGCTTCCGGTTTGCCGCAGCCAACAAGTGCGGATTTGAGACGAGCCTCACTATCACGAGCTTGCCTGGCACTGTCCACATCGTTGTCGTCCGCTTTCAATGTGGCGATGAGCCCTGCGCAATGTTCGGTCCAGCCCTGCTCGGATGACCACGAGCAGATCCGGAACTCGTCCCAGGTGTCAGAGGACGCTTCGTGCTGGGGCCGCAGAGTGATTGTCATTTCAGTGTCCTTGTCCGGGATCACAAGAGGCTTGGTGACGGCAACATCCCTCAGCTCGAACCTGTCAAACGACGCATCCCTGGCAATCGCCCGCTGAGCCGCCGCCTCAAGTGCCATGGCAATGAAGCCGGCCATGGGGAAAATTGTCAAAGACTGGATTTTGTGGTGCCGTAGCCATGGCAGGTCGTCCAGTCGGACAATGTTGCGCCAGGTGGGTTCCAAGTCGTTGGAGTAACTGGCCAAGGCCCCAAGAATGTCACTTCTGCCTCCCGGAGCATGCTTGTGCATCTTGGTCATGCGGGACTCTTGCCAATATTTTGTGGAGTAATTCCAGGGATACCGAGGCAAGTCGGTGAGTAGCACGGGCGGTTTGGTCGGCTTGGGGAAGTTAATGGCCGCGAAATCGAGGTTCGCGCCCTTGGAGAACAAATTCGCAGCGAGTTCCAACGCCGTCTCGACCGCATCCCGTTTTCGAACGAGAGCCGAGGCGTAAGGAATCTTGGGGGCACTGCCGCCAATCTCCTTCAGAACCTGCTTGATGGGTCCCTGAAGCCCCGAGTGCGGGCCAAGTTCCACCAGCATATTGACGCCGTGTTTGTGTTCTCCGGTCGGTTCAAGCATGCTTTGCAATGCTTCGGAGAACCGCACAGCACAAGTCAGGTTGTCTACCCAGTAGCTCGGCTGCAGTTCGGTGCCGTCGACGAGTTGTCCATGCAAAGATGAATGGAATCTGATGTCGGTAGGAACTGGGGGCCGCAGGTGGGCCAGGGATGCTCGGTACTCCTTCGCAACCAGGTTCATGTGGTGCGAGTGGTATGCGACGTCAACCACCAGACGCCGGTTGAACACTTGTTTCTCCTCACAAATCTTTTCCAGCTCGGTAATGGCGGGTTCGTCTCCCGAGATGGTGAGACTTGACGGGCTGTTGAAGCAAGCAATCCGCGCCTCTTTCTCTTGGAGGCTTTCGAGGAGCGGCAAGAATTCCTCTTTGCTCCCGCCGACGGCCATCATGCGGCCCCGAAGTTCGGGGTGCT
>Ga0247823_10002955_pt1 | contig 13912 bp, 23 predicted proteins | sample 13C_PalmiticAcid_2_FD_192426 | JGI IMG/M metagenome (GOLD analysis project Ga0247823, IMG submission 192426) | Soil microbial communities from agricultural site in Penn Yan, New York, United States - 13C_PalmiticAcid_Day30 | ecosystem: Environmental > Terrestrial > Soil > Agricultural land...
GTATTCCAGGGCGGGCCCGCCGTACCAGTTCACCCACCTGCCCTCGCCCCCATCGGCCAACTTAAAGAAGCGGTCCTCGTCCGGCGGCGTCATCAGGCCCTCCCCGCCCGGCTACGGCCGGTGCTGAACCCGTCGTTGATCCGCATCCGCGGGGAGTCCAGGATCGGTTTGTGGGTGTCCACCCGCATCATTTTTTCGGCCGCCGCCAGCTGGTTCTCGGGGGCGAGGTTCTTGATCCAGTCGCCGTCGTAGGGCGGCAGGCGGCCCTCGCGGATCAGCTGGGCGACCTCGGGGACGAGCTTGGACATGGGCGTACGCCTCCAGGTGTGTAAGGTACGTTACACTTCAGTTGTGGTGCGGCGGGGTGCGGACGGCCTTCGCCTCGAGTTCCCTCAACGCGAAGTCGACCAGATCCGCCGCCACCGGGTTTTCGTCAACGGACGTGTCGGCCGGGACGCCGGTAACGTATTCAATCGGTTTGTTCAGAACCCAGTACAGGGCGGCGATAACTGAGGTCTTGCGGACGGCGTCTAGGAGTTCTTCGGGAGTCGGTTTCGGGTGTCCGGGCTTGCCCAGCGTACACCCGCGGCTGTTATAGAACGCCCGCTCGTACGCCCGGAGGGCGGCCAGGACCTTGCTCTCTTCCTTCATGACGGTCTCACTTGATGAGTGCGGGCCAGATGAACACGTAAAGGACGATCAGTCCTCCCCAGATGCCGGCGAAGACGGCGAGGATGAACAGGGCCCCCAGGAGGATTTCTAAGGCCCTCCGGAGGCCCGACTTCGGGGCCTCACCTCGATTGCCCATTCGCCCACCTACCCCTTCGGCTGGGATTCCTGGTGCTGCTGCTGCTTCTGGCTCATCAGGGTGGCGTAGTTGGACAGGCTCGCCTCCAGGTTGCTCGCCCCGGACAGCGGGGCGTTGACCGTCGGCGTGTTCGCCACCTTCTGGGCGAGGCCCGGCTCGACCTCGGGCTTGGCCAGCGGCGGGACCGCGGCGGCGGCGTCGGCCTCCCAGGTGGACATGGTCCGAACCGCGTCACTTACGACTCGGATATCGGTGACGACATGGTCGGGGGCCGGCTCCGAGAGGATCCGGGCGATGACGTTGTCCTCGCTCATCGCCAGCTTGCCCCCCTCGGTGTCTTCGATTGGGTCGACCGGGTAGGAGCGGAACATCACGCGGTCGCCGACCTGCAGGTTGATCGGCCGGCGGGTGCCGTCGTCCAGGATCTTGCCCGGCCCGACGGCGACGACTACGCCCGTGACCGTCCGTTTCTGGGCCTGATCCGGGAGGTAGATGTTCCCGAGCTTCTTCTCGGGCTCGTCCGGCTTGATAATGACGCGGTCGTTTGTCGGCAGCAGGTTCATTCGGTGTCCTTGTTGGGGTAAAGCATGTCGCGGACCTTACCGGCGATTTCATCGCGGGCCCGCACGGCAGTGTCTTCTGTGCCACCTGCGGAGAAGGTGACCGCGGTCCCGTCCATGATGATCTGGACCCTGTAGTCCTTTTCGAGACTGTTGGCGTAAATCGAGATCTTCTGCACCCGGGACGGGTTGATCCAGGTGCCGTTGGGGAGTTGAATCATAACGAACTCGGGGTGTAAAAAAGCCCCCGGACTCACCGCCCGGGGGGTGCGGGTCGGATCACACCAGTCATCAAGCCCTGACGCTCCGACTGCCGGTGAAGCGGGTGATTCGAGGGCCCGCGGCTCTTTCCGGCTTGCCAACCCCTCCCGTCCCTTCCGTCGTAAGGGACAGGTTCGCGGCCTCTCCGGACCGCCCCGCCCGGGTCAGGCGGGTTACTGCAACGTGGACTCGGACCGCGGCGTCTGCGGCGTTTCCTGGCGGGCCCGGTCCAGGACGGCCTTGACGTGAGGGTCGACGGGCAGCTGCATCCCCTTGACGACCTGGGCCGAACTGAGGAACAGGACGGCCGGGCTGCCCTCGTCCGTCGGGTAGACGGTGACGAGGTCCAGGTTCCGCGACCGCGGACTCTGGCCGGTCACCCGGCTGATCCGGCACGGGACCATGACCAGATCGCCGTCCCGGAGTTCCTGGCCGTTCTTGTCGGTAGTCATCGTGTTATGCACACCCGAAGTAGGATCGCGAGGTTGATCAGGATCAGGATAGCGATCAGTTCGTAAATCAGCAGTCCCTGGGTTAGGTGGGCCCATATCCGGCGGATCATGGTTTTTTATCCCGGTTTTCGGCCCCACACCACTTGCCGACGTACACGACCTTGTCTTCGAGGAGGAGACTGAAACGAAGCCGGGCCCAGGCCAGGACACGACCGAAATATAGGTCCAGGGGTTCGCTGTAGCCCTCGTCGTTTGTCCGCACGTTGAAACTTAAGACCGGGAAGATGATCTCGGTCCCGTCTTCTCTCTTCTGCTGTCTCGGGTTCTGGGCGTCGATCTGAACCGTGTACACGGTGTCGGGATCCCCGTGAACGTGTTCCTCTTTACAAATGTGCGGATCGCTGCTGCCGTCGGGCCGGGCCGCTCCCTCGTCGTCCAGGCCCATCGCCAGGAGGGAGCGGAGTTGGGCCCCGCTCAGGATGCTGACCTTGATTCCGGTGTCTTCGTTGGACGGGTGCTGAGACATGACGGGCACCTGATGGTTTAAGGGCCGGGCCGCTCGGTTGGCCCGCTACGCCGCGGGAGTGTGTTCGATTCGTCACACTACTAACGGCCCGACCCCAGCGGAAGGCGAGAGAATCGAACTCCCGCTAGACACCCCATGACAGGGGCTAGGCCCGTTTTCGAGACGGGTGCGACGAACCACCAGTCGCCTGCCTTCCAGCGGAACGCTAGGGGATCGAACCCTAACCGGGGGTTAGCCCGGGCCGCTTTAGCAAAGCGGTGCAGCAAAGCACAATATCTGCCTGCGTTCCGATTTGAACCTGGACGGGTACCCGAGCAGGCCCAAATGCCCCGTTTTCATTTCGTGGGACTGACGCGGTAGACTTTAACGTTTTCCCCTAACGTGTGCCCGGAACGACCACGAACCTAACCGTGCCGGCCACCGTACGAGCGACAGGACTCGAACCTGCAACAACGAGTTTGGAAAACTCGGACTCTACCGTTGAGCTACGCTCGCATCGACCACAGACGGAGGGGCAAGAATCGAACTTGCGACCTTCAGGTTATGAGCCTGACGAGCTACCTCTGCTCTACCCTCCGGGATCCCCGAGTAGTTCGGCTAGTACCGCCGGTGGCTTCATATAAGTCGGGGTACGAGCCCGCTTTATACAAAGTCGTACCCACCGGCGGCCTATGCCCTTCATCCGGCCAAGGTGTACACGACACCATCGACCGTGATCTCTCGGATACCGTCCAACCGAAAGGTCTGGAACACGACCGGGTCGTCGGTCCCCTGGTTCGTGTAGCCCGGCCGCTCGTCCATGAACGGCTTCAGACTGCTCACGTCCACGACGGACCCGTCCTGGGCCCGGTACTCGGGCTCTCCGCACGTCCCGAGGCGGACGATTCGGAGGTACAGGTCGCCCGTCCCCTTGTGGCGGGCGAACGGCGTCAGCTTGCCGTCCACGGTCAGTACAGGCTCGTGCCAGCTTTCGCCCCGCCGGAAGACGCTCTCGTCCTTCCCTTCCTTCTCCAGCCGGCGGACGACAGCCGCATCATACCAGAAGTTAATCAGGGCATTAACCCGGGCCCGCTTCACGACCTTCCCGAACGGGTTTCCCCGCTTCTTCAGGCGGGCGTCCGTCTCGGCCACGAAACTGACGATCTTGGCCCCGCTGATCGCGGTGAGGATCTCGGCGGCCTGGGTCAGGGTGATCTTCGGAGTCATGCGGCACCTACGTGTGCTGGGGGTTCAACGTGAACTAGTGGGGGCCCCTGGATTTGCACCAGGATCAGGGTCAGCCCAGGGTCGTCGTTGCGGAAAAACCTGGGGTTTACAGACCCGCTCGGGTGTACCGTCCGGCCGGCATTCTTTGCCTTGACCCCCGTCGGGTTTTCAAAAGTGCGGGGCCGGCGATTTCGGTGTCGCCCACTCACTTACGTCAGGCCCGACCCCACACCATCAGCTTACCGTCCGATCCGGTTCTGTCAATGGTCGACAGGAAATATTTTTACCCGGCCATCCCGCCGGCGGGGACGAAGTCGATTCCCGGAACGGGGGCTGACGACTTCATCGGGGCCGGGGCGACGGACTTGGCCGGGGTTGTTTTCGCGGTCTTAACCACCGCCTTCTTCGCGGCCGGCGACTTGGGCGACTTGGCCTTCCGCCGGGCCTCCAGGAACTCGGAGAACCCGTTGCTCAGTTTCCGGGCCTCCAGGGCGACCCCGAGGCGGACGAGTTCTTCCCAGCTGGCCTTGCCCGCCTTAACACTGTTCTCGGCCGACTGGTAGTGACAGGCACACAAACCGCGGGACTTGACCCCTTTCTTGCAGCCGGTGACCAAGCACCGTGACGGCTTGGTCTTGTTAGTCTTGGTCGCCATCCGGTCTACCTTTGGTATGGGTGTTACGAATCAGTCACGTTTCTACTCGAACGGCGTAGGGTCGTCAACGATATTCATGACATAAGTTCACGCAGGTTACGCAGGTGGCTGCTGTGTTTTGTGTGGGCGTACTGCATGGTTTTCCGAATCCAGTTCATGAACAGGAAGTCGAAACTGTACTTGGTGTACAGTTCAGTGGCGTACTCGCCGTTCGCGGCGACCATGAGTTCTTCCCAGGTGACTAACCAGCCGCGGATGGCGAGCAGGAACTCCTCGACGGACCAGCCATTGAAGATCGGCAGGTACTCCACACACCGGTCGCCCATGTGGCCGCGTAACGGGCGGATACCGACGCCCTTGTTGTCCCAGACATTTTTACCGGGCTCCGTAAGGTCGCGGGGCTCGGGCTTCGTGGTGATGTCGAGCGCGTACAGTTCGAGGTCGGCGACGGTCTGTTTGTGGGGCAGGCTCAGCATGTCCCACAGCTTGTCTCCCCCCTGATCGCAGATCACCCGGAGGACGGCCAGGGCCCACCAGTCGCGGGCCCATTTCGGTAGCCCCGCGTACGCCACCCGGTGGGTGTACGTCTGGTTGTACCGGTCGGGACGAAGCTGCTCCCAGTGGTGGCGGTATGCCTTATTAGGGTGGAGCAGCTGCTCGAACTTGGGGATGATGTCATCCCAGTACAGGCAGTAGTTGGCGTACCGGACGGCGTACTCGGTGTCCCCCTCGAGCAGGTCCCGGAGGATCCCCCGCGGGGCCTCGTCGTCGGGGGCGTCCGTGTAGGCGGCGGCCATCCCGAGCAGGTCTGATGTCATCGGCATGCGTGCCCTCGTGTGTGGGTCGAGTCAGTAGATCGGGTTGACGAACGCCAGCCCGACGTAGCAGCGGACGCTGCGGCCCCGGTCGTTCATCACCCGCAACTTAACGTCCGGGAACCGCCCGCGGATGAGCATGCCCAGCTTCCGCAAGGTAATCTGCCTGAACCGGCCGTGGTGCTGGCGGACCCAGTTCTGGTAGTGTTCGTAGATCAGTTCGTTGCTCAGCCTGTGTTTCTCCGTCTCGCTCGCCGGGACCACCCGGAACTGGGTGGCCACGTACCGCTCCTCGGGGGCCACGCTGCTGGTCACGTCCTCCAGGTCCTCACGGTTGCGGTCCGGGGTAACGAACCTCGCTCCCGTGTGCAGCCGCATGGCCCCCTCCAGGGCCCAGACGAAGATTCCGGCCAGTTCTTCGGCCATCATCCTCAGTTCGGTCTTGAAGTTTTTCTCCTTCAGGCAGTTGTACATCCGGAGCAGCACCACCCGCCGCAGGAACGCCCCCGCGTTCATCGGGATGATCGGCGGGTCGTTGCCGATAGTCATCACGTCGGCCTCGACGTTGATCGCCTTCGCGTCCTGGCCCTTCCGCTCGTACACGATGGGGTCCTGGCCGGTCACGTTCTTGACGACTTCGGCCATGTACCCGCTGAACTGCTCGCTCGCCTCGGCCTCGGTCCCGGGCGTCTCCTGGAAGATCACCATCCGCTTGCCCGGCAGGGTGGCGGTGTCGAACCGGCCGGCGAACTGGGACCGCAGGAAAGTGACGTTCTGCGGGCCGAGCAGCTTCATGAACACCCGGCTGATCGTCCCCTTCCCGCCGCCGGCTTCGCCGCACAGGGCCAGGAACTGTTGCATGCCCATGAACATCGGGCTGGACACGACCTTGCCGAAGAACAGCTGCAGGGCCTCGATGCTCTGGGCGTCGTGGTCGAACCCGTGTTCGATCATGTCCATGAAGATCGGACACTCCGGTTTCTTCTTGAGGTTCGCCAGGGACACGTTCATGCACCCGGTGCCGAACCACCGCGAGTTCGGGGGCAGGAGCCAGTGGTCGCGGGCGTCCCAATCCCCGCCGGTGTCGAAGTACCGGGACAGGTTGATCAGGGCCCGGTCGGTGCGGATGCAGAAGTCGCCCGGGTGGACGCCCGGGAACGGCTCGATCAGGGTGTCGTTCGCCCGGACTGGCAGCCGGCGGTTGACCGCGGACAGCAGGTGGTTGGGCCAGTCGGTCGGCATTTCGCTCGGCCGCTCGGTGATGTCGCCCTCGGCGATGGCGGTGTCGACTCCCATCTCGTAAACCTCTTCGGCCAGGACTTGTAGTTCCACGTCGGGAACCGGGACTTTTCCGCTCGTGTTGCCTATCGTCTGGTCCACCCTGTGCAGGTGGTACTTGTCGTCCTTGTAGGTCAGCCAGCCCAGACGGTGGCTGCCCTCGTAGGTTACCGCACTGAGGACCGCGGTATACCGTTCCGGGTCCTGGAGCATATCGTAGAGCCGCTCGGCACCCCGAACTACAGAAGTCGCCTGATAACGATTGCTCTGGCGGATTTGTGTCGAATGGCTCGAAAGCAGCGTGTTGACCAGACCGGCCGCTTGGGCAGTCTTCTGCTCACTACCGCTCCACCGACTGCCCAAGTGGTGCGTTAGGTAGTCGTCTATACCCTTCCATAGGTCGGGTCGTTCGGGCAGGGGGATTGTTACCAGTTTCACGTCCTGGCAACCGGTGTTAAGTAGGGCCTGCCCAAGGGCTTGAAAGGCTTTGCGTACGTTCTGGTTGGTTACTACGTCCGTGTCTGGTATCAGGTAAATCGGGCGATTAATTACGGGAATCGCCCAGGATTTGCATGGTCCCTCGGGGTCCAGGGAGGGGTGTATCCGGTTCTTGCCGGCCTTCTTGGGGGCGGCCCACATGTTCACCCCGCCCCAGGCGATGGCGGCGAACCCGGCGAGGCCCAGGGCGGCCCCCTTCAGTTCGCCCTCGGTCATCAGGAGCGGTAGGGTCGCGTCGTAGATCCTGTCATACTGTTCCGTACCATACAGAAAGTAGGGCTCCGAGGTGCTGCGTTCCTCGGACTGCATGGGCTGGTCGTATTTCCGCTGTTCGACCCCGGGCCCGCCGCGGGACGTGCGACTGCGGATCGTGGAGATCGGCTGCGGGTAACGGATCCGGATGATCTTGCTATGCGGGTAGACCTCGCCCTTGTCGAGCAGGGACGGGTACTGGATGGCGAGTGAGGTGAGGGCCGATTCATCGAATCGGGGCCGCCCGGCGGCGTTCACCGGACACTTCTGGTGCCCCAGTAGCGTCCAGATGTCCTGAACGGACCGGAGCGGGCTGATCCTGTACTTGGCGTGGGCCTCGTTCAGGTCGGCCACGTCGAAGCCGGTGTGCCACAGCTTTTCGAGGGATATCCGGTCTAATTCCTCCCCCGACTTCGTCAGTTTGCGGCCGGGCAGGGTGGCGTAGTCCCCTGTCGCTTTGTAGCCCGCAACGTCGATGAATGGGGGTAGGGATTCTTGACCCTTTTGAGGGGTCGTTGTAGCATTGTCCACGTCAGGGCTCCGCGGCTCGGCTGGGCAGGCGTGCAATGACGGGCTCGGCAGGCTGGCACCTGCCGGGCCCTCTTCTTTTGGCTTTCACGTTGTAGCCCCTCGGCGAATTCCCGCCAAGGGCAATCGGAAAACCCGACCGACTTCATTCCCGAACGTAATGCGGGCGTTGAGCTTCAGGTCTGGGAGTGCGTCCTCGCAACTTCTTCCATCCAATTCATTGCTTCAACGATTTTAGGGTCATCCAAGGTGTTGAGGCCGAGCCGCAGCCTTTCCAGAACCCAGGCGTGGACGGCCGCGGGGGCGGCCTTGTCGCGGCCGAGCAGCACGAACAGCATCTCGTCTTCCCCCGCCTTGTTCAGGCAGCTGTTCGGGTCGGCCAGTTCTTTACTCTTCCGCATCTGTATTCTCCTTGTCAACGGACTTCCCGCCGGGTAGTCTAAGAGCAGGTATTTTCATCGTCAAGGTTTGACAAAAATGGATCACTCCGAACTTTTCGACATCCCCACCTACAGGACGTACGTGTCCGAGGAGTTCGACTGTAGCCTCGTCCACTACATCAACGACCCGGCCCACGTCCCCGCCGAGATCCCGGGCCCGGTCCTCTACCTGGACATCGAGACGTACGGGGTCGGATCGCGGTCCGCCCTGGACCTGTTGACCAACGAGATCCGCCTGATTTCGGTCTGCGGCGAGAGCGGGCCGGCGTACGTGTTCGACATGTACCGGGTCCGACCCGACCACCTGTTCCACCTGTTCCGCCAGGACGCGGTCTGGTGCGGCCACAACCTCGCGTTCGACCTGAGCAGCCTGCGGCGGGCCGGCTTCCCGTACCCAACAACTTGTTTTGATACGTTGGTATGTTCCCAGGTGCTGATGAACGGCCTGGACTTCCGGATCCACGGCGGCCACCGGCTGGCCGAGTGTCTGGAACGGTACTGCGACATACGGCTCAAGAAGGAACACGGGGCCGACGACTGGAAGGTCGAGCAGCTGACCGCGGAGCAGATCGTCTATAGCGGCAATGACGTGTTCTTCCTCCGTCCGTTGCGGGAGCAACTGGTCTTCCGGCTGAACAAGTTCGGGCTGACCACCACCGCCGGCCTGGAATGCTCCTGCGTCCCGCCCCTGGTGGACATGACCCTGACCGGGATCTGTATCGACCGGGACAGGTGGCTGGAACGGTCGGTCCTGGCCGAGGGCCGGGTCGGCGAGTTGCAGGAAGACCTCGACAAGCTGTTCCCCCTGCCGGACGAGTTGCCGAAAAAGAAGGTCCGATACAAGTCGAACGGCGACCCGTACATCGTGGACATCAAATACAACGCCCGGGTCGAGGAGAAGAACGCGACCCGGCGGTGGAACTGGGCGTCCTGGCAACAGGTCCTCGAGGCGTTCTCCCGGGTGGGTGTTGTCCTGCCCGACACGACGTACGAGACCCTGGTGGTGCGGAAGGACGACCACCCCGGGGTCAGGCTGCTTCTCGATTACAAGGACGTGGAAAAGGAGGCGACGACGTTCGGCCGGGACTGGCTGAAGCACCTGCGGAACGAGCGGGGCGAGAACCGGGTCCACCCGACGTGGCGGCAGCTGGGGGCCGAGTCCGGGCGGATGAGTTGTGCCGGCCCGAACATGCAGCAGGTCCCCCGCGGTGCCGTCCGCAAGGCGGTTATCGCCCCGCCCGGGTACCTCATGGTCCGGGCCGACTTCAGTCAGATCGAGGCCCGGATTGCGGCTAAGATCAGCGGCGACCAGACCCTGAGCGACTTGTTCATCAACAACACCGGGGACATTCACCGGTTCACCGCCAGCCGGGTTCTCGGCAAGGACCCCAAGGACGTGACCAAGGAGGACCGGCAGATCGGCAAGTCGCTCCTGTTCGGGCTCCTGTTCGGGATGGGGCCGGACTCGCTGCTCGTCTACTGTCGGACGAACTACGGCGTCACCCTCACCCCGGCCCAGGCGGTCGACTTCCGCAACCGGTTCTTCGAGGTGTTCCCCGGGCTCAAGTTCTGGCACAAGCGGGTCGGGTCGGTGTGTGATGGTAAGATCGACTTCCGCACCCTGATGGGCCGCCGGCGGCTGATCATGGGGAAGGAGAGCAAGTACACGGAAGCCCTGAACACGCCGGTCCAGGGGACCGGGGCCGACCTGCTCAAGATGACGGTGAAAGAGATGTGGGACGAGCGGGACCAGTGGCCGGACGTGAACCTCGTCGCGTTGATCCACGACGAGGTCATGTACTACGTCCCCGAGGCGGTCGCCGAGGAATTCGGCCGGCGGCTCAGGGAGAAGATGATCGAGGTTGGGAACATGCTGCTGGATCCGATTCCGGTAGACGCGGAGGTAAAGATTGGACCGGCGTGGTCGTCGTAGTTTCCGAGTCGGGCGGCGACTGGTCGTCCGGGACCTCGAACATGTGGAACGTCAGCCAGCCGAACAGGGTGAACGACGCGGTCGCCCGGAGCGGCAGCGGCTCGGTGACGGCTTCCGTCGGGTAAATCAGGAACGTGTGGTAGACGTACCCTTTTTCCTGCTCGGCGTGCATGTAGCTCAGGACGGGCCACTCGGGACTGTCCCACGGCACGAAAGTCGACTGGAGGGCCTTTTTGTACGCCTCGTCGGTGATGAGGCTGATCCCCAGGAACACCGTATTCCTGGGGACTCGAACCCGAATCCGGTCGGCCTTCGGGAGCAGCATCGACTTGATTACTTGCGGCGGGGCCATCGGCGTCACTCGGGGTCGGTGGACCGGGCGATGATGTCGCGGGCGGCGTTGGCCAGTTCGTCGCTGATCGGCTGGAGCGGCTGGTTCCCGTAGGTCTCGCCGACCCAGTTCGTGACGTACTCCCAGACCCGCTGGCGGGCCACGTTCGACGGCAGGTCATCGAACGCCTTCTGGATGTCGCCGATTATCGTGAACTCGGACTTCTTGCGGCGGGCCCGGCCCGAGGGTTCCGGGGCCACCGGGGTGTTGGTGTTCGGCACCGCAGGCAGGTCGCCGTCGCCGGGCAGGGTCTCGGGGGATTCAACCGTCAGGGGGGTTCCGGTCATGTGTTAGTCCAGATCGTGTTTACGGGCGAGCCACTGGGCGATACTCAGGACTACGTTCCTGTCCCCGACCGCCGCCTCCGGGGCCTTCTCCATCTGAGACAGCGGCAACCAGACCTCGCCCACGTCCTCGAATTCGCATAGGTAAGCGTTGGTGGTTACCGCCTTGATCTCGTCGGCAACGACTTCTACGTAGGTCATGAACGTGTCCCGGTTCTGTCAAAGGTGAATGATAAAAGGGCCGAACATGAACGTCCAGCCCTTTGGGCGATTTACATCGCAGAAGCGTTGTTATCCGAAGTTGCGTCACCGCCATTCCGTCACGACGAACTTGACCATTTCCGGGAACTTGGCCGGGTCGATCACGACCCCGACGCCGCCCGACGATCCGACTTCGCAGATGGCGAGGTCGTCCAGGTCGATCCGGCCGTCCACCGTCCGCACCTGTTGCCGGTCGAAAGTCGCGATGACCTTCTGGTAGCCGTCGGCGTTGAACGCCACGATCTTGACGCCGCTCATCGCTTACTCCCCATCCCCGGTCCGCTGCGGACCGCATGTCCCAGCCGGTCGAGGTCGCTCGGGTCCAGCACGGTGACGCAGTCGGCCAGCTTGACCAAGTGCCCGGCGGACCCGCACGGACCGCTTGTGTTGAGTCGCAGGATTGTGCCCTCCCGTCCGTTCGGCCATGTGAGGTCGGCCCTGTTGACCCGCACTCGTTCACCAACTCGGAAGTCGCTCATGTTCGCCCTTTCGTAGTCGTCTCGGGTCACTCCCCGGCCCGCAGCGGAACGCCGAGAATCTGAATAAGGTTCGACAGCCGACCGGGCTTCGCCAGCACATAGGGCACACACGGCCGTCGCTTATTGGGCTTGAACGGCTCGGCGTCGTACCCGTCTGGCGGGATCGGCACGTCCGGGTATGACGCCGGCCAAGCGGACGCCCACAAGTAGAAAACCTCAGCCCCGTCCCGGACCGTGTAGTCGCGGTAGAAGACAGTCAGGTCGCCCCGCCCGAACGGGTCCGGGCCGACGCGGACTATCTTCACGTTGGACTTCTGTTGCATAATTCACCTCACATAACGGGGGTTATCAGAACTTCCCCGTCTTCAGGTAGCGGAAGATCTCGCCCTCCAGGTCGAGTACCTTGCACAACTTGTGCAACACCTCCAGCCGGATCTCCCGGGTGCCGTTCTCGATGCGGCTCAGGCAACTCTGGCTCACGCCGAGGTCCTTAGCCATTTCACGACTGGTCAGGCCCCGGGCCTGCCGCCGTTCGGTGATCAGAGACCCCAGGGTCCGGAGTGTACGGTCCGGGGCTCGGTGGTGCTTGCTCATGTATGTGTCCGGGGGCGATTTCCCCCCGCCAGATTTCGATAGAGTTCTCGGCGTTGAAGCCGAGGCGGATCTTGTTACGGTCCATGCTCAGGAAGACGATCTCGGCGATCTTCTTCCCCGTCGCCTTGTCCACGAGACAGACGCATTGTTCCAGCTTTCGGGTCAGCACCAGCATGGTTTCACCTTACGTGGCGTTAAAGGGTATGGGCGAGGTCCGTCCTACTCCTGAGCTTCCAACTCTTCCTCGCAGTTACCGCACAACAGGAGGATACCGCCCTTGCCCCAAGCGGTAACGTCGCAGGTGGGGCAGTGGTACTTGACCTTGTTGCTCGACTTCTTCTCCTTCTCCACCGGCTCCACCCCGACCCAGGGGAGCAGGACCGAGTCGGGCATGGCGTCCACGGCCACGTCGAACGGCCCGCCCTCCACGATGTAGTGGGTCATCTGCTGACCCACCTCCTTGCCGCCCGGCTCGCCCGTGTGCGATGGGTGCAGGCCGACCTCCTTCATCTTGGTGCCCCATTCCCGGTTGTGGTACCCGGACCGGCTGGGCTTACCGTGGTCCTGCTGCCACAGGTGGCACATCTCGTGGACCAGGGTTCCGAACACGTCCCGGACCGGCCGCCGCAGGTGGGCCGGGCTGAGGGCGATCTCGTGGCAGGTGTCGGCCCCGTGTTGCCACTGCTCGGCGTGGAACAGCCCGAGGGTTCGCTTCCCGTGAGACCGGAGGGTGATGATGCAGTCGGCCAGTGTCTTGTCGAACAGGACCTCGTTGAAGTAGTCGTACGCCGCTTGAAGGTTTGTGTATTGCTCGGCGGTCGGGCTCTTGGTCTTGCGTGACATCGGGGTTCCTCGTGTGGAAAACCATCCCCCAGGATTCTAGGGGATGATTCGTTATTGTCAAGAAAGGGCGGCGAGCTTGGGGTCCTTCATCTTTCGGTCCCACGGGCTCAGGGTTTCCTCGAAATCCTTCTGGTAGCTGCCGTCGAGCAGCCGGTCCCGGCCGCACAACACCATGTTGATCAGTTCCCGCGGGTCGCGGACGTTCAGTTTGTCGTAGCCGAACTCCAACGCTTTCGCGACCCACCGGCTGTGCTGGTCGGTCCAGTTCGTGCCGCTGAGTTCGGAGACCTCGCGGGTGAGGATCTTGGCCAGCACCTCCCGCGTCGGCTCCGGGCAGTACACCCGGTTGGCGAACCGCGAGTACAGGGCCCCGGCGTCCATCCCCTTCAGTAGCTGCTCGTTGTTGCAGGTGGCGACCACGCACAGCTTGATCGCCTTGACCTGATTCCCGACCCGGTAGTTGGTCCGCCGGATCTCCCCCCGCTCGTCCATCACGCCCAGGAGCCACCGCAGGCTCGACTCCTGGGTCTTCTCGATCTCTTCCACGAACAGGACCGGGGGAACCGCCGGGGCCCGCATCAGCATTTCGATGGCCCCGGCCCGGGTGGTGCCGGTCGCGTCGAACCAGAGCCACGCCTTCCCTTCCTCCCCGAGCAGGCGGGCAAAGGTGAGCATGGTCTCGGTCTTCCCGCAGCCCGGCGGGCCCAGGAACAGGGTATGCTTTCGCTTGGCCCAGCCGGTGTCCCGGCCCAGACTTACGGCGTCGGTCAGTCGGCGGATCTGGGCCTCGCGCCCGTAGATGCGGGAGAATGCGTCCGGCGGAAAGTCCAGACTGATCTCCCCGATGG
>Ga0247823_10002956_pt1 | contig 13910 bp, 10 predicted proteins | sample 13C_PalmiticAcid_2_FD_192426 | JGI IMG/M metagenome (GOLD analysis project Ga0247823, IMG submission 192426) | Soil microbial communities from agricultural site in Penn Yan, New York, United States - 13C_PalmiticAcid_Day30 | ecosystem: Environmental > Terrestrial > Soil > Agricultural land...
GGAGATGTTGGAGGTGAGGGAGGGTGGGATGGTGGTGGAGGTATTGGAAAAGCCGAGGAGGCCCCAGAGGGGTTGGGCCGCGGAGAGGGTGGTGGAGTGCATGTCCTCGACGGCCCAGAGGGGGACGTCAGAGGGGGAAGGGTAGGTTTTGGGCTGGGTGGAGGTGACTTTGAGGGCGGCGAAACCGGTGCCGTTGTACCGGAAGTTGACGGTGCGGATCGTGGCGCGGATCGAGGCCGCGCAGCTGTAGACGGGGATGGACCATTTGGACCCCGGCTGCGGGCTCAGGTCGGAGCCCCCGTCGGTGCGGTGGGCGACGCCGTAGACTAGGCCGCACCCGACGATGGTGCTGTTAATGTTTGCGAGGCTGGAGCTGCTGCCTCCGGCGCAGATGTTGGCTGTTTCACAAGTCAGCTGGAGTGAAGGGTAACTTGGGTAGGGACGAGGGGTTGGCGTCGCGTACAGAGGCGTCTGAAGTGTGCGATGCTGATGCCGAAGGGGTTGTCCGGACTTGACTCGTTGCGCGAATCCGGAGTAGGCGGCGCGTGCAGATAGTCCCCAAAGTACAAACTGGATCTCAGGGACTGGTAGTCGATGATGAAGCTGGTGTTGCTCGAGCTGCTGTTGACGACGGCAGTCTCCGAGGCACCGCGGAATTCCATCCCGGGAGTAACATCAAAGCGCGTGATATTCGTCTCGTCCGGGTCCGTGGCGTTGTAGTACGCCAGCGTCAGGAAGTTGTTTGCCCAGGCAGCTTTGTAGGCCCTCTCCCTCAGATCGATATCGCCCTGCCCGTTGCCCTGTTCGGAAGCCGTAAGGTCCGGGCTTGTGCGAGACAACTTGGAGAAACCGCCACGGTCCTTGAGGGTCAAGCCCCTGGCACCGAGACGAGACGTGCCGTTTTGCGAGAGATAAAAGTCAAAGGTGACGTTCAAATCTACGCACTGCGTCTCTGGCTCCACGAACAGAATGTCCTCGCTCCATGTGCTGCCGTATTCGTGAGCGGGGACTGGCACAGTGTGGTTGCGGAATCCGATGCCGCCATTTTGGGCGTCGACAATCAGCCCGTCGACCAGCTGGATGGTTGGGTCCAGGATCAAGATGCCAATCTGGCGATACCCTGATTTCAGGTACCATCCCAGGGCGCCGAAATCGTCTGATGCGTTGACTTGACTTCTCCACTGCACATCGAAAATGCTAGATACTGACCGGCCCACCTGGCTGGCCCCCTTTCGCAGCGTGGTTCTCCAGTCGTCAGGGATGGCCCGGCCGTACACAACGTCTGTACAGTTCTGGGCAAGCCCTTGTTGGACGCATGTTTCGTTCTTCCAGGATCCGGGACAGGGGTTCCCACCACAGCTCCGGGAAAAGGGTCCAGGAGTTCGGTCGGGTGTCCCAAAGCCAAAGGGAGAATCGTCCCGGAGGAACTGGAACGCTTCGAGCTCCTGTCCATCCGGCTCAACAGTTTGGTAGAGTCCGAGGGGAGTGACAATGGCCGCGACTGAGATCAACAAGACGATTGCTGTCTGAAGAAGGAGGCCATTGCTGACGCGTCGCAGGACGCCATGTCGCGCCGCCGCGTCGGTTTGCAAGAGGGTTGGCCACGGAGACGACTGAAGGGAGCGGCCAAGAACCGACCAGGTGACGGCCGTGTTCTCCTCGCCAACAAATCCGACCAATGCGGCGGGGAAAATGAGTGACAGCAAAATCTGCACTAGTTGATCCAAATCGTTGTCAGCATCGAGTTGTAAACCTCAGGCAATACCGAGGATAACATACACACAAAAACACCAGCAGCAATGAGGCCGGATACCTCTCCAACCGAGAGCTCAACCATTTTGGCTCGAATACTCTTCACTCAACCATGATCAAAGATGCCTTCAGGGGAAAACTGCCGGTATTTCTTTGAGCATGCATGTCCAGATGCGGTTACATCGGCTGGCTAGCAAGGTCACAATGTTGCTCCGTCTTATGCGCAAAGGTGGAGCAGGATTGCCATCCATGTCGAACTCACTTGCCGTGCATTCCGAGCACATGGGAAACAAACCAATGCTGATGAGAACCCGGGTCCTCGCATTGAAGTGTCAGATGGGCTGGTAGGTTGCCGCCCAGCCGAACTAGGTTGTACTGTGTTCAGCCTACGGCGTGGAGCACAAGATACCTACCTGCTCCAGATTAGTTGTAACTTAAAACGTCAGAAAATGACTGTCCCGCTTCGACTCCGGTGCCATAGACTGACAACCGCCGAAGACATCTGAACCATGTTGCGCATCGATTATGGCACGGTAAACAGACTCCACGTGCCGGGCTGCCGGCAAGATATGGAAGCGACGAGACTGTGCCACAAAAACCCTGGCTAGAGCATGCACGCTTTGGCGCAACCAGCCTCCCAGTATAGGTTCATGTAAGTACCACGTACTACCTCGTGGTCTCGCTAGGTCCGAGTAAACTGCCCCCGTTCCTCCTGCTCGTTGCCACGTCCGTACCTAAGCATCAACGCTCCCAGTTTCGGATTCGGAATCCTCCAAACCCGTCAGGTAGTCTTCCTCGCGTGGGTCCCCCGCTATCCAGCCGGCCTCGAGCTCCATGTACTCCAGGACACCCGACGCCTCCAACCGAGTTGCGTCCCACATTACGAACCCCCATCGGCGAAACGTATTGGGCACATAAGAGCCAAAATAATTGCTCGCCTCCCCCTTCCAGAAGGTCACCCAGGCGAGCGGGGGCAGGTTTAGCGTGTCCTTGTCAAAGGGTGTCTTCTCCCTCCTATCCTGCGCGGCAGCATGCTCAGAGTACCACCGTTGCCGTCGGTCGTCCTGATACGTGCCACGGACAGCCTCGTCTATCCAGTCAAAATAGCCGCCATGACCTTGAACTGAAGTGATGCTCTCTCTTACAAGTCTGACGAGCTCGTCGTGGTCTGCCATTTTAAGGACAGCCGATAAAACAGAGAGGCCGTGGCGCAGCATAGACTCTCGAGACTGCCCGTTGATACCTAAACAGGGATGATCAGCATCACATGCACACTACGGCACCAGGCTCTTTGGAAGCGATCGACTTACGCCATGCCCGGGGTCCAGAGAACAACTTCAAGTCCTCGCACTCACTGTCCTGGTGTCGATATCTGGGATTGCGCTCCTCGTCCAAATCCCAGGCGACCCGGTCGAAAACACCGCCGTACATATCCTTCCCAAACTTGTTAACGCAGAGTATCTCCTCGACCTCCCAGGCTGGAAAACGTGAGAGAACACGGAGGCACTGAAGAGGCTCTTGGATACGGCGCGGCGAGCTCCGTCCCTGCCCCTTCGAGCCACAGACATTGCAGTAGATTTCGTACCGGTAGAGGGCGCGCTGAATCCGCCGTCTCTCTATCCCGCTCAGGGGACAGGTCCCCGGGGAGGAGGACAAGGCGGCCAATGCCCAGGTCGCATACCGCTCGGTAAGAGGTTCGATGATGGAGCAGTGAAACGGGCGAGATGGACGAGGTCGTCGAAAGCCAGCTGCGCGGCGAGATGCGACGCGAAAATCCTGGTACGTCTTTGCTCGTAGTTGTGGAGGAAATCCCAGAGCATCGGCTCGTCGCGCGTCTGCTGGAACTCGTTGGTTCCAGAGAGATACGCAGCGTGTGCATCGAAGAGAATCCCGTCGAGACCCTTCTCCACAAAGGCTCTCAGGATGAGGAGCCGATCCTGAGCGTAGACACCATGTAGCCGGGGAGATGCGTGGACGATGGCGCGCAACGTGTCCAAGGTCGGCGCTTGCGACAGGATGAGCCGCTGGATTTCAAACGGCAGGTTGTCCAGCGATGGGGGTGGACCTGCGGCGTTGGGCGCTTCCGTTGTTGCCATGTCATCGATGTCGCCCGTTGAGAAAAGTTGACTGCAGCTAGGTGCTGCCGGACGGGCGTGGCAACTTGGTATCCGGTTGGGAACGGAGGTAGTAGTCCCTGTTGGTGAACCCTCTCAGCCGTTCTCACCAATCAGGGTGGTCTACTAACTTAGAGAGTGCAGAGCCCATGCAGTAATGCCTCAGGAGCCAGGCTACTGGGCGGGGAGCCATCGTTGGGCTGCTCACCCAAAGGGCCCAAGGCCAGAACATGCTTCGAGTCTCGACAAGTTACAATGACCAACCAGGGAGATCAAGGTAACTGACGAAAACAACAACCCGATTTTTACCTTATACAGCTCCTAGTGGTTAATGACGAGAGTACCATGTTCCGGAGACGGTTAGCTTTCTGTGCGTCCGTATCAGCGGGATCTTACCTTCTCCTCTCCGCGCCCCATTATGCGAGGCGCTCTGAGGAAAATGAGGCCGTCAAAGTCCCACGGCCTCCCCCCTTACCAAAGAAACCCCCGACCCAGCGTCCATTATCCCCCCTTTACTCGCCACTTCTCGAAGAAAAGAGCCAAATCCGCCTGCTGTCACTACGCCATGACTCCCCATCCGACGACCTGCGCTGCGACCTCAACGTGGTTTCCCTCGACGCTCACCCCCAGTTCTATGCCCTCTCATACACATGGGGAGAGCCCATCAACCACACCCACTCCCTGTGGACGCTCCCCGGTCTGTACCGCTTCCTCCGCGAGCTCTACCGCAGCCTATTCGTCGGCCCTCGCACAATCTTCGTCAACGGCCAGCCCTTCAGCGTGACCGACAACCTCCACGCGGCCCTGACGCAGCTGCGCGGAGAGGAGCACGCCCTCCCCTTCTGGATCGACCAGATCTGCATCAACCAGGGCGACCCGGACGAGAAGGCTAGCCAGGTCGGGCTCATGGCCACCATCTACGACCGCGCCGCGCGGACTTACATATGGCTGGGCCCGCGCGCCGACGCCAGCGACGACGCGATGGACTTTATCAACGCCGTGCACGAGCGCGGGCTGCTGGGCGCGCGGCAGCGGCAGCTGCACGGCACCGGACCCGTCCCCGGGCCCGCCCTCCACGCCCTCTTCGCCCGCTCGTGGTGGGAGCGCATCTGGGTGGTGCAGGAGATGTTCCTGTCCCGGCGGGCGACGGTGAAATGCGGCGCGCGGGAGGCCGACCTGGCGGCGTTTGCGTCCGTCGCCGCCCTGGCCGACGGCGACGACGGGGCTGTGTCTCGGCACTTTGGGCGCGCCGCGGTGTCCTCCACCACCACCACCACCTCGGACGGAGAGGAGCAGGCGCAGACGCTCACGATCATGCCCCCGGACTACCCCTTCCGCGGGCTGCTCCGCCTGTGGGGCCAGCGGGCCGCCGTCGACGCCGGCCACGCGACCATGTGGCTCGAGGACGCGCTGCTTTCCGCCGCGGTCGGGCTGGACGGGCCACCGTCGCTGGAGAAGCGCTGGCAGATGCCCGCGATGGGGCTGTGGCAGTGGGTGTACCAGACGCAGCGGTTCCGGTCTACGATGCGCAGGGACAGAGTGTTTGCCTTGCTGGGCATCGCGCGCAAGGAGGATCGGGACTCGGTGAGGGTGTCTTACCCGGAGGCGGGCGCGGATGATGCCGCGGTCGAGCGGGGGGATTGCGAGATATTCACCGAGGCGGCGGTTTGGATGATAAACAACGAGAAGAATCTGGACGTCCTGCAGCTTTCCTGGCCTGGAAACAAGGCCCTTGGTGGTCTGCCTTCTTGGGTGCCCGATTTCTCGACGGTGTCAGGTGACAAGATGGACACGCTGATGCTGGGTTACCGCGCGGATGGAGGTCCGCTGGCTTGGTCAAAGCTTACTCCCAATGCTGTCGTGGCGGAGTGAGTCTATGCTATGTCCTTTGTCTGTGTCTTCTTAACTCCGGGACCGGGCAGCATCCTCAGCTCGGTTCAAACCGCTGACGACTGAATAGGAAATACTACGACTACTCGCCAAGCCAGTCCCTCGACTGGGCGGCGCGACGCCTCCTGTGGATCCTGCCATTCCAGCTCCTGCTCCTCCGCTGGCCCCGAGCTCCCGGGAAGTGGATGGCCTACGCCGTGCCGATACAGGCCGGTTGGCTCATCAACAGCTTGTTCCAGGGCCATACCGAATACGGACAGAAGACGCGGCCGGCTTACAGGGCAGACCTGGCACTTTCGGAAGACGGGAAGCGGATTCGCGTCCCGGGTCTCGTCGTCGACCGCATCGATGTGGTTGACGTCGCGCCTAATTTAGGCGCCATTGCGAGCGAGGAACAATCTCCCCGTGCTCTGGAACGCCAGCGAAGACAGGTGACGAAGCTGCTCGCGAAATGGGAGGCCCTCGCTCTCGGCTGCGCAGCAAACCCGTACCGGCAACAGCCCGGGGGCAAGCACGAGGCTTTCTGGCGTGTTGTGGCAACGAATGGTCTCCGCGGGCAGGGGTTCAACCTCATGTATCCGTCCACCGGCCAGGCTAAAAGGTTTGGTTGGGCCAAGGCGTACGGCAACTTCACCGACCCATCCGGCCTCGGCACGTTGTCTCAACGTCTGACCAAAGAGGAGATGGAGGAGATGGACCGCTACGGCACCGCGGTCATAAGGAATACCACATCACGGGCGCTTGTGGTCACCAAAGGCGGGTTCCTGGGGCTGGGGCCTCAGTCCGTCCAGCAGGGCGACCTGCTGTGTTTGCTGAGAGGCGGGAGAGTGCCTTTTGTGCTCCGAGCCCATGCCGATGGCACGTACAGGCTTGTAGGCGATTGCTATGTTCAAGGGCTGATGGAGGGCGAGCATTTCGGCCGCGGGAAGGTTCAACGTGACGACATTCAAACCTTTGAGTTGTGTTAGCACCAAGTAACGACTCCATTCTCGGGCCCCAGCCCCCATGGGTGATGTGATGGGGGCAAAAGAGGGTCTCTGGGAGCCTCGGCATCGTTTGAGACTAGAGGTACTGGACTCGGGGCCATGATCCCCCGAGAGGTTCGGTGAAGACACACGAAGTGACATCTTGCCTTGAGCGACGAATGCCGTGGTCCGTTCGGGCGGGAAACCTGGAGTTGCTGGGGAGGAAGACGGTCACGCCGCCGTGGACGGAGGTAAACACCCAATGCAGTCGTGAGCTGGGCCCTCGGCACCCCATCAATGGAGGTTTGTCGTATTTCAGTCTGGGCAGTCGAACGACTTTTCATCTTCCTACCCCGGATCCCGAATCCGCATATAGCGCTTTCGCTTTCCGATGCGTTTGTTCCGCAATCATCCGTCCGCCGGTTCTCTGTCCGGTGTTTCCCAGCTCTGCGCTACCGGCAATTGAGATCGGACCGGCACGGATGACTGGAAGTTTCAGTCGAAATTCGTTATCCAGAGGTTGACTCGATGAGATCGAGTAAGAGTTTCGAGGTGCCGGTGGGGTCCCAGGCAACAGTGGGGTCGACTATGTGGGGTATCGCTGAAGCGGTGGGGTGCGGTGGGCTGATAGCTTATCCGGCAGGCGGTATCGCAAACAGCAGGGGCCCGATAAGTTGCCGTTAAGCTTTTTCAGCACAAGCCCGCGTGCGCCCTAACTGCGCACTCCCGCAGCCAGGGCAAGCCACGATAAGGCGAAAGCGAGCCCTGTCCCACAATTGTCCAATAAACTTTTCGGGCGAGACCTCAGCCAAGCCGCATGCCCGGCACCCGGCCCACCTGCACATCAGCCAAGATGTTTCCCAACGCGACCTGTTTCTCGACTATCAACGGCACATGTTGGACACGAGGGTGCCCTGAACCGGACGCGATCCCTGCTGCGCGTCCCCCCAGACATGGATGCCACCCTCCACGACGTGATTGGAATGCATTGCATGGCAGGATGCTTTTCCTGGCATGACGTTGTGTGGGGGAGGGACCATATGCGCTGCATCGAGGTCTGCTGAGGTCGGGTGTTCGGGGCAAACTGCAGACGGAGAGAGGAGGGGTCCGATAAGCCACTCCTGGATCCGATCGGACGACACCGCAGCATGTCTTCAACGCCGACAGAGGCCCGGTCGGAGCGGTGGAAGGAACTAAAATGGCCGTATTGAAGGGGGCACCCTGGGGTGGCAAAATGGAACAAGCTGCCAAAACTGGGATTCGGCTTGCAGCCCGGCCGGAGCAGCATCCCCAGTTCATGCCCAGCTCATCCCGCAACCGGTATCTGCCCCGTGCATTCGGCGGCAGCACGTTGCGGATATCAGCAGGCCCTCACAAGCCCTGCCGGCCGCAGGACACGCACTTCAGATCCGTCGGTCCCACACGTCTTTATCAGTGCCGGCATCAGACCCCATTCCGACAAAGTCGCCCCAGGACCCTCGCCCGAAAACCGCCGTTCTAGACCAGGGGCCGTTCGTCTCATAAACTCTCCATCCAAACGGTCCCAGTTCCACCGCGCCGATCCATCCACCAAAAGAATTTTGAACGCGCCGCAACCGCCTTACACCAACCGCTTTTTTCCTCGCCCCTCTCAGAGATTCATTCCCACGTGCGTGGTGCGTCATCTTGCAGGGCAGGCGCCCAAGGAGTTTTGGCAGAGGATCTCCAACCACAGAACGCCCAATTCCTGCCAATTCTCATCCTTCAACCCTCGCCTGATCCCAAAGTCTCAACACCAATCATGGCGGAAGATACGAGTGCCTTCAAGCGCCTGGCCGGCAAGCTGGCCGTCGAGTCCGAGCCGGGCCTTACCAACGCCCAGATGATGGTGCGAGACCTTGCCTGAACGTCGTCGTGGCGGGCCATCCATGTTGGCGCACCTCGTCGTCCCCGATTCAGCTGCTGACCTGCAGCCCTGATCAGTTGACGAACCACGACCTGAAGCCTGTCGAGCCCGAGCGCCGCCAATGGGGTCCCTGGAACTTTGTCGCCTTCTGGGTCGCCGACTCGTTCAACATCAACACGTGGATGATCTCGTCGTCCATGATCGTCGGCGGCCTGTCGTGGTGGCAGTCGTGGCTCTGCGTCTGGATCGGCTACGCCATCTCGGGCTGCTTCATCTGCCTGACGGGTCGGATTGGCGCGACCTACCACATCGGTTTCCCCGTCGTTAGCCGGTCGTCGTTTGGCATCTGGGGAAGCCTGTGGCCCGTGTTTAACCGCGCTGCCATGGGTGCGTTGTCATCCACCCCTTTTTGGAGTTCTTCGTGACTGACGACGGGAGCAGCGTGCATCTGGTATGGCGTGCAAGCCTACATCGGGGGGCATTGCGTATACATCATGATCCGAGCCATCTGGAAGAGCTGGGTGAGTACGCCCGTTGCCCATTTGGTTGACGGGCAGCCCCTGACATTTGAGACAGGACCGTGAGACAATCCCCAACACCTTCTCTGAGACCTCCGGTACCACGACGGCCGACTATGCCTCGTTCTTCATTTTCTGGCTCTGCTCGTTGCCCGCCATCTGGTTCCCGGTCCACAAGATCCGCCACCTCTTCACCGTCAAGGCGTATTTCGTCCCGGCTGCTGGCATTGCCTTCCTGATCTGGGCCGTAGTCCGCGCCGGCGGGTTCGGTCCGATCATGAAGCAGCCCGCCACCAAGCACGGCTCCGAGCTCGCGTGGGAGGTGGTCAAGGGCATCATGAGCTCCATTGCCAACTTTGCGACGCTCATCGTCAACGACCCCGACTTTTCCCGCTTCGCCATCAAGCCCCGCGACGCGCTGTGGTCGCAGCTCTTCACGATCCCGGCCGGTTTCGCCGTGACCTCGTTCATCGGCATCATCGTCTCCTCGTCGTCCTCGGTCATCTACGGCGGGGACCCCATCTGGGACCCGCTCGCCCTGCTCGAGCGCTTCATCGACGACGGCGGCTCGGGCCAGCGGTTCGGCGTCTTCGTCATCGCCGCGGCGTTCGCCCTCGCCCAGCTCGGCACCAACATCGCCGCCAACTCGGTCTCGGCCGGCACCGACATGACGGCGCTCCTCCCGCGCTGGCTCAACATCCGCCGGGGCGGCTACATCTGCGCCGCCGTCGGCCTCGCCATGTGCCCGTACAACCTCCTCACCTCCAGCAACCAGTTCACGACATACCTGTCGGCGTACAGCGTGTTTCTGTCGTCCATCGCGGGCGTGATGGTCTCGGACTACTACTTTGTCCGCCGCGGCTATCTCGAGGTCAAGGAGCTGTTCGACGCGCGGTCCATCGGCCCGTACTACTTCACGTACGGCGTCCACTGGCGCGCGTACGCCGCCTACATTGGCGGCATCCTCATCAACGTGGTCGGTTTCGCGGGCGCTGTGGGGACCGAGGTCCCGATCGGCGCGACGTACCTGTACAACCTCAATTTCTTCTGCGGCTTCATCGTCGCGGCGGGGTTGTACTGGGGCTTGTGCAAGGTGTCCCCCGTACCGGCCACGAGCGATACGTGGATGGAGGTCGGGTACGAGGGCGATGATCTGCGTGTTGTGTCGGACAATGAGAGCGGGAGCCAGAGGGATGAAAAGGCTGTTGGTGGCGGCGTCGTTGCCAAGGATGACAGGAACATTGTGTAAGGGACGGTTCTTTTTACTTTGGGATACCCATTTCTTGAGTACAGGTCGGGAGCGGAGGGCTCTTATTGGAGACTGGAGCGAAATCGTTCAAGATGCTTTCAAATTGAAATTGAGACATGATGCAACTCTGCATGAAACGAAGTGCTGGATTTGAACCATCAAATGATGAAGAAGAGTCATCGACCGTGATGCATTGACATTTCAGGAGAAGCGAGTCCTGAAAAATGGAAACCCTAACCCGTTCCAGCCCAGTTTGTCCATCCAGGCTTGGCATGCTTGGCTTCCCTGCCATCTGCTTGGTCGATGGTGGGGCCGCCTGGCAGAATTCCTCTCCGCCAAAAACTTTCCAGAGCAAGGGTGCAGTGCTTCACATCGGTGGGCGGCCAAAGACTTATCCCACTCTCTCAAGTTTCCAGACAACGACGAGATGGCGGCTGGAGGCTCAAAGGGCGGTATTGCCCACCGGAGCAAGCCAGTGCCCAAAAAGGCCGAGGCCAAAACCCTGAAGAGGAAGAGGGGCCAGGAAGACCTCGGGAAACTGCAAGAGGCTGTCAATCAACTGGTGGGTAGCACATCCTCACATCCTCCCTTGCTCTTTTTCGTCTCTCTTGTTGCAATGTTTCGCTCGTTATGGTACCCTAACAATCGTCTTCTAGGACCCCAAGTCTCCCGACATCAAGAAATTCACCGACTTGCCCCTCTGCGAAGCCACCGCCTCCGGTTTGCGCGCCTCCCACTTCGAAGTCCTGACCGACGTCCAACGAGCCGCCATTCCCCTCGCCCTCAAGGGCAACGATATTCTCGGCGCCGCCAAGACCGGCAGCGGCAAGACGCTCGCCTTCCTCGTACCGGTGCTCGAGAAACTGTACCACGCGCGATGGACCGAGTACGACGGGCTCGGCGCCCTCATTATCAGCCCGACCCGCGAGCTGGCCGTCCAGATATTCGACGTGCTCCGGAAGATTGGGCGGAACCACTACTTCTCAGCCGGCTTGGTCATTGGCGGGAGGAGTCTGAAAGAGGAGGCTGAGCGGCTAGGGCGCATGAACATTTTGGTGTGCACCCCTGGGCGGATGCTGCAGCACTTGGACCAGACGGCAGGGTTCGACGTGAACAACCTCCAGGTTCTGGTGCTCGACGAGGCCGATCGGATCATGGACATGGGTTTCCAGTCGGCCGTCGACGCGCTGGTTGATCACCTGCCCAAGACGAGGCAGACTCTGCTCTTCTCTGCGACACAAAGCAAGCGGGTCTCAGATCTGGCGCGCCTGAGTTTGAAAGACCCAGAATATGTGTCGGCACACGAAGCGGCCGAGAGCTCAACGCCCACGAACCTGCAGCAATCCTACATTGTGACGCCCCTCTCCGAGAAACTCGACACGCTCTGGGGCTTCCTGCGGACCAACCTCAAGAGCAAGATCATCGTGTTCCTCTCGTCTGGCAAGCAGGTGCGATTTGTGTTTGAGAGTTTCAAGCGCATGCAACCGGGTATCTCGCTACTACACCTCCACGGCCGCCAAAAGCAGGTGGCGCGCATGGAGATCACATCTCGATTTGCCTCGGCAAAATACGCTTGCCTCTTCGCTACGGATGTTGTCGCGAGAGGTGTCGACTTTCCGGCCGTCGACTGGGTTGTCCAGGCGGATTGTCCCGAGGACGCTGACACCTACATTCACCGCGTCGGACGGACAGCACGATACGAAAGCAAGGGCCGCGCCGTTCTCTTCCTCGAGCCCAGCGAGGAGGCAGGCTTCCTTAAGCGGCTGGAACAAAAGAAGGTGCCAATACAAAAAGTCAACGTCCGCGAAACGAAAAAGAAGAGCATCAAGAACGAGCTGCAAAGTTACTGCTTCCAGTCCGCCGACCTTAAATACCTCGGCCAAAAGGCCTTCATCTCCTACACCCGCTCCGTCCACCTCCAAAAAGACAAGGAAGTCTTCAAGTTCTCGGAGCTCGACCTCGACGGTTTCGCCGAGTCCCTCGGTCTCGCAGGCACACCACAGATCAAGTTCCAAAAGGGCGAGGATATCAAGCGTCTCAAGAACGCCTCGCGCGCCGCCATTTCCAGCGGCTCCGACACCGACTCGGATGGCGAAGGCGGCAAGCGCAAGAAGGAGCAAGTGCGCACCAAGTACGAGAAGATGGCCGAGCGCCAAAACCAGGACGTCCTCTCCTCGCACTACCGCAAGCTGCTCGGCGACGACGCCGAACCCGCCTCCGACGACGACGACGCCGACTTCCTCTCGGTCAAGCGCGTCCTCGACGGCGACGCAGCCCTCGACAACGCCGCCGCGGGAGGCGACAACAACAACACCAGCACCAGCACGGAACCCAAGGTCATCAAGCTCGGCAAATCCGAACTGGTCATCGACTCCAACCGCCGCGAGAAGCTGCTCAAGTCCAAGAAGAAGCTCCTCAAGTACATGGACAAGGGCAGCAAGCTCGTCTTCGACGACGACGGCAACGCTCACCCGATCTACGAGCTGCAAGACGAAGACGACTTTGCCCAGCAGGGCCCCGCGGCCGCCCTACGGCAGCAGTTCGTCGCCGCCGAGACGGAGAAGGTCAAGGAGGCCGACGTGGCGGACAAGCAGCACGCCAAGGACCGGCGGCGGGAGAAGCGCGAGCGGGCAAAGGCGAGGGAGCGCGGGGAGGAGGTGGAGAGGGAAAGTGGTGCGCTGCCGCAGCTTGGGGGCAGCGATGGGGAAGAGGACGAGGATCCGCTTGCGCTGCTCAGGTCGCTGCCCGTTGCGGGTGGGGAGAGCAGTGGAGAGGAGGAGGAAGGGGAGAGGGAACCGCCGAAGAAGAAGGCGAGGAAGTGGTTCCAGGATGACTCGGATCAGGAAGAGGAGGAGAGGCGGGAGAGGAAGAAGAAGAAGGGCGGGAAGCGGGTTATCGAGATGGCACAGGAGCCGGATAACCTGGAGGATCTGGAGGCGCTGGCTGCTGGGTTGTTGGAGGATTAGTGTGTGTGTGGTTAGTTGGTGTGGACAGGAAAATGAATGATACCTCTGTTGATCTGGAGAATGGCGCGCTGGGTGTGTGAAGACTGCTCTGCCAAACATGTGGTACAATTGACCAACTTCACAGTGGGTTCCAGAATTTTCGTGTCAATCGATTGCTCAACGATACTGTAAAACAAATCCCATTTGCGCCTGCACCAAAACCAGAGAACACCCAGGTAATAAGATATAACTAAAACATCAAATGCTGAACGGCGTGGTATCGTCCATCCCGCACCCCCTACTCCCCAAACGCCTCAAATCCACCTCACCACCCCTCCCACACCGACCACTCTCACCAATACCGACTCTCCCTCTCCGCCTCCATATCCTCCACCAACTCCCCATACATCCTCACCCTATAAAAACACGTGTGGTCCCGGGCCCCGTAATTCGTCACGGCGCGGATCATGACAACGTCGGTCGCGGCCCTCAGCCGCTCCACCAGGTCCCGCGACAGCGCGTGCACAAACACGCCGTCGTCCTGCGCGCGGTGCTCGTACGTGAACTGGCCGATCTTGGCCCACCCCTCGCC
>Ga0247823_10002958_pt1 | contig 13901 bp, 18 predicted proteins | sample 13C_PalmiticAcid_2_FD_192426 | JGI IMG/M metagenome (GOLD analysis project Ga0247823, IMG submission 192426) | Soil microbial communities from agricultural site in Penn Yan, New York, United States - 13C_PalmiticAcid_Day30 | ecosystem: Environmental > Terrestrial > Soil > Agricultural land...
TGCATAGGTATGAGGAGGGCAAACGTCGCGATATCGAAGCCCATGCCTATGCAAACAACACCATCTGCCTAGGCATGACAGGGGGAGGGGAGGGGTCAGACCGAGCAAGACGAGAGATATATATTCACGCTACTAGAAGAGAGATTAGCTCTAAACGCCCAGGCGCGCTCCTAACGCCACGCTCGAAGTTAGGAAGGGGATTGCCTTGCTTACTTCATCTTAGGCTCTTAGAAGGCCTTACAAGTGGGGAACGTATGTTCGTACCCATGCATATGTACACCAATGAGTAGCATATGCCTATGCATACGCACACTCATGAGTAGCACACACTCAAGACCCTAAGCATAGAGATAGGTCATGCATAGGTATGAGGAGGGCAAACGTCGCGATATCGAAGCCCATGCCTATGCAAACAACACCATCTGCCTAGGCATGACAGGGGGAGGGGAGGGGTCAGACCGAGCAAGACGAGAGATATATATTCATACCACCTCCTCACATTTTCCCAGCAAAAGGGATTTATCGTTCAGGGGCGGCTAGGCCGGTTTGTGCGCGGTGGACTTCATAAATTGCGTCTGCGATTGCCAGCAGGGCCAAGACTTGTGCGGCTTCGCGTTGGATCGGCCTGTCTGTCCCGGCGGGCGGGGTGCCTGTTTGTAGGGTTTTGATTGCCTTTTGATAGTTACTATTCGCGTTCATCCCTTCATTGTACATCATCGTAGAGGATTCCATTGAGTCTCGCAGAACAAATCCAGAAGCTTCCTGAGGGTCCGCAGCGCGATAAGGCAGAGGAACTCCTCCGCGAGATTTCAAGAACTGTTGCAGAGAATCCTCTTGAAGGGGTGAGGTTCGAGAAGAACGGTAAGAAGCATTGGAAGCAGATAAGGTTCCTTGAGAACCAATCCCCTCTCAAAGCTTTCTTCGGCGGGAACGGGGCTGCTAAATCTTTCAGTGGGTATCTCGATGATGTGATCCAGTTGGTGGATGAGGATGTTGTCCCTGAGCATTTGAAAGCCTTCAAGCATTGGCAGCCGCCGTTCTACCTTCGTATCGTCACTCCTAAGGTGACTCACATTGAGTCAGTCGCTCTGCACAATCTTCGTCAGTTGATCCCTAAATCCCAGCTTGCGGGCGGGTCTTTTGATAAAGCCTGGAAGGGTTCTGAACGAAAGCTCTTTCTGAGGAACGGTTCTTTTGTTCTTTTCAACACAGCTGATCAGGATCGGGACGCCCATGCTGGCGTTGAGCTACATAGGGTTCATTTTGATGAGGAACCGGAAGGCGAGCACGGGAAGGGGATTTACACCGAGAACGTAGCGAGATTGAGAAGGTATCTCCCCCACGCTCAGATCATGTTCACTATGACCCCACTCTTCGGGTTGTCCTGGTCTTATGATGAGGTTTGGGAAAGAAGGGAGGAGGATGGGGTGTTCTGCATTGTTGCTTCGATGCGAGACAACCCTTTCATTGATGCTGAGGCAACAATCAAACAGTTGGGCCATTTGAGTGATGCTGAGTTGAGGGCTGTTGTTGAGGGGGAGTTTGTTGCCTTCCACGGCATGGTCATCAACGTTGATGAGAAGCACATTGTTAGTCCGCTTAGTCCGTCAGAGATTCAGAAGATGGACATTCTTGAGGTGATTGACCCTGGTGTTGCTCGTGCTGCTGTCTCATGGCATGGGTTCGATGAACGTAATCGGATGTTCACCTTCGCGGAACTTTACCCCCAGGACGCCACTGTTTCCCAAATGGCGATTGATATTTTCAAGATCAGGAAGGCATGGGGGATTGAACCCATGTACACCGTCATCGACCCCTCGGCACGAAATCGTGTTCTGACGAATGGTGTGAACGTTGAGGGGGAGTTCGCTAAGAACGGGATCTACACCTCACCCGGCCAGAATGAGCGTATGGCCGGGGTTCTTCAGATGAGGGGCAGGTTGGAGCACGGGGGGTGGACAATCTCTTCTGATTGCCAGAACATTCTTATGGAGGCCCGCCGCTGGATTATTGCGGAGGATTCCGAGAACGGTAAAGGTGTGAAGTTCAAGACAAAAGGCCCCGACCACCTCATGGATACCTGTAGGTATGCATGCATGGAGAGGTTGTGGTTTGGATTGGGATCTGGCGGTCCTCCCCGTCCTAAGAAGATCTGGCAGCCGGGGGTAAGTCTTGAGGAACTTGACTGGACCCCTGAAATCAACCCGCCCCCTATGGGGTCTATGTCTTAGGCCACTTCACCGGCCCCGGAGGGGTTAGGTCCCCTAGGTTTTTAGCCAGATCGTAACTTGCCTTGAAGTGGATCTTCAGCGCCAACCCGATCAAATCCGTTGCAATGTTCGCTTTGATCTCATCCCATATTTCTTTCATCTCTCAATACTACTAGAACTGAAAGGTTCAATCAAGCCAAATGGCCCAGTACAAGATTGTTTATGAGGCGAATGTTCAGCCTCAGAAGTGCGTAATGCTCCCCACCCTGGGGAACACCCACCCGAAAGGGTACTTCGATAGCGGTATGAAACTACGCGGGGTAGACCCTCACGGGTATGTCTCAGTGCAGGCTGTAGAGGATATGGCCTCTCATCTGGGTTTCCTCTCACCCGCTGAGAACGAGCACATGTGCTCCCAACTTGCTGAAGCACATGAGCAGATTGACTCCCTCATTGCTGATCTTGAGGAAGCCAACGCTGAACTGGATGCCATCAACATCATCCGCTCTAAGGGCTGGAAGCCGCAGAAGAAGACAGGTCGTAAACCTAAGAAGCAGGAGCATGATCCGGAGTTGATCGCATGAAGATCTACAGAATCTTCGGTCGCCCCTGCTTCGCCCGCTTCGGCGGATACTTCTACTGGGTCGGTCGAGAAACCGCTGGTCCCTACTGCCCCGAGTACGAGCTACATACATTTTCGAGGAAACTTCGCCGCATCCCCACTAGGCGGTCAACATGATCCCCACACTTATCTTCGCCGCGATTGTATGCGGAGCATGTATCTACATGGCCCTGAGGAGCGCTGAGAGCGCATCTGAGGCGAATCTAGACCTTTCTCTAGGCGATGTAGTGCCTAGCCCTAAAATCGGCTGAGACAGCAGCAGCTTCTTCTTCGCTGTCAAAGACCCCAAGATAGAAGTGTTTGCGATTCAGGGTGACTTGGGCCTGCCACTTGCCCGATTTCCTGTGCCAATGCACCCCCCAGTGGTTGGACCTTGACCCCCGATTGGCACCCTTACGGTTCTGTTGGTTTTCCGAACAGGTCACGATCCGTAGGTTCTCCCTACGGTTATCCAGCTTATCGTGGTTGATGTGGTCGCCCTGTCTTTTGTCACCTTTCTCCAGGCCAAGGACTTCCCGGTGCATGCGAATCGTGCAGCATTTTCCGTCGGCCCAACCCCCTCGCACGACGTAGCCATCCTTCAAGCTCCACCGCCACCCCGCAAGGTATTTGTCTTCGTCACTTATGGTCGTATAGCCAACTAGACCATCTTTGTTGTACAGGGGAAGTTCCATACACAAACCATAGCACATCGAAAGGGCCATATGGTCTTCGCAGTCGGATTTTGTGCGGTCGTTACTCTCGCCGCCCTTTACGCAATTGTAAAAATCTATGAAGGTTCCGCCACGGCTAACCAAGAGCTGTATGCCAAACAGGTAGCGGAACGGGATTCCTGGGCCGCAGAACGCCTTAGAATGATGACCCACTTCCAGGCGCGTGAAGCAGAACTTCTCAACCGAATCAAGCCTGAAACCTCACAATATCCAGTTGTCACTCAGGAAGTCCCGGTCCCCCAGACCGATCTTGACAACGACGAATACTTTGCCGCCAACTTCCCCACTGCGAGCCAGATTATGAACGATGCAAATCAAAACGGTCTTCACGAGGAATCTGACTCATAGCTATCAAAGACGTACTGAAGCTAAAGGAAAAGAGCAAGACCGCCCCGATACCGGTTCCGGGGAACCTTGTTCTTGCTTTGGAGCGGGGTCGTAAGAACGCAAGGGTTGACTGGCCGCAACTAAGACTGTGCAAATATTTCTGGCAGGGAGAGCAGTACAAGTACATTGATTCCTCGGGGATGCTCCGCTCCCTCTCAACCACAGTGAACCTGAAGGGTGGGGGTAAGCCCAACCATCGTGTTCGGCAGAGGTTCAACTTCATTGACGGATTGGTCCAGGCCAAGGTTTCTTCCTCCACCCAGCGTATCCCTTCCTATGAGGTTGTTCCCTCAACCACAGATCCCAGTGATGCTGAGGCGGCGCAGCTGGCGGAGAAGATCCTCCTCTATGGGTATGACAAGTGGAACATCCGCCGGGCTACCACTGAACTTGTCACTAACGCTCTAGTTCAGCGTGAGGGTTTTGCCTACCCCTACTGGGATTCCAACGTCGGTCCCTACATGGAGGACATTGACGAGGAGACAGGTGAGGTAAAGACAATAGGCCAGGGTGAGGTAAAGGTCAAGGTTCTCTCAGCCGAACAGGTGTTCTGGGAGCCGGGCATGTCGTTCGATGAATCCCCGTGGGTTGCTATCGAGACAGCCATGTACATCGGTCATGTGTACGACCTTCCTGGTTATCTGGGCGGGAAACTCACCCCCAATGCCTCAGCTGAAGACAACCCCACCGACAGGGATAGGGATTCCGAACAGCTGGTGATGGTCACAGAGTACCTAGAGCGTCCCTCCATCAATGAGAAGAACGGGCGTCGGTTGTTCATCGCCGACAACAAGATCATCTGCAAGCCGGAGGATTTCCCGATCAAGGACCATGAGGGGGTTGTTGTTGACGAACCCGCCCTCATCCGTCTTTCCTACATCGTTGACCCCACCCAGGACCGTGACCGTGGGTTGGTGGACATGCTCATCGACCCGCAGAGAACAATCAACGATTGCATCTCCAAGCAGGTTGAGTGGAAGAACCGCTGCCTGAACCCTCAGATCCTTGCTCCTATCGGGTCCATCAACACCCCGATGACAGATGTTCCCGGCGCACTCGTGCAGTACCGGCCTACTGGCGGACAGCCGCCCTCATGGCAGCCCACCCCGAATATCCCCACCGAACTCTTCCAGATGGTGGAGAACGCCCTCACCTACATGAGGGTCATCGCAGCCGACATTGATGTCCAGGCTGATCCAAACCTCGCTGCCCGTACCGCCCAAGCGGCAATCGAACAGTCCAATGCTCGTTGGGCCGCGTTCCTCGGGAACGTCGCCATGGCCCATCAGCAGATCGCCCGCCGCAATCTTTGGTTGGTTCAGCGCCACTACACCGAACCTCGCAAGGTAGCGATCCAGGGCACCTTCGGCGCAGACCTCATCAAATCCTTCATGGGTGCCGACCTAAACGGTCAGGCTGATGTAAGGGTTTCTGCTGGTACCCTCGAAGTCCGCTCGCGAGATGCGGTACTTCAGGAGGCTTCCGCTCTCTATGATCGTCAGGTCATTGACGGCCCTCAACTTCTCGCCATCATCAATAGTGGTGTGAGTGATCGCATCAACCAGACCTACCAGCTGAACCTTGGTCGTGTGAATCGCATCATGCGGGCTATCAAGGAAGGCAACTTCATGGAAGCCTTCCCGCCGCAGACCCAACCTACTCCTGTCATCGACCCTGCTACCGGTGCTCCCGCTATTGGTATGGATGGTAAACCAGTTATGCAGGACGTTGAGGTTCCTGGTTGGATGCCTCGTCCCGGAGTGGATAAAATCGAGATCCACATGCAGGTCATGTCTGATTGGCAGATGACCACAGAGTGGGACATGCTCTCAGAAGAGAAGCGTGCCGCAGGACAGATGTACTTCCAGGCCCTACAGCAGATCGAAGCCGACGCTCAAGCTCAGATGATCCAAGCTCAGAATATGCAGGCTGAACAGCAGGGTTCGGCCAACGCCTCCCTTGAGCAGAAGGCTAAACCCCTGCCGGATAAGCCCAACATGGACGGACCCCCGGCAAATAAACAGCCTTAGTTCTGATACACTTTTCTCATGAAAGCTCCAACAAATACTTATGGTGGAGGAATCGACCAGTTTGCGGTCGTCAACCACGCCCCGGAAGATCGCAACTGGAAACCCGGTGATAGATGGTTTCCTGCCGAGATACATCCCACAGCCCGCCTAGAAGCTTTCTGTACGGTAGATGCCGGTAAGAACCGTCCTACCAAGGTTGGCGCTAGGTCTTGGTGCTTCAAGCATTCACATATCGGTCACTGTGCGTGGATTGATGAGGATGTTGAGATTGCTAGTGGTGCCGTCATCGGCGGCGGGTGTCACATCATGTCCGGCGCAAAGATAGGCCTCAACTCTGTGGTCCGTCCCAATATCATCGTAGGCGCTGGCGCGAGGGTGGGTGCAGGCTCCGTTGTGGTGAAGAATGTAGAACCCTACACTCTCGTTGCCGGTAATCCGGCCCACTTCCTGAGATATGAGACGGATTCAGACCGATGATGAATCGTAACATCGGACCTGAAGAGTCCGCCGACATTCTCGCAGATGTTGTCTCCAAGGTGAAGTACAAGCCGGGCTGGTGCTTCAGCCTCAACCAGACAGACCGTGGGCAGGGTTGTCAAGGACTCACCCTCCACATCGCGGCAGAGGTTCCCAACTCAATGGGTAACGGGACCGTGGGGATTCTTCACCTTATGCCTGTCCTCCCCGCAGCGTACAACCGTACAGCCTGGGAAGATTGGGTGTTTGAGCAGATCCAGATGGTTGAATACCATGAGGCTATGGAGTTCTTCCAGGTGGATGGTGTCGCCCCATACTTTTCAGACCATGGGCCGGGACGTAATCCCTATGCTCGGATGCGGATCAAGGACCCCTCCCAGCCTGCTGAAGAGGCCGAGCCGTACTATGGCCGCGAGGCAAGTGATCCCTTCTTCAATGAATAAACTTGTAGCCCTCCTCTCATATTTTGATGAAGACCCAGATTGGCTCTACAAAAGCGTTGAGAGCCTCTCTAAGCTCCCTGTGACCGATCTGGTAGTCCTAGACGGCCCTTACCTCCATTACCCGAGTAAGGACGACACAAGCCCTGAGAGCAACTACGAGGCGATAGAGCAAGCCTGTAAGGACATCAACCTCCCTCTCCACTATTACGCTGAGGGCAGGATGTCAGAAGTGGACAAGCGCTCCCGTATGTTTGAGATCGCGGAGGAGATGACCACAGAAGATGATTGGTACATGGTCCTCGACGCAGACGAACGAGTGGAACACATAGACGGAGAGTTCACCCTTCAGGGGGATGCTTGTTCGGTGTCCCTCTATGAGCCGGACACTCTGAAGACCTTCGATATCCGTATCTTCTTCCGTGCGATCAGGGGACTAAGGGTCCATCACAACCACCATACTTACGCCTCTCTTGAGGCAAACAAGGTTCTCTGGGGGATGAAGTCCGACAACGAGGAACCTGTCGCTGACTCGCGGGTGATCATGTCCCATCATACGAACCTACGTTCCCCTGGCCGTGAGAAGGCGGCTAAGGAATACTACGATTACAGGGACAGTAACGGTCTTGAGAAGTTCAAGTGCTACTTCTGCAAGGGTTGGTCTAAATCCAAGCGTATCGGCTACGGATGGAAGCTAAGCCCAGATGGGCAGGGTGCCACTTGTGGATGGTATGGCTGCTGCGATAAGTGTTTCCCCGCTGCTGTGAAGAAGTCTGAAGCCCAGTTTGAAGAAGTCACGGGCAACAGGGTTTCCTTGAACTTCGTCTAGCGCCCTTCGGGTGCCCACTCCTCCCAAGGGAGTTCCTTAACTATGGGTGCGTAGTTCGCATCCCAGTGCTCAAAGCACTTATCCCAAGGGCACTTACATTTGCGAAAGTTCTTCGCACCACATAATGAGCATTTGATTGCTTCTTTCTCGGGAGGGAAGGGACTTTCGGGGTCTTTGCTCATTACAAAATCTTACATGGTCAGTGACCATCCCGCAACCTCAAGTGAGGTTGTTTTCATCCGCTCCTAGAGAGCGACTACCCAAAGGAATCCAAGTGGAAACCGAAGATACACCCGGGGAAGTCCCCGAAACAAGCGAAACTCCTGCACCGTGGGGAGATGATTTCAACCCTGAAAGGGCCTGGAATACGATCTCTCATCTTCGTGGCGTGGAGAAAGAGCTTGAGCCGAAAGCCAAACAGCTTGATCGTTTGCTTTCAGGCGAAGACCCAGACACGATTCAGCAAGTCCTCGAAGCTTATGGCTATGAGGTTTCTGATACCGACGATGAAGAACCAGACGTTGTTTCCGACGATTGGGAAGATCCCACCGCTGCGGAACTAAAAGCAATCAAGAAGGATTTGGAAGAGCAGAAGGCGTGGCGCGAACAGCAGGAAGGCGCTGCCCAAGTTGCTGCTTTTGAATCCACTGTTGATGGACTCGCTAAAGCTGACGGAATGGTTTTGAAACCATACCACAAGCTAGCCATTGCCCAGGAAGTTTCTTCCAAGGGACGAGTCACCGATGAGGCTATTGAGAAGGCTTACGCCACCCTCAAGGCTGATATCGAAGCTGAGCGTAAGGCAACCATCGAAGGTTACACCACAAGCAAGAAGGCTCCGCGCCGTCCTGCCAGTGGCGAGAGTGCATCTGAGGTCCCTGATTTGGACTCTACCGACGATATCACCGACTACATCAAGTCTCGTATGACTGAAAGCCAGTGAGATTTTAGGAGGGTTTTCACTCTCTAATGAAAGGGGTGGCTGAATGGCCGCTCAAACATCTACCACTCTGGCAGACGTGACCAAGGAAGTCTTCACGGCTGACAGACTGGAAAAGCAGTAAGTCAAAAGGCTGCTTTCAAATCTGACTATATTGCTGGAACATCCGTGTATCCGTTGCTACTCGTCCTACAGGGCAGTGAAAATGTATACGGTGCGGAAAATCAGCAGGGAAGACTTGCAGATGTGGTAATCTGTAAGAACCCTCAGAGGCCATACGTCAGACAGGTGAAGTTTCGTGACAAACTCTCAAATGGCATTTCGTGCCGAAACCTACGAAGGTCGCGTTTGCGGCAACTGTAGTGGCACAGAACGATATGCTAAAAGTAACCATTGTGTTGCGTGCTCCCGCCGAAACGGCAGGAGCAATTACAACAAGCGCAACAAGTTTGATGGTAAGGAGTTTGTTTACCTTTGTTATAACGTAGCTAGCGAATTGATCTATGTAGGTAGGACTAGTAACCCTATCAACCGCATTTGCACCCACCGAACGGAAACGTCTTGGTGGGGCGAAGTGAGCAAGATGCGCTGGGTACAGAAGGAGGATCTTGAGCGAAGGCTCATTATCGACCTCCAACCCAAGTATAACAAGCACGGAAGATCCTGAAGATATGGTCCGATCTATGCGGCGACGTATAGAGCTAGACGGAACAGAAACGATCTAGCCTCCCTCCCAGGGAGTAACAATATGTTTTCGATGGAACCAATTGGTATGACAAGGTTGTCCGTACCGATAAGTGGACACAAGGCAAAAAGGCTGTTGTGCCGCTGCATAAGGGCCGTGGTAGCTCGCCGTCATCGTTCCCTTCGGGCACGGTTACAGCACTAAATGCTGCCAACTACCAGCGTGTTGACCGGGCAGAGTACACGGTCTCCGGCCACGCTGATCAGGTCGAGATCGAACTCGGCGCATACAACGAAGCCGCTGGTGGCGACACCGCTGCGATTGATGAAATGGTCCTTGAGATTCAGGGCAAGGTTTCTGACCTCAAGCATGACATCGAACGTCAGTTCTACAGCAACGGTGACGCACTGATTGCTCAGTGCACCACCACCTCCGGCTCAGCAACGATCAACCTCCTCAATACCGGTTACGGTTACGATGCGCTTCTGCGTGAGTGGCTCGTCCCCGGTGAGGTCATTGATATCGGCACCACGGCCTCTGAGGCCGCTGTTGTCGCTGACGCAGTAATCACGGATGTGTCTGTTGACGCAACCACACCGACCATCACCATCAACTCGGCGGTTACCACCTCCTCGTCGCATTACGTGTCTATCGCTAATGCCCGCGCTGGTACGACCTCCTACGAGTCCCCTGGCCTCCGTAATATCACGGCGACCACTGGTGCTCTTGGTGGCCTGAACCCGGCAACCGCCGGTGAGGGTTTCTGGAAGGGTGGACCCGGTCAGACTGAGACCACCCTCTCACTCCCTGGTCTTCTCACGATGGTTCGTGGGATCAAACAGAAGAATGGTCCGAAGCGTCTGATGCTGATTACGTCCCTGAAGCAGGAGCAGGCTTTCTACGAGCTTCTCCAGAATCAGGTTCGCTTCACCACAGACAAGGTTGAAGCAGGCAACGTCGAGAAGGCTGTCTTCGGCGGCGCTGAGATCTGGGCTGATCCTAACTGCCCGGACCGTGAAGCATATGTCATCGACCCGAACGTCCTGGCGATTGTCACGGGCGCGAAGATCAAGGCACCTCGTTGGGCGTCTGAGATTGGCGGCGACGCAAGTACCGCTGGTCTTATTTGGCGTCAGGGTTACAACTCGTTTGTTGACGGGTTGTTCTTCCCCTGCTCGCTGGCTACGCGTAAGCGTAACGCTGGTACGCAGAACATCTCACTGACGACCTAGTTGCACAGCAAGTGTCCCCCGCTTCGGCGGGGGGCAACTGCTTTCTCCGCCACGGAATTGTGGCCCAATTAAAAGGAGCCTTAGATGGCACTTACAGTAGCCAGAGTAACCGGCAACAACCCTGATTATGTTGATGGCAATAAGCGCATCAAATACCGGGATGTTACCTTCGACAACTCCTACACCACGGGTGGAGTGTCTCTCACCCCAGCGATGGTGAACCTGAAGACAATTAGCTTTGTCGCCCCGGGCGCACCTGCTAAGAACGCTGCCGGTACGCTCGCGTACTTTACGCAGTACGACTACACGAACCAGAAGCTTTTGGCCTACACGGCTGCTGCTTCACCGTCCTCAGCTGTTGCTATGGCAGAGGCCAACTCCACGAAGGATCTCTCGACCTTCACTGTCCGTCTCCGTTTTGAGGGGAACTAAACATTTCCCTCGTTCTCCCCGATAGTGCAATCCGCTCTCTTCTCCACGAGGAGTTGCGGGCGCAGGTCAGTGACGAGGCGAACCTGCTTCGTCATTGGACATCGAAGCTCAGAGATCTGGATGAACGTCTCTCCCTCATAGTCGCCGCCCCACAGGCCACCCATCACTCTCTAACCCCTGGTTTTTACCATGTTGTTCGTGAGACCGACGAGGTTGGGTCTGTTGTTGTCCTCACCCTCGCAGGCCCAGACGGTTCCTTCAGGGACCCTGGGGAGTGGATGATCGAAAGGTTGAGAAGCGTCAACCAGTGGGAGAAGCGTGTTCGTGATGAACAGCACGAAGCTAAGAAGCGTGCTCGTATCGCGGAAGAGAAGGCGAAGCAGGAATTCCATGAGGAGGCCGTGGATGAGATCTCCGGTCGTCTAAAGGCACTTAGAAATCCTGGTGTCAATTTTGGTACATCGAACTGGTCGCCCAAAGTTGGGGCCAAGAAAGTGAAGGACTAATGTCAAAGATTCAAGAACCGCAGGCAGATGCCATTGCGTCCAAGGTCATCAATGATGTTGTTGGGCAGACCCTCAAGTTCAGCGGTGCTCCGCTAGGGTCAGGCGAGCGGGACTTCCGCGAGAAGGTTCAGAAGGCTATCAGCAAGGCTGTCCAGTCTTATGATTTCCCTGATCCCGCCTCTGAGGCCGGGCTTCCGAACCTCACCCCGGCAACCAATGATGTGAAGGTTGCGGATGCCAAGGCTCCTGCTACCTACCCGGTTGCGGATGACCGCACCCCGGCAGATAAGAAGTCTAAGAAGTCTTAGTGAACCTCTCTGAGGCGATCATTGAACTGAAGGCCAGAGGCGCATCGTACCTGAGTAACCCTCGTTGTACGATCATGCTCAATGATGCCAAGAATGATTTCGAAGATCTGTTCCCGTGGCCGTGGCTTGAAGCCACGACTTCGGGGGCGGGTCCTCTCGAAATATCAGACCTAAAGCAGGTCTTGTATGTGGTGGATTCCGACAGGGATAACGTCCTTGAAGGAACAACCTCCAACAACATCATCATGCAGGAACCCTGGAACGACATTGTCTCGTCTTCTTCGGGTAACGATGTTCCCTACTGCTGGTACATCGACGGGGAGACAACCCTGTCTGTCTACCCCGCATCCGAAAACAACATCTACGTGCGGTACATCCGCTACTCCCCTGAGCTATCGGGAACGGATACCCCTCTCATCCCCGCAAGGTATCACAACCTGTGGATTGACTTCGCGATGGTCCGTGTCTATCGAGATTCTGATGACCTGAACCGCGCCAACGATCTTCTCACTGTCTGCAATCAGCGCCTTGTGGCGATCTACAACGATTATGGGGCGAGGAACTTGCAGAATCCAACCACACAGCAAGTGTATACCGGCGGTGACTGGTAATGGGCTTTCGCATCCCCCCTTCACAAGGGAACAACCCAAACCCTGTTGACCCCGACGACGTTGTTTCAGAAGACGCCCTTGAGGCCGCGCTTGACCTCAAGCAAAACATCTACGTGGAAGGGGAAGGAGCACCCGATGATCCGAATACGGACTTGTACCGGGATACCACTAGCCCTGAAGGGTTCTATCTCCCCACCATCACCCATACCCGCGTTGCCTTTGGCACGGACATTGACCGTCTTGAAGGCGGGGTGACTGGCACGTCTCGGCCTGTGCTGGTTGTCACGGACGCTGATTGGGTTCTGGACTCCGCCTACCGCAATGGGTTGATCTCAATGGAGGGGTTGACCCAAGATCGTAACGTCGTCATTGATACCGCCGTCAACGCCGGGTTCCTCCCTGGCGAGTATGTGGACATCCTAAATGATAGTGATTACACGGTTTATATTCAAAAGGCAACGGGCGTTACTGCTTCTCTTCTTCCTCGTGCGCTTGCGCCGGGACAGGAGGCGCGGCTGGTAACAAAGCTTACCGATAAGTGGTTTGTTGGTGGCGGTAGGCTTTCCACCGCTGTCTTGGCTCCTGTCCTTGTCACCGCTCCGGTGCTATCAGGGACCTTCCGTACCGGTCAGGTTGTAGACGCGGACAACGGCGTCTGGAACATTACGGTATCGAGCTTCCGTTACCAGTGGCAGGCCGACACGGCAGGCAACGGAACCTTCGTTGACATCGGCGGAGCCACGTCTAAGACCTATACCCTCACCGCTTCTGAGGTTGGCGATCAGGTGCGGCGTCAGACTTGGGCTACTGCAAACGGACTAGAGTCCGCTGTAGCCAACTCTAACGCGACTACCTCCCTTGCTGTCGCTGGGGCAGCCCCCGTTGGCTCGGGGTCCTTGGTGATCATCCCCTCCACGGTTATTGCCGGTGACACCCTCTCAATCGGTACCTCCCCTTCGTGGACGAACAGCCCTACCTCTTACCAGTACCAGTGGCAGGAGGAGTTGGCGTCGGTATGGACAAACATCTCCGGGGCGACTAGCTCGACGTATGTTATTCAGGCCGGGGACACGGACCCGATCCGTTTGAGGATGTGGGCGACTAATGGGTTCGCTCAGTCGGCCTCTCCCGTTACTTCAACGAACTCAATAACCCCCGCATCGGCCACCACAACAATGGCTGAGGTGCTTGAGTACGACATGACGGGTTCGTCTGAGGCTACACCGAACGTCAATACTGGTTGGAGCTTCCGCAACGATCCGGATTCTGTTAGCTGGACCTCGGGTCGAAATGTTTGGAATCCCTGGTTCCATCTTGTGCCCGCCGTTGGCGGCGGTACGTCTTGCCGGGTTCAGGTTGCGCACATCCAGTTGTGGGCTTTGCTCACCAACGGCAACTGGGTGCAGATGCTCTACAACCAGAACATCACAGCGAGCATGGGTGCTCTCTACAACTCCTTCACTTACGCAGATAATGGTC
>Ga0247823_10002959_pt1 | contig 13900 bp, 8 predicted proteins | sample 13C_PalmiticAcid_2_FD_192426 | JGI IMG/M metagenome (GOLD analysis project Ga0247823, IMG submission 192426) | Soil microbial communities from agricultural site in Penn Yan, New York, United States - 13C_PalmiticAcid_Day30 | ecosystem: Environmental > Terrestrial > Soil > Agricultural land...
GTCGTCGACCGCGAGGGGCTCCTCGAACCAGGAAATACCGTTGTCGCGCAACACATAGCCGATCTCGGTGGCGACGTCCAGGCTGTAGGCGCAGTTGGCGTCGACGAGGATCTCGACGTCGTCGCCGACCGCCGCGCGAACCGCGGCCAGGTGGCGACCGTCCTCCTTCGGGGTCCGGCCGACCTTGACCTTGAACGCCTTGAAGCCCTGGGCGACGAAGTCGAGCGCCTGCCGCGCGGAGAGCTCCGGGTCGTCGTGCATGGCTACCGGGCTCGCGTAGCACGGCACCCGTTCGCGCACCGGGCCGCCGAGCAGCCGGTGCACGGGCTGGCCGAGCAGCTTGCCCTTGAGGTCCCACAGCGCGATGTCGACGCCCGCCATGGCCTCCAGGTAGAAGCCGCGCGTGTGCCCGCCCGCCGCCTGGCCCTGGTAGAGCCGCTCCCAGACCGACGTGGTCGCCAGCACGTTCTCGCCGATGAGCAGCGGCGAAAGGATGTTCGCCACCACCGTGGCGGTCACCTCTGGCGACGGCAGGCCGTAGCACTCGCCGATGCCGACCGTGCCGTCGTCGGCGTGGATCTTGACCAGGGTGGCGAACTGGCCGCGGCGGGGCAGCACGCGGTGGCTGGCCGCGGGGAACAGCAGCCACTCGGGAACGTCGTCGCCGTACATGTCCTGGAAGGTGGCGGTCAGCGCGATCGCCTCGACCTTGGCGATGCGCACACCCGATGGCGCGCTTGTCTCGATCATGAGGTACCCGTTCTCGACTGTCGGTCTGAAGTGGACGAACCCGAGCGGGGTGGCCGGGCCGCCCGGCCACCCCCGCGTCGTCAGTCGGCCAGCGCCTGCATCTCGGCCGCGGCGGCGTCGAGCGCCTGCTGCGGCGACTTGTTCCCGATCAGCGCGGCCTGGATCTGCGTGGCGAGCACGGACTCCATCTGGCCGTACTTGGAGAAGGCCCACAGCGGGTTGGGCTGGGCGTTCACCGTGCTCGCCTGCTGCCAGGTCGACGCGAAGGCGTCGCCCGCGAACGCGGGGTCGGCCAGCGCGGTCTTCGTGGCGGGCGCGGAACCGATCTTGCTGTAGCGGCGCAGCACGGTGTCCTTGTCGCTGGTCATGAAGCCCGCGAACTCGGCCGAGGTCTGCACCGGGCCGTGGTTGAACACCACGATCACGCCACCCCACGCGAGCGACTGGGGGACGTCGCCCTCCTTCACGACGGGCCTCGGGATGGGCAGGGTGCCCTCGACGATCGACTTGTCGACCGCCTGCTTCGCCAGCGTCCCGCGCACCTGGTTCGCGTCGTCGAAGAACGCGGCGCGGCCCTGCGAGTACAGCGTGCGCGCCTCGGGGCGGCCGGTGTTGAGGCTGATCAGCTTCTGGTCGAGCAAACCCTTGATCCAGGTGAGCGCCTCGACCGCGCCCTTGTCGTTGACGGCGATCTTGTCGCCGTCGACGATCTTGGACCCGAAGGTCCGCAACCACGGGATGAAGTCCTTGACGGTCTCCGGCTTGGTCGTCATGGCGTAGGGGACATAGTCACCGCCGAGCGCCTTGACCTTCACCAGGGCGGCCTCGAACTCGGAGACGGTCTTCGGCTGCGCCGCGACGCCCGCCTTCTTGAGCAGGCCGTCGTTGGCGACCAGACCGATCGAACCGGTGTACCAGGGCAGACCGAGCTGCTTGCCGTCCACCTGGCCGTTCTTCAGCGCGGCTTCGGTGTAGGTGTCCTTGCTCGTGTACCCGCCGAGGTCGGCGAGCACGCCCAGCCGGGCGAGCGACTTCAGGTCGGCGATGTCGACCTGCGCGGCACCGTCCATCTCCTTGCTGCGCGAGCGAAGGAGCAGCTGGTTGCGGTACTCCGCGAACGGGTACGACGAGAACTTCGCCGAGATCCCCTTGCCGCTGGTGAACCCCGCGACCTCGGCGGTGATCAGCTCCTTCTGCGCTTCCTCGCCGTAGTTCCAGCTGGTGAAGGTGAAGTCGGTGAGCTTGTCGCCGCCGGGCTTGGGCGCCGCGGTGTCGGAGCCGCCCGCCGCGCAGGCGGTGACCGTCAGGCTGAGCACGGCGGCGACCGCCGAGATGGATCGCTTGGCTGTTCTGGTGCGCATGGCTGGATTTCCTCTTCTCACTGTGTAGTGGGCCTCAGCCCTTGACCGCGCCCGAGCTGAGACCGGCCACGAAGTAGCGCTGGAGGAGCATGAAGAGCAGGACGACGGGCAGCGACGCGATGAGCGAGGCGGCCATCAGCTCCGGCCAGCGATTGCTGAACTCACTGAGGTAGTTGTTGACGAGACCGGGCGGCAGCGTCCTGGTCGCGTCGCCCGACAGGGTCAACGCGAAGACGAAGTCGTTCCAGCCGCGGATGAACGCGAAGAGCCCGGCGGCGATCAGGCCGGGCCGCATGAGCGGCATGAGGATGCGGTGGATGATCACGAACTGGCTCGCGCCGTCGATCTTCGCGGCCTCGATGATCTCGTCGGGGATGTTGTCGAAGACGCCCTTGAGCATCCAGATACACAAGGGAAGCGTGAAAGTGGTGAAGGCGATGGCGAGCACCAGGTAGGTGTTCAGCAGGCCGAGCGCGCTGAACAGCCCGTACATGGTGATGAGCAGCAGGACATGCGGGAACAGTTGCGAGGCAAGGAATGTCACCATGATGGAACGTCTGCCGCGGTAGCGGAACTTGGAGAACGAGTAGGCGCAGTACATCCCGATCAGCACGCTGCCGACCGCCGTCACCGAGGACACGAGCAGGCTGTTGACCATGTACTGCATCACCTGGCGGTTCCCGAGCACCTGCTGGATGTGTTCGAAGGTGATGGCCGACGGGATCAGCCGCGGCGGGAACTCGAACACGTCGCCGTTCGGCTTGAGCGCGGTGGTGACGAGCCAGTAGAGCGGCAGCATGGCGAACAGCGAGACCATGGCCAGCGACAGGCGCCGCGCCCAACGGGTCTGCACACTCTCGTCCAGTGGCCCGCGGGAACGCCGAAGCCGTTGTGGGGTGTTCATGTCTGAGCCTCCGCGCGACGCAGATAGAGGACGACGACGGGCAGCAGGAACAGCATCCAGAGGAATCCGATGGCGCTGGCCGCCCCGAGGTCGAAGCCCTTGAACGCTGTCTCGTAGACGGCCAGGGAGAACGTCGTCGTGGCGCGGGCGGGCCCGCCGCCGGTCAGCACGTAGATCGTGTCGAAGTGCTGGAAGTTCCAGATGAACTCCAGCATCACCACGACCCCGGCGACCGGGCGCAGGCTGGGCCAGGTCACGTAGCGGAAGCGCTGGACGGCGTTGGCGCCGTCGACGTGCGCGGCCTCGGTCACCTCGGCCGGGAACGACTGCAGCGCCGCCAGCAGCATGACCATCATCCACGGGAACGTCGCCCAGGTGCGCGCCACGATCACGGCCAGCATGGCGCCGCCCTCGGTGTCGAGCCAGCCGATGTTCTGGTCGATGACACCGCCGACCCGCAGGACCCCGTTGAGCACGCCGTAGTTGGCGTCGAAGATCCACAGCCACAGGAAGGACACGACGACCCCGGGCAGGACCCAGGGGAACAGCAGCATCGAGCGCAGGACGGCCCGGCCCCGCATGCGCTGGTTGAGGCCGAGCGCGGCGACCAGGCCGATCAGGAACGGCGCCACGGTGGCGGGCACCGCGAACAGGAGCGTCGTCCGCAGCAGCGGCCACAGCTTGTCGACGGCATTGATCAGGTTCTCCAACCCGACGAACGACCGTTCGGGGCCGAGTAGGCTGTGCTCGAAGAACGCGTCGGCGAGCGCGACCAGCAGCGGGTAGATGAGCACAGCGGCCAGGAGCGTCGCGGCGGGCAGGATCAACAGGATCGGGAAGACCCGTTTGCGGAGGTCCGCGCGCGCCCGCTTGGACTCGGAGTGCCCGCCAGGCGGAGCGCCCGGCGCCCCCCGAGCCGGGAGGTGGATCACTGAAGTCATCGGATTCCTTTCGACTGGGCCAAAACGCGGCCCCAGTTCTGTCTCAATCGGATAGACGCGCGCCGGTCTCGGTGTCGAACACGTGGACGTCGGCCGGGTCGGTGGTCACGTGGAGCGTCTGGCCTTTCACGACCGACCCGCGGCCGCGCACCCGGACCACGACGTCGTGCGGAGTCCCGTCGACACCGCTTGTGCCATAGGCGAACCCGTCCGCGCCGAGCTCCTCCACCGCCGTCACCTCGACCGGCAGGCCGCCATGACCGGGGCCGACGATCCGCCACGACTCCGGCCGGACCCCGACCGTCACCAGCCCGTTCATCACCCTCGCGGCCTTGGGGTCGACGGGCAGTCGATAGGAACCGAGTTCGACGTGGCCGTCGACGGCCCGGCCCGCCATGAGGTTCATTTGCGGGGATCCGATGAAACCCGCGACGAACAGGTTGGCGGGCTTGTCGTAGAGCCGCAGCGGGCTGGCGACCTGCTGAAGCACGCCGAGCCTCATCACCGCCACCCTGTCCCCCATGGTCATGGCCTCGACCTGGTCATGGGTGACGTAGACGGTGGTGACGCCGAGGTCGCGCTGGAGCTTGGCGATGTCGGACCTCGTCCGCACCCGCATCTTCGCGTCCAGATTGGACAGTGGCTCGTCCATGCAGAACACCTGCGGCTGTCGCACGATGGCCCGACCCATCGCGACGCGCTGGCGCTGGCCGCCCGAGAGCGCCTTCGGCTTGCGGTGGAGAAAATCGGTCAAGCCGAGGATCCGCGCGGCCTCCGCCACCCTGGCGTCCAGGTCGACCTTGGGCATCTTGGCCATCCGCAAGGCGAAGGCCATGTTCTCGGCGACCGTCATGTGCGGGTAGAGCGCGTAGTTCTGGAACACCATCGCGATGTCCCGCTCCTTCGGCGGCAGGTGCGTCACGTCGCGGTCGCCGATGAGAACGCGACCGCCGTCGACCTGCTCCAGACCCGCCAGCATCCGCAGCGTCGTGGACTTGCCGCACCCGGACGGCCCGACGAGCACCATGAACTCGCCGTCCTCGATCTCCAGGTCGATCCCCGGCACCGCGGGCTCATCGGTCCCCGAGTACCAGCGCCGCGCCTTCTGGAAGGAGATGGTTGCCATGCTCTTTCGCTCCGCTCACCGGCAGGAACGTGCCGGACGATCCGTCGTGAACCATGGTCGACACGACCAACGATAGAATATCGGATACGATGTACCCCGATCCCCCGCAAGTCAACCCTGGACGGAATTTCGTATATCGCATAATCTACCTCGGCCAACCCCGGGAAGTGGCGCCGGTCACGCGCGGAACAGCCAGAACGCACCCGCGCCGGGCACCACGCCTCGGCGGACGCGGCCGCCCTCGGTTCCGACCTGCACCCGGAGGAATTCGTGTCACAACCAAATCCCTTGTCCCGCCGGGCAGTCCTGCGCGGCACCGCCGCGGTGGGCGCCGGACTCGCCATGACGCCACTGCTCGGGACCGGTGTCGCGGCGGCGGCGACGTCCGGCAGCTACACCCTGCGGTTCGACCAGCCCCGGCAGACGATCCTGGGCCTGGGCTTCGAGATCCAGTCCGACTCGATCGGGTCGAACAACAACGGCCTGCCCGACCTGGTCAGTGGCGTGCCCTACGACCTGACGACGTCCGAGCGCACCCGCTTCTACCAGCAGATGCTCAAGGCAGGCCGCTCCGACCGCGGCTTCCGCTACTGCCGCCTGGCGATGGGCCTGTACTACCGCGGCCTCGACCCGACCCAGAAGCTCATGCGCGGCCGCTACCCCGGCCAGACCCAGCTGCTGTCGGACATGCTCACCGAGGCGGGCGTCGAGGGCATGAACGTCGAGTACTGGTCTCCCGCCCCCGGCTGGAAGTCCAACAACTCCTACATCAGCGGCACCCTGAAGTCCTTCGCCGCCGCCGACCTCGCCGCGATGGGCGACGCGATGGTCGCCGACCTGGACTACCTGTCGTCCTTCGGCATCCACATCTCACAGTGGGGCCTGCAGAACGAGCCCCGGTTCTCCACGCCGTACTCCTCCTGCGTCTACAACGCCACCCAGTACCGGGACGCGTTCAAGGCGGTCGCCACGAAGGTCCGCGCCAAGTACCCGAACGTGCACATCCACGCCGACAGCAACGACGGCTGGGGCGGCGAGATCGGCCAGGCGATCAAGGCCGACCCGGCGGCGCTGGCACTGGTGGACGCGTGGAGCTACCACCGCATCGGCTACGACAGCAACTACCAGATCGACAAGGACTTCAAGGTCGGCGCGGTCGGGAAACCCGTCTACAACAACGAGTTCGAGTACCTGGACAACGCCACGTCCGACTGGCGCACCATCAACACCGCCCAGTCCATCATGAACTGGATGACCTTCCAGGACGCGCCGACCTGGTACTGGCTGCACGCCCTCAAGCCCACTACGAACGCGGAGGCGCCCGGCTACTCCCTGGGCTTCTGGCGGCCGCCCCACGACGACGACTTCACCCACTTCCCCAACATCCCCAAGGGACACTGGGACTTCAACAAGCGGAACTGGCACGGTGTGGCCGGATTCGTCAGGTACATGCCGTGGGACTCGGTGCGGTACCACGTCGACGAGTCGACCCGTCAGTACGACCAGCGGATCATGGCTTGGAAGACCCCCGCGGGCAAGCCGGTGTTCGCCCTCACCAACCGGTCCAGCACGGAGTCCTTCACCTACACGATCGACACCCAGACGTCGGCGACGTTCCACGGCCAGCGGTTCACGCCGTCGGTGCACGACCAGAGCCTCGGCACCAAGTCCGGCACGACCCTGACGATCACCCTGCCCCCGCTCTCCATCGAGTTCTGGGTCCGCACGACCTGACGGCCCGCGCGGGCGGGGTCCCCGACCCCGCCCGCGACTGTTGACTTTTGGTCATCCCCTCAGTAGGAATGCGCATGCCCCTGTCGGATCGAGTTAGATTCTGAGTGATCTCGTTCGGCGCCCCCTGCACGCTGACCGGACTTGAAACACGCTTGCGGCGATGGCGCCACACCCGGGCCCCTCGTCGAGGTGGCCGATCGCCGGCACATGGCGGCCTGGGCCGCCGACTCCGACTCGCGGCGCGACATGGACAGCCAAGGCTGTCGCGCGCCCGGAACCACCCGCATGCCTAGCAAGGACCCCCCATGAGCCACCCGGACTCCCCTGCAATACACCGGCTCCGCCACCTGGCGTTGCCCCTGGCGCTCGTCGCGAGCGCGATCTCCGTCTCCGTCGCCACCACTGGGGTCGCCGCGGCGGCCGCGGCGCCCGGGCTGACGGCCGCGCCACCGATGGGCTGGAACACCTGGAACGCCTTCCGCTGCGACATCAGTGAGACGAAGGTGAAGGCCGCCGCCGACGCGATGGTCACGTCGGGGATGAAGGCGGCGGGCTACCAGTACATCGTCATCGACGACTGCTGGTCCGACGGCCGCGACGCCAACGGCGTCCTCAGGCGCAACACCACCAAGTTCCCGAACGACATGAAGCTCCTCGGCGACTACATCCACGGCAAGGGCCTGAAGTTCGGCATCTACGGCGCGCCCATGCAGCGCACGTGTGCCGGATACGCCGGCAGCCTCGACCACGAACAGCAGGACGCGAACCTGTTCGCGTCCTGGGGTGTGGACTACCTCAAGTACGACTGGTGCAACTCCGGTGGCGACCTCGCCTTTCAGAAGCAGAAGTTCGCCATCATGCGCGACGCGCTCAAGGCCACCGGCAGGCCCATCGTCTACAAGATCAACCCGGGATCGATGCACACCGCCGAGTTCGCCTCGCTGCACGATTTCGGCGACTACTCGCACGACATCCGCATCGGCGAGGACCTCTTCCCGTCGTGGACGACATCGGGCAGCGAACCGAGTCACTACCCCATGGGAACGCTGAACACCGTCGACCTCGCCGCGCCGCTGCAGTTCCGCAGCCTGCCCGACCGCTGGAACGACTGGGACATGCTCCAGGTCGGCAACGGCGGCATGCCGGAGAACGAGGGCCGCGCCCAGTTCACCATGTGGGCCGTTGGCGGCTCGCCGCTGTTCGCGGGCAACGACCTGGCCACGATGAGCGCGTCGACCAAGACCATCCTCACCAACGCCGACCTCATCGCCGTCAACCAGAGCTGGGGCGGCTCGGCCGGTAGGCGGATCATCCGCGCAGGCAACACCGAGGTGTGGGCCAAGCCCCTGGCGGGCGGCGATGTGGCTGTCGCGCTGCTCAACCGGGGTGACACCGCGGCGACGATCTCCACCTCCGCGGCGGCCCTGAACCTCGGCGGCGCGACGTCCTACACCTTGCGCAACCTGTGGAGCGGCGCCAACTCCACGTCCACCGGCGCCATCTCGGCGACCGTGCCCGCGCGTGACGCGGTCGCCTACCGGGTCACCCGCACCGGCACCTTGGCCGCGGCGCTGGCGGCGGGCACCCACCAACTCGGCTCGCTGTCGTGGCTCTCATCGAGCAACGGATGGGGACCGGTGGAGATCAACAAGTCCAACGGCGGCAGCGGCCAGGGCGACGGCAGGACCATGTCGATCGGCGGCACCACCTACGCGACCGGGCTGGGCGCGCACGCGGAGTCCGCGGTCAACCTCTGGCTCGGCGGCACCTGCCAGACCTTCAGCGCGAAGGTGGGCGTCGACGACGAGGTCGGCGCGAGCAAGGGCACCGTCCAGTTCGGTGTCTACGGTGACGGCAGGCTGCTCGGCTACACCGAGGCCAAGTCCACCGGCGAGGCCGCGACCACGCTGCGGGCGGTCGTGAGTGGCGTCAAGGCGTTGGAGCTGCGCGCGACCTCGACGGTCGACGGCAAGGACTACGACCACGCCGACTGGGCCGAGGCCCAGGTCACCTGCGCGGGCGGGACCGGCGCCGCGGCGTACTCGTCGGACCGCACGTGGACAGCGTCGACCAACGGGTGGGGTCCGGTCGAGCGGGACCGCTCCAACGGCGAGCAGAGCGCGGATGACGGTCTGGGCCTGGTGGTCGCCGGTGTCCGCTACCCCAAGGGCATCGGTACCCACGCCGCGTCTGACATCACCATCAACCAGGCGGGCTGCACCCGATTCACCGCCATCGGCGGCGTCGACGCGGAGACCGCCGCGCGTGGCAGCGTCCAGTTCAAGGTGATCGGCGACGGCACGACCCTCTACACCAGCCCGACGGTGACTTCGGGCGCGCCGGTCTTCATCGACGTGGACACCACCGGCCGCACCGCTCTGCGCCTCGTCGTAAGCGGCGCGGACGGCGGCCTCAACTACGACCACGCGGACTGGGCGGGCGCCGTCCACACCTGCTGATCGGGTTTCCCAATGCGCTGCTGATCGAGTTTCCCAATGTACGAAGAGCCCGTGGTCTGGGCGACGGGATCGTCGCCCAGACCACGGGCTCTTTCGCTCAGCCTGAGACTCAGGCCTCGCCGAATACCGTGATCTCGGCTGCTGAGGCGTAGCTCAAACCATTCTGCGCACTCGTGGCCTTCAACCGAACATGGCGGGCGGTGACCGGCGGGAAGGTCACCGTCTTGACCGTGGCGCCCGCGGCGAAGGTGCCGGTGGCTACCGCGGTTCCCCAGTTGACGCCGTCCTGCGACACGAACACCTGGTAGTTCGCGATCGTGCCGTTGGTGCCGACCTGCCGGGGCAGGTAGTCGAGACGGTCGACGATCCGGGTCGAGTCCATCTTCACGTCGATCTGGTGCGGCATCGGCGCCACGCCACCGGAGTACGCGGTGTGCCAGGTGGTTCCGGTGTTGCCGTCGAGCACGTTGGCCGCCGCACCGTTCTCGGACGCGGTCTCGGCGCTGTCCGCCGTGGCCGTCCACGCGCCCTTTGTCAGCGCTGTCGGGTTGTACGGCCGTCCGAAGAGGCCGACTTCCGCCGCCGCTGCGTAGCCCTGGCCGTTCTGGGAGCTGGTGGCCCGCAGCCGGACGTGCCTGGCCCCGACCGGAGTGAAGGTCACCACCTTCTCACTGGCCCCCGCGCTGAACGTGCCGCTCGCCACCGGGGCGCTCCACGTGACGCCGTCGTCGCTGACGGAGACCTCGTAGTTGGCGATGTTGCCGTTGGTGCCGCCGTCCTGCCTTGGCAGATAAGTGAGCTTGTCGATCACGTGCTTGGCGGGCAGGGTGATGTCCAGGCGGTGCGGCATCGGCGCGACGCCGCCGGTGTAGGCGGTGTGCCACAGCGTGCCCGTGTTGCCGTCGATCGCCCGGGACGCGGGGCTGGCCGGGCTGGTGGCCTCGGCGCTGTCGGCCGTCGCGGTCCACCCGGTCTTGGCGATGACCGGCGAGGGCAGCGAACCGAACACGTTGACCTCGGCGGCCGCGGCGAAGCCCTGGCCGTTCTGCGCGCTCGTGGCCCGAAGCCGCACGTGCCGTGCGCTGACCGGCGGGAACGTCACCGTCTTCACCGACGCGCCCGCGCTGAACGTGCCGGTGGCCACCGGTGCACTCCACGTGACGCCGTCGTTGCTGGTCGACACCTCGTAGTTGCCGATGTTGCCGTTGGTGCCGCCGTCCTGCCTTGGCAGGTACGTCAGCTTGTCGACGATGTAGGCGCGACCGAGGTTGAGGTCGAGCCGGTGCGGCATCGGCGCGACGCCCGCGCTGTAGGCGGTGTGCCACTTGGTCGACGGGTTGCCGTCGATGGCGTTGGCCGCCGCGCCGTTCTCTGAGGTGGTCTCGGCGCTGTCGGTGGTGACCGTCCACTCCGTACGCGGGACCACCGGGGAGTCGCCGCCGGTCGGCGCCTCGTCGGTGGGGACGGCCTGGAAGACCGCGACCTCGAACGGGGCGAGCGTGATCGTCGCCTGCGTCGCGGTCGATGCGACGAAACCGGCGTGGGTGCCGTCGCGCTCGGTGAACTTGTAGGTGCCGTAGACGTCGGACGGCAGTTCCAGCACCGTCTTCGGGTTCACGGTGAACGTCTGCGGGCTCGCGCTCGGGTTGCGCAGCATCACCATGCCCTTGGACGCGCCGCCGGACGACGTCCACGCGGCGGTTCCGTAGACCTGCCCGAGGACGGCGTCGCCGCCGACCCAGTGCACGTCGTTGAGCAGGTCCTCGTTGTCACGCGCCCACTTGGCGTTTGCGGCCATGGTGTCCCACCACCACGACGCGCCCGGCACGTTCGCGCGGACCAGGGTGTTGCGGACGTAGAGCTCCTGCAGGCCGAGGCCGAGCGCGAAGTACGCCTTGATGTCCTGGCCCACCTCGTCCTTTGTGGACTGCTTGGTGAGGTCGTAGTCCGCGGTGAAGTAGGTGCCGCTGTTGGAGAAGATGATGCCGTGGTTCATCAGGCTCGGCACCGGGAACAACGGGTTCTGCACGACGTCGTTGCGGTAGGTCTCGGAGTCGCGGTAGTTGACGTAGCCTTGCTGCGCGGAGCCCGCACCGCCGGTCCGCGAGTCGTGGCCGTCACGCCAGATCGAGTCGACGTACCAGAGCCAGTAGGGCGAGCCCCAGGTGCCGACGGTCGCGTTGACCCAGACATCCTTCTGGTGCGCGCGGAGGTCACCGACGAGCGTCAGCAGGGACTCGTAGTCGGCGAGGTAGCTGGCGTTGGGGCCGCTTTGGTAGAGGCCGCCGCCGATGCCGTCGAACTTGAAGCCGCGCACGCCCTGGTTGTCCATCATGTCGAACGCGACATCGCGGAACCGCTGGCCGTACTTGGCGCCGCCGAGCTTGAACGAGCCGCCGGAGGTCTCCAGCTGCTCGGCCGCGGGCTTGCTGGAGTTGAGGGCGAGCCGAGACCCCGCGCTGGTGCCGTACCCACCGAAGGGCGACATCCACACCGACATCGACGCGCCGCCGTAGGTCGCGGCGGCGGCCTTCTGCGCGGCGAAGCCGTTCGGGAACTCGGTCGGGTCGAAGTCCCAGACCTTCAGGTTCGACTCGTCGGCGACCTGCGGTGAACGCACGTAGTCCCAGCCGTCGTCGACCCAGAAGCTGTCGATCTTCGCGCCGCGGTCGGTGAGTTCCTTGCCGAATAGGTTGATCGCCGTCGTCAGCTCGGTGGAGTCGACGTTCTCGCCTGGGGGCTTGAGGTCGAGCCAGCTCTGGTAGTGCAGGAACGTGCGGCGGTCGTGGGCACGTTCACGGGCGACGTAGTACTGGAAGGACCGGCGCAGCTGCCCGTCCGGCGCGACGCCCATCGCGGCGCTGTAGCGCCAGGTGGTCCCGGTGGTCAGGTCACCGGCGCGGGCGACGGCGATCTGCACCGTCGACCCGGAGACCGTCGCCTTGGCGGTGGGGTTCTCGACACCGATGAACGTCGACTCCGCACCCACGGCGCCGAGCACGACGGGGCTGCCGTCGTCCTGGCCGAGCACGCGCGCGTTGGCGGCGGTCAGGTCGATCAGGCGCAGCGACGTGATGTCGAAGGTGCCCGCGACGGATCGGACGGCGAACTTGTGCTGCAGCGTGTTGGCGCCATCGCGAAGCAGAGCGGTCCAGTCGACCTCAAGGATCGACGGTCCGGACGTGTACCGATAGGTCGTGGTCACGGCCTTGCCCGCGGAGCGTTCGGCCAGCCGCGCGGAGTTCGCGTCGGCGGCGACCGTGCTCAGGGTTGGCCCGGCCGTGCGGGTCGTGTTCGCGGTGGTGATCGTCGCGCCGCCCGCGAGGGTCAGGGTGAACAGGCCCGACACCGTGATCGGCGTGGCCGTGCCTGCGCTGTTGGTGAAGTTGGTCAGCGACACCGACGAACCCGCCGACCACGTGGTCGACAGCGCGGAGTTGCCGAGGGTGAACGAGGTTCCGGTGACCGAGCCGGTCGCGGTGCCCGGCACCGGGCCGGGAAAGACGACGCCGTCGGCGACCGCGAAGACCCGGTCGGCCGGTACCGCCGCGATGGCGGTCGGTGACGGCCCCGCGACCGCCGCGAGGCTTCCGGCCACCACTGCGACGACCACACCCGAGGCCCGGCTGCGGGCCCTGGTTGAAATGCGCATGCGCTGCTCCAATCCGTGCGTCTGTGAATTAGGCGTGAAGTACCGCCCACTGTCAACAGATGCGCGAAACTGGGGTCAAACAATCACTTTCGAGCACTCTCGCTGGACGTTTGGAACACCAGACGTCCGATTTCGTCTTGGAAGCTGCGGCGGGTGCGGTGGACGTGCGCGGCCGCGGCGGCACCGGCCGCGGCGGCGTCACCACGGCGGACGGCGGCGCAGATCGCGGTGTGCTCCGCCAGCGCCAGCTCGATCGGGCCGCCGCTGTAGCCGCCGAACGCGATCGCGGCGACCTCGCCCTGCAGGGTCATCGCCGAGTCGGCGGCCTCGACGAGGAACGGGTTGTGCGAGGCCTTGTTGACCGACGCGTGGAAGGCGACGTCGCACCGCCACAGCAGGTTCGAGTCGCGGGCGGGCACGTGCCCGGCGTAGTCGGCGAGCGCCCGCTCGATCGTGAGCAGCTCGGCAGGCGTGGCCCGCTCGGCGGCGAGCTCCGCCGCGGCCTTGTCCTGCACGGCGCGGAACTCGAAGAGGACCATGATGTCCTCGACGCTCGTCGGCTTGAAGCGGGTGCGCGGTCGCGCCGAGAACGGCGCGGGCTCCGCGACGAAGATGCCCCGGCCACGTTGGGTGCTGATCCGCCCGACAGCGGCGAGGGTCTTCACCGCGTCCCTGGCGATACTGCGGCTGAGGCCGAGTTGAGCGGCGAACTCCGCCTCGGTCGGCAGCCGGTCACCCGGCTTGTACCCGCGCTCCTCGATGTACTCGACGATGCGCTCCGCGGCGCGCGAGTACCCGGGTCGGTACGGCCCGGCGTCGTCGTCGGGTCTGATGCGGTCGGTCATCTCGGGGCCCCCATCGCCGATGAAAGACATCCCAGGAGCGTAGATGTCAAGCAGCAACGTTCTCGGTGTGATGCGACCAGGCTGTGGTCTCGTCGTAGTGGGTGTCGGTTTTGAGGCATCCGTGGAGG
>Ga0247823_10002960_pt1 | contig 13898 bp, 8 predicted proteins | sample 13C_PalmiticAcid_2_FD_192426 | JGI IMG/M metagenome (GOLD analysis project Ga0247823, IMG submission 192426) | Soil microbial communities from agricultural site in Penn Yan, New York, United States - 13C_PalmiticAcid_Day30 | ecosystem: Environmental > Terrestrial > Soil > Agricultural land...
ATCCTGAGTAAAAACGTGTCTGTTACTTACAAGGACACCAAGATCAACGTTATCGATACTCCGGGCCACGCCGACTTTGGCGGTGAGGTTGAGCGTGTACTGAAAATGGCCGATGGCGTTATCCTGCTGGTGGATGCCTTTGAAGGCCCCATGCCTCAGACCCGCTTCGTACTCCAGAAAGCACTGCAGCTGAACCTGAAACCTATCGTTGTTATCAACAAGGTGGATAAACCCAACTGCCGTCCTGACGAAGTACACGATGCGGTTTTCGAACTGTTCTTTAACCTGGATGCTACCGAAGAGCAGCTGAATTTCCCTACCTTCTACGGTTCGGGCAAAAACGGCTGGTTCAACGACAGCCTGACTCCCTGCGAGGACATCACCCCGCTGATGGACGGCATCCTGAAATATGTTCCCGAACCTAAGATTGCCGAAGGTACCCTGCAGCTGCAGATCACCTCTCTGGACTACTCTTCGTTCCTGGGTCGTATTGCCGTAGGTAAAGTAACCCGTGGTGGTATCAAGGAAAACCAGAACGTTACCCTGATGCAAACCGATGGTACTGCCAAAAAATGTAAAGTAAAAGAACTCTATATTTTCGAATCACTGGGTAAGAAACGCGTGAGCGAAGTAGTAGCCGGTGATATTTGCGCCGTAGTAGGTCTCGAAGATTTCAACATTGGTGATACCATTGCTGATTTCGAAAACCCCGAAGCACTGCCGGTTATCAGCGTAGACGAACCTACGATGAACATGACCTTCAGCATCAACAACTCTCCCTTCTTTGGTAAAGATGGTAAGTTCGTGACCAGCCGTCACCTGCGCGACCGCCTGAACAAGGAAATGGAGAAAAACCTGGCACTGAAAGTAGTAGACAGCGACAACGCTGATAGCTTCATCGTTTATGGCCGTGGTATCCTGCACCTGGGTGTACTGATCGAAACCATGCGTCGTGAAGGTTATGAGCTGACTGTAGGCCAGCCTCAGGTAATCGTTAAACACATCGACAACAAGAAGTGTGAACCATATGAAACCCTGGTAGTAGATGTACCCCAGGAGTTTGCTTCTAAAGTAATTGACCTGGTTACCCGTCGTAAAGGCGAAATGCTGGTGATGGAAACCAAAGGTGAAATGCAACACCTGGAGTTTGAAGTACCTTCACGCGGCCTGATCGGTCTGCGTACCCAGATGCTGACCGCTACTGCCGGCGAAGCTGTAATGGCTCACCGCTTCAGCGAGTACAAACCCTGGAAAGGTGCTATCCCCGGCCGTAGCAACGGTGTACTGCTGGCTAAAGAAGGCGGTTCTACCACTGGTTACTCCCTGGATAAACTGCAGGATCGTGGTTTCTTCTTCGTAGATCCGGGAGAAGAAGTTTACGCAGGTATGATCATCGGCGAAAACAACAAACCCGGCGACCTGGTAGTGAACCCTAACGAGGGCAAAAAACTGACCAACATGCGCGCCAGCGGTAGTGATGCTGCCACCAGCATTGCTCCCAAAAAGCTGATGACCCTCGAAGAGTGCATGGAGTACATCCAGCACGACGAGTGCATCGAGGTTACGCCCAACTTCATCCGTATGCGTAAGATTTACCTCAACGAGGAAGACCGCAGACGTCTGGCAAAATCAATGAAAGTAGAAGCATAAGCAACTACCTTACCTGATACCCCGACCGCGGCTTCACCTGAAGCCGCGGTCTTTTTTTATACCTATTGCGCCTTACCCCTGCCATCAACCACGCTTTTGCTTTACACCCGGGGGTTATACCGCATTACCTTACTTTTACACGTTCCATGAAACAAGAAGTACTCAAAACAGCCAGAATAGCAGTGCCCATCATTCTGGGCAACATGAGCCAGATGGCCCTCGGCATCCTCGATAGTGCCATGGTGGGCGCTATCGACTATGTGCAACTGGCTGCTTCTTCGCTGGTGATCAACCTGCTGGCTATTCCCTATGTGGCAGGTATGGGCATCACCATGTCCATCTCTCCGCTGGTAGCTATCAACAATGCACGGGGCGACCGCCGGGCTGTATCGCATTATCTTTTTAACGGCTTCATCCTCTGTACCCTGGCAGCATTCATCATTGCCATTGGGGTGGAACTGAGCCGCGACATTGTATTTCATATCGGCCAGGACCCTGAAGTGGCCCGTATTTCCGGACCTTACCTGAGTGTGATGGCCTGGAGCACGGTGCCCATGGTAATGTTCCTGGCACTCAAACAATTTGCCGACGGGCTGGAGCATACCCGTGTAGCCATGCTGTTATCGCTGGCCGCACTGCCCATCAACGCCTTCCTGAACTGGCTGTTGATTTTCGGCAACTGGGGTTTTCCCCGCATGGAATTGCTGGGTGCGGGTATCGCTACATTAATTACCCGGGTACTCATTTTTGTGGCTCTGGCCATCGTTATCCTGCGCAGCCCACTCTTTAAACGGTTTGTTGGCCTGCGCCGCACTGCCTGGCAGCTGAACGGCAAATCGCAGGTAGAACTCCTCAAAATAGGCATCCCCAGCAGCCTGCAACATGGCATGGAATCGGGTGCTTTTGCCGTTTCGGGTATCATCATTGGCTGGCTGGGCGCTACCCAGCAGGCAGCCCACCAGATAGCACTGAACTGTGCGGCGTTTACCTTTATGGTATCCATGGGGCTTTCTGCCGCAGGATCCATCCGGGTGAGTAGTGCATTTGGCCGGGGAGACTGGCCGCACCTGCGCAAAATTGGCGTGAGCACGCTCATTACATCGCTGGCTTATGGTATTTTCTGCGCCGTATTCTTTGTGGTACTACGCAATATCCTGCCGCTGGCCTTTAACGATAATGCCGAAGTACTGGCCATGTCGGGCACCTTATTGCTGTATGCCGCTTTTTTTCAGATATCCGACGCTTCACAGGCGGTGGGCGTGGGTTTGCTGCGCGGTATGACGGATGTACGCATACCCACTATCCTGGTAGCTATTGCCTATTGGATACTGGGCATCCCGGTGGGGTATTACTTTGCTTTTACACAAGGCATAGGCGCTCCCGGCATGTGGATTGGGTTCCTGACCGGTCTCAGCTTTTCGGCTATTTTGCTCAACTGGCGCTTCCTGCGTTTATCTAGCCCGAAGTAAACGGGTAGCTTTTTTTCTTTTAGGTACTTTTGAACGGCATTTTTACGAAACCCCAAGGTCATGTATCAGATACACGAGGCATTACAACAGTATTTTGGCTATAACCAGTTCCGGCACAACCAGGAAGCGATCATCAACCATGTGCTGAGCGGGCAGGATACGATGGTGCTGATGCCTACCGGCGGAGGTAAAAGTATTTGTTACCAGCTGCCGGCCATGGTGCTGCCGGGTATTACTGTGGTGGTATCGCCGCTCATCGCCCTGATGAAAGACCAGGTAGACGCCCTGCGACAGAATGGTATTGCGGCTGCTTTTCTTAACTCTTCGCTGAGCAGTGAGGAGCAGTACACCGTTTTCCGGCAGTTGCGCAGCGGACAGGTCAAACTATTGTACCTGGCCCCCGAAAGACTGGTGGGCGATAACCGGTTCATGGAGTGGCTGCAGGAGATGAATGTATCGCTGTTTGCGATAGACGAAGCACACTGTATCAGCCAATGGGGCCACGATTTCCGTCCGGAATACCTGGTACTGGGGCAGCTCAAGGAGCGTTTTCCGCAAATTCCGCTCATCGCCCTTACCGCCACCGCCGATGCCCTCACTCAAAAAGATATCATTGAGCGCCTGCAACTCAAAACCTACAAGTTATTTGAGCAGTCGTTCAACCGGCCCAATATTCATTACCATGTTCGTCCCAAAAAGAACCATTACGATCAGCTTTGCGATTACCTCGATGGCCACCCCGACGATAGTGGCATCATCTACTGCCTGAGTCGTGCCAGTTGCGAAAAACTGGCCGAAGAGCTGTCAGCAGATGGTTACAGTGCTGCTGCCTACCATGCCGGGCTCAGCCGCGAAGAAAGGGAACGTCGCCAGGAGCAGTTCCTCAAAGACCAAACGCGCATCATGGTAGCCACCATTGCCTTTGGTATGGGCATCAATAAAAGTAACGTGCGCTTTGTGGTACATGCCGATATGCCCAAAAACATTGAAGGTTATTACCAGGAAACCGGTCGCGCCGGTCGCGATGGTCTGCACAGCGAAGCCATCCTGTTTTACAGTGCCGGCGATGTGTTCAAACTCAAAAACTTTGTACAGGTAGAAGGCAATGCCGAGCAAACCCGCATCCTGCAACGCAAACTGGACCAGATGGCTGCCCTGTGCACCACCCGCCAGTGCCGCCGTAAATACCTGCTCAACTATTTTAACGAAAGCGCGCCCGACTTCTGTGGCAGCTGCGATATATGCCTCGGCGAATACGAAACCCGCGACATCACGGTAGAAGCCCAGAAACTGCTGAGCGCCGTGGTGCGCCTCCAGGAAAGCTATGGCACCAATTATGTGATCGATTTTGTGAAAGGCAGCAAATCGGTGAAGCCCGAGCACCAGGCCATTAAAACTTATGGTGTGGGCAGCGAACATACCAAGGACCAGTGGAAGGCCTACCTCGACGAACTGCTGTACCAGCGCCTGCTGCAGGTATCGGAAGGGGAGTACCCCGTGCTGCAACTCAACGACCAGAGCGTTGCCATCCTCAAAGGCAAGCAAAAAGTATCGTTCCGGCTGCGGAAAGCCGAGAAAAAACCGCAACTGGACCGAGAAAGCAATGGTACCACACAGCACCAGGAACTGTTTCAGCAACTGCGGCAGCTGCGGGCGGGTATTGCGCAGGAAGAAAACGTACCACCGTATGTGATCTTCTCCGATGCCACCCTGATGGAGCTGGCCACTTACCTGCCGCAAACCCTCAGCGATATGCGCACCATTTCGGGTTTTGGTGAGGTAAAGCTTGCGCGCTATGGCTCTCAGTTCCTGCGGGTAGTGAAAGATTATTGCAAGGAGCACCAGCTGGAATCGCGTGTATCTCAAAAACAGGTGCGCCGCCAGCGACAAGCCACCGCCGTGCGCGACAAAACCACCGATACCAAAAAGCAAAGCCTGGAGCTGTTTCAGCAAGGCAAATCGATTGATGAGATTGCCGAACTGCGCAGCATGGCCAGCACCACCATCGAAGGGCACCTGGCGCATTTTGTGTACAATGGCACCCTCAAAATAAACGAGCTGGTGACCGAAGAAAAAACGGAAACCATTCTGCAAGCCATTCGCGAAGCCGGTGGCAACATGGGACTAACCCCGCTCAAACAAAAACTGGGCGATCGCTATTCATATGGCGAGATCCGCCTGGTAACGGAACACTGGCGCAGGCTCCAGGAAATGTAAAACCCGAATCCCCATTCATGCAAGAGATAGCACAACCCAATCCCGAACTGCTCATACTACTGGTGACCACCCGTATGCCCTTTGGCAAATATGAAAACACCCTGCTGTGCGACCTCCCAGTATCCTACCTGGAATGGTTCAAACGCAAGGGAGGCTTCCCGAAAGGCAAACTGGGCACCCTGCTCGATACCGTTTACGAAATTAAACTCAACGGACTGGACGATCTGTTGCGGCAGCTTAAACAACGCTACGCTTAGCAGATTACTCCTAACGAAAAAAGAGCGCCCCAACAGATTGTTGGGGCGCTCTTCGTATAACAGGTTTCTTACTCCTTATCGGATCAGGGTTACATCACCCTTGATGAAGATTTCTTTCTTGCCGTATTTGCAGGAGTATTTCAGTTGGTAGAAATACACACCAATATCGAAGCCTTCGCCATCCCATCCGGTGTTGGCGTTGCCGGTTTCGAAGATGCGCTCACCAAAGCGGTTATAAATCGCAAAGGATTTCAGCTCCATTTCGCCATCGAACATGGGCCTCAGTATGTCGTTTTTGCCATCCTTGTTGGGGCTGAAGGCAGAAGGCACTACTGCGTGGCAGCAAGGCACATAATCTACTTCAAACGACTGCTGGGCTTTACAACCTTTGGCATCAGTTACGATGATACCGTAGTCGCCGGCCGACAGTTCTTTGATATTGTCTTCGTTCCAGCTGGGGTCTTTGCTCCACTCGTATTTGTAAGGCGCTACTGCGTCATACACTTCTACGCGGGCAGTACCGGAACCCTGGCCTTTTTCGCAGTTGTCCGCTTCCGTCACCACGTTAAGCCCAATCGGTTTGGCCGGCTGGTTAATCGTGACGGTTGCATTACCAATACAACCATCGGTATCTTTTACCTGGATTACATACGTACCGGCTCTCAGATCCGTGATGGGGTTGGTATTACCCAGATAGGTACCGTTCATGGTTACCTGGATAGGCAGTACAGCGTTGGCAGAATTGATTTTGATAGAACCATCGGTACCCTTGTTACAGGTTACATCCTTGGTTACCGGCTGCAGTTGCAGGGGCTGGATGTCGCGGCCTACTTCAAATACATAGTTGGTGGTACAACCGGGGAACACACCGTAACGGATGGTTACACCATAAGTACCGGGAGCCAGGCCGGTGGCAGCAGGCTGAATGAGGGTGATATCGTGCGTCCAGCTGTAGTCGATGGGCGCAGGAGCACCGGATACGTTGAGCACGATAGAACCATTATCAGCATCGCAACGGGCGTTGGTGATGGTAGGATTAGGCTTAACCGTATCGGAAGAGAAGGTGAAATAATCGTTGTTGTTGAGCGTGGTAGCACCGGTGAGGAAGTTACCATTATCGTTCATGCGGATAAACGTAGTGCTGGCATCAGGGAAGGCAGGGTTGCTGGATACCATCAGGTAACGGATATCAGACGACACCTGCGCTTTGTTGAGGGCCAGGGTTACATCGGCAATGGTACCGGTTTTCTGTACTTTCCAGGTACGGGCCATACGGATGGCACGGCCATTGAGCGCACAGATTTTCAGGGTAGAATCGGCACCGTTATCACCATACACCACAAAGTTCATGTCTGCGGCGATGTTGTTGTTGTTATTGGCGTTCACATCGGGCAGGGGACCAGCGTAAGTGCTGTGGTAAATATTTACCATCGCCTTATCGTTGATGGAGCGCGATTGCTTCTGCATCAGTCCGGAGGCATCGTCACGGCCAATACCGGTGATGTTCTGGTTGTACGGCGCCATGGCGGTACGGGTCCAGAAAATAGTGGTTCCGTTAGAAGCCGTATAGTTATTGACAGCAAGGGTCTGGTCGAGCGTTACGCCATATTTCAGCGCCAGGTAAGATTCTACCCGGTTGATCTCGGCTGCGTTGAGTCCTCTTTTATAAACGATCAGCTCCGCGATATCGATTTTGGTAGGATAGGCATCGGAGTAGTAGTTGTTACCAACAATCAGCGGGTGCTTGGTAGTGGGTGGTGAGAAAGAGATAGAACCGGAGGAGGTCACCAGCGGATCGGGCGTACCGTTGAGGCGGTTGGTACGGGTACTGGCACTTTGGATACCCAGGGTATTCAGCACATGGCGCTCGTTTACGTTGGCAGTACCGCAGCTGGTGGTACCGGCAAAGTCGAAACGGATGCGGCCGGCATTACCCGGAGGATTGGTTTCCATACCCATACGGGGAGCACCCGTTACGCTGGGTTCCCATTTAAACCATACACCGGTGCTGGTTTGTGAGTGCAGGCGAATCACCTGGATGATCATATTACTGTCGTTATCCATCAGGGAACCGGCAGTAAATACACTGTCGCTCAACACAGAGTTGGGACCGGTATTATCAAAAACCACATAAGGGTTAAAGTTGATACCGTTGGGCAGGAAACCCGGAGGGGTTTGGGTAGGCGCGCTGGTTTGGGTAGGCTGTGTACGGAAATTACCGGTCACATTGGCGCCGGACATCTCCTGCCACACATCCACCTTATTGCCCGGGGTCAGGGTTACACCGTTATTAGCCTTCAGCCACACACTGATACGCGTGCCAACACCACCAGGCGAAGTTTGCCCCATAGCCATATGGCTTGTACATAAAGCAAGTACACCACAATAAATGAGTCGTACAGTTTTTCTCATTTGTACTTAAGTTTCGAATGAATTAAATAATGCTTTGACAAAACCAAGGCTTTACCCCCTTTTGTTCATGCGCTCTCTTTACAAGACACCCCGGAGGGGATGTTTTGTTTGTTTAGCTCTCAAAATATTCAATTTATTGCAATTTATCAACAAAAAGAAGCATATGGCCGTAGCCAGCTTCCATTTGGCAGGTTTCATTGCGTAAACTGCGCCGGACACCCCGGTGGTTCGGTTAAGAGTGCCCGCCGGCGTACTGCCGGTCACAAACAAAGCATAACAAACAGGTTACCGGGCGTTTATACCTCCCTTCCGGGATACATATAAACACCAGGTTGCCTTTTTACCGGTTTTTAACCCTGAAATATAATAAAAATCCCTTCAAACAGGTTAATTTTCAAACATATAGTACTTCTAACATAAAAACAACAACAAATACCAGCGTCGAAAAAGGGAGGATACAATAATCCTGTACAATTGTCCGGACAGGATGTAACAACCCACCAGCAACCGGGCAGCATCTTTGCAGTATAATTTGATACACCACATAACCGTCCCTTAAAATAACGTTTATGAAAACCTCTGCCCTCCTTTCGCTGCTCAGTTTATGGACCGCCCCGCTGCTGGCCCAGGACCACCAGCACCACCAGATGCCAGCCATGGACACCACCATGCAGCAACACGACCAGACCAGCCATTCCCTGATGCTCCGGCACGAAATGCCCGCCATGAGCCATGCCTACAGCCGCAGCCTGCCCATGACCCGCAACGGATCGGGTACCAGCTGGCTGCCCGATGAATCGCCCATGTATGGTTACATGCAGCACAAGGGCAAATGGATGTTCATGGAGCATGGCAACGTGTTTCTCCGGTACAACAGCCAGGATGTGTTCAATAAAGGATCGCGCGGCGGCAGCCAATGGGATGCCCCCAACTGGTTCATGGGCATGGGACAGCGCACCGTGGGCCGCAACGGTTTGTTCCACTTCAGCGCCATGCTCAGCTTTGATGCGCTGGTGATGGGCGGCAGTGGTTATCCGCTGTTGTTCCAATCGGGTGAAACCTGGGAAGGAAAACCCCTGGTCGACCGCCAGCACCCCCACGACCTTTTTGCCGAACTCTCGATAGGGTACACCCACCGCATCAATAAAGACATGGACGTGTTTGGCTACATTGGTTACCCCGGCGAGCCTGCTATTGGTGGTACGGCCTTTATGCACCGCCCCTCGGCCATGTACAATCCTGATGCGCCGCTGGGCCACCACTGGCAGGACGCCACCCATATCACTTTTGGAGTAGCCACAGCGGGGTTCCGGTACAAAAAGTTTAAAATAGAAGCCTCTTCCTTCACCGGCCGCGAGCCGGACGAAAACCGGTACAACTTTGATAAACCCCGGTTCGACTCCTGGAGCGCCCGCCTTTCCTACAATCCTACCCGCAACCTGGCCCTCCAGGTATCGCAGGGGTATATTAAAAGTCCCGAAAGCCTGCATCCCGAAGAAAACATTTACCGCACCACAGCTTCGGCTATTCATGCCAAACAATGGCGCAATGGCAAAATGCTCAACTCGGCCATCATCTGGGGCTACAACCGGGTAGATGCCAACCACCAGGAGCATAGTCTTTTGGCGGAATCGGCCTTTACCTTTGGCAAAAATGCGGTGTACGGCAAATATGAGTTTGTGCAGAAATCGGCCGAAGAGCTCAATTTCCCTGAAGGCATGTTTGGCCACGATGCCCGTTTCCCGGTCAATGCCGTGACCCTGGGTTACAGCCGCCACCTGCTCACCTGGGCCAAAACCATGCTCTCTGCCGGGGTGCAGGGCACGCTGTACAGCGCCGATCAACGGTTGCACAGTCTCTACGGCACCACACCTATAGCAGCAGAAGCTTACCTGCGTATCAACCCCGCCCGCATGCGTTGAGTTTCACAATCGGGAACTTCTGGACCAATATGATGTAAATCAACAGCCTGTATGGGCAAAGAGTATTAATTTTGCAGGTTTAAAACTGAATTTTTTGGGCGATAAGGTTAACATAGCATTGGTGGGCAACCCCAATAGCGGCAAGAGTTCGTTGTTTAACGCATTGACAGGATTGCAGCAAAAGGTGGGCAACTTTCCCGGCGTTACGGTTGATAAAAAAACCGGCACCGCCAGCATTACCGATACCATTAAGGCCAATATCATTGACCTGCCTGGTACCTACAGCCTGTACCCCAAAAGCAAGGACGAACTCGTAACCTACGAAGTACTGCTCAACCATGACAGTGCCGACAAGCCCGAGATGATCATCATCATTGCAGATGCGAGCAACCTGAAACGCAACCTGCTGTTTGCCACCCAGATCATCGACCTCAAGCTGCCCTGCATTGTATGCCTCTCTATGATGGACATTGCCCGAAAAATGGGCATCGACATTGATATTGACGGACTGGAGCGCGAGCTGGGTGTGCCCGTTATCGCGATCAACCCCCGTAAAAACAAGGGCATGGCCGAGCTCAAAAAAGCCATTGCCCTGACGGTAGAAAAGAAATACCAGCCGCCTTTCCGCAATTATATCGACCATAAAGCGCTGGCACCTGAGTTGCTCCAACAACTCGAAAGCATATTGCCCGATTACAGTTCTTATGCCCACCTGCACCTGGCCTCGAATGTGGACCAGATCGAGTTTTTACCCGACAACCGCAGGGAAGCTATCCGTGAAGTCATTACCGCCACCGGATTCAACAAAACCAAGGCCCAGGCCGAGGAAGTGATGCAACGTTATGCTGAGATCAAACGCATCATGCACAACAGCGTCGTGGAGACTGACCCGCTCTATAAGGAATTGCACAGTGAGCGGATCGATAAGTTGCTGCTGCACCGGGTATGGGGCAATGTGATTTTGCTCGTGGTGCTGTTCCTGTTGTTCCAAAGCATTTTCTGGCTCGCCAATTACCCGATGGATATCATCGAAGGGGGGTTCAGTATGCTCTCTGAGTGGCTGGGCAATATCCTCCCTGGCGGTTTCCTCACCGATCTGCTGCTCAATGGTGTGATAGCCGGCTTTAGTGGCATTGCGGTGTTCATTCCGCAGATCATGATCCTCTTTGGCCTCATCAGCGTGCTGGAGGACAGCGGGTATATGGCCCGCATCAGCTTCCTCACGGACCGGCTCATGCGATCGGCCGGACTGAATGGTAAAAGTGTGATGCCGCTCATCAGCGGTATGGCTTGCGCCGTACCCGCCATCATGGCTGCCCGTACCATCGAAAACAGAAAAGAAAGATTAATCACCATCCTCATTACACCGCTCATGAGCTGCTCGGCCCGTCTGCCGGTGTATACCATCCTCATCGCCCTCGTAATCCCCGACAATAAAGTGTTGGGCGTATTCAGTCTGCAGGGACTGGTGCTCATGGGTATGTACCTCTCCGGGTTTGCCGTAGGATTGCTTGTGGCTAAAATCATCAGCCTGCTCATCAAAGCCAGAGAACGCAGTTACTTCATCATGGAGCTGCCGGTGTACCGCGCGCCCCGCTGGAAAAACGTGGGCATCACGATGGTGGAGAAGGTTAAAATATTCATTACTGATGCCGGTAAAGTGATCATGGTGATTTCTGTCATCCTCTGGTTCCTCGCCAGTTTTGGTCCCGGCGACCGCATCGAAAGGGCAGAGCAGCAGATCACCCAGCAAATGGTAGCACAACCTGAGTTGAAAGACTCGCTGCAAAAGCACCTTGAAACGGCCAAGCTCGAAAACTCTTATGCTGGTATCCTGGGCAAAACGATTGAGCCGGCTATCCGTCCGCTCGGCTTCGACTGGAAAATCGGTATTGCACTTATCACCTCCTTTGCTGCCCGCGAAGTGTTTGTGGGCACCATGGCCACCCTCTACAGCGTAGGTTCCGATGCCGACGAAAACGACGCCACCCTGCGCGAAAAAATGCACAGTGCCGTGCGCCCCGATGGCTCCAAAGTATATGACCTGGCCACCGGTCTCAGCCTGATGGTGTTTTATGCTTTTGCCATGCAATGCATGAGTACACTCGCCATCGTAAAACGCGAAACCAAAAGCTGGAAGATACCTATGATCCAGTTGGCGTATATGAGTGGGTTGGCGTATTTGGTGAGTTTGGTGGTGTATCAGGTGTTTAAGTAAATACAAACACATAACAAGCAAAAGGCTGGAACAGTTGTTCCAGCCTTTTGCTTGGACGAAAAATTCAGGATCGTAGGAGGATATTTATTTCCTGTTCTGAATCAAGCCTGTCTGTCCAGGTTTTCACTTGTTCCATCTCAGGTGTTTGCTGCCGTTCGGTCTTGAGTATGATGTATTCTGCCACCGGAAAATTGCCTGCCTCCCAGGCATTCTTGTAACCTATGAAACCCAAACGTGAGAATAATTTATCGAGCGAAGTATAAAGATCTGCCAACAGGGTAGAGAGGCTTACTTTTTCATCGAACAATACTCCTAAACACGACTGCCCATCCCCAGTAAATTCTTCAATTTTTATATTCAGAAAGCCCGGATGCTCGGTTAAAGAGATAGTCCAGTTGAAGCATAAAAAATCATCCGCCCATTTCAGGTCTATGCTGAAAGGGGCCCATACGGCTGGTGCTTCCTGCACCCGTTGCCTGAATACAAACACCGCATTCAGAAAAGCCTGAAAAGCATCACCATAGTCTGAACTGTGGCTAACTTTCAGTATGCTTCCATCTTCCTTGGAAACAAAGCAGGTAAGCCAACCTAAGGTTTCAATATCGAATACGAATTTCACTGCTTATTACTTTTATAACAAATACCCCTCCAGGCCGTTTCTTTCTTCAATGACCAAGAATAGAACCGATTCTATCTTCGTTGATATACATACTTGTTGAATAGCGGCTTACAGTTCAATGTAATTAAACCAGTTTTTCTCCCTCAGGCTTTTCCTGAATTCAAACGGATTGCCGTCATAATCATTTCTTCCCATATGGAAAACATCAATCCTCGATGGCGCTTTTCTATTCATTAAGTCTTTAAACGTAAGGCCCCTTTTGTAACCAGCCTGTTGCAGGTGGTCCAGAAAAGCCTGTGGCCATTGAAAGTTATGCTTTTCGGTATAGTGTACCAGATCGGCACTCCATATCCATTTTCCATCTGTTTGAAAAGTATGGTTATGGCTGATCCGTTCTCCGGAGAAAATACAAGGTGTGGTATCCATCACAATACTGTAATGAGGTGCCCTTTTAATATACTTCATGATACTACGGTGCGCTGCAACCAGTTTGGCTTCAAATACGCAGTTTTGCAGGTATTGATCCGAAATCACGAAAACATTTGCGCCATCTTCCAGGCATTCAACGATGAATCTTTTCATACTCAGTAGTTCAGTAATCAGTAACCTTCTTCATTCCCTGCTTCACTCCCTATTTTTCCGATAAAAAATCCTGACATGCTCAACTTATGTATAGATTAAAACATGCCCGAAGAAAGGTTGTTGGGTATGTGGCCCGGATTTAATCCACACTATCCATAAATCAGGAACCCCTGCGGTTTTCTCAGCAAGGATAAAATATCCGGTATGCCTCCCTTCTTCACTAGGTTAAACCCATCGTGTTGTTCGCTGAACACCACCATCCACGGGTGATCTGCCAGGATCATGTTCAATAAATCACAGAGTGAATACCCCTCTTGCTCCTGGAGCCCATAATAGAAACTGTTAAGGTATAAATCGAAGCCTTCTCCGTCAATACTCACACATTCCCACCGGATATTCCGGTACACATCAGGAATATTCCGTTCAATAAAACCATATACAGATGCTAGTTGTAACTTAAAATGTAAACCAAAATGCGCCTCAGGCGGCCCTTGTGGATAGGCAACACCTCCCCATGTAAACACCGGAACTATAAAATCGAAATGTGTTGCC
>Ga0247823_10002961_pt1 | contig 13892 bp, 17 predicted proteins | sample 13C_PalmiticAcid_2_FD_192426 | JGI IMG/M metagenome (GOLD analysis project Ga0247823, IMG submission 192426) | Soil microbial communities from agricultural site in Penn Yan, New York, United States - 13C_PalmiticAcid_Day30 | ecosystem: Environmental > Terrestrial > Soil > Agricultural land...
CCCCCATGGCCCTCCTGCGCGCGCTCGCCGCGACCCCGGGCCGGGTCCTGTCCCGCCCGGCGCTGGCAGGCGTGCTGCGCAAGCACTCCGGCCGCGAGACCGGCGTCGACGAGCACGCGGTGGAGACGGCGGTCGGCAGGCTGCGGGCCGCGCTGGGTGTTCCATCGCTGGTCCAGACCGTGGTCAAGCGCGGCTACCGGCTGGCGGTACCGCTCACGTGACCCTCATCCTCGTAGCGCACGGGACCCGAGCGGCCTCCGGTGCGCGGACCACCCACGCCCTCGCCGACGAGATCCGGCACCTGCTCCCCGAGACCCCGGTCAAGGTCGCCTTCGCCGACGTGCGCGCGCCCGATGTGACCACGGTCCTTCGCTCGGTGCGCGGCCCGGCTGTCGTCGTGCCGGCTTTCCTGGCGTCGGGCTATCACGTGCGGGTCGACGTGCCCGCCCAGGTCGAGGCGGCCGGGCCCCGCGACGTCGTGGTCACCCAGGCCCTCGGCCCGGCGCCGAGCCTGGTCGCGGCCATGCACGAGCGGCTGTCCGAGGCGGGCTGGCGCCCCGGCGACGCCGTCGTCATGGCGGCGGCGGGCTCCTCCGACCCCCGTGCCTTGGCCGACGTCCGCCGCGCCGCGATGCTGCTCGGCGCGCGCACGGGCAGCGTGGTCCGCATCGGCTACGCCGCCACGGCCGCGCCGGGGATCGCCGAGGTTGTCGAAGAGGTCCGCCAGCGGGCCGACCGGGTCGCGGTGGCGTCGTGGCTGCTGGCCCCCGGCCTGTTCCAGCGGGCGGTCGCGGGTTGCCCGGCCGACGTCGTCGCCGAGCCGCTCGGCGACCACCCGAAGGTCGCTGACCTGGTGGTCCGCCGCTATGCCGAAGGCCTCTTCTACCGCGCGGCGGCGTAACGCGGGTGGGGTGTTCACCGAGACGGTGAGCATGAAACTCGTCGCGGCCGGTCTGCTGTTCCTGCTCACCGCGGGCTGCGCCACCCCGGTCACCGGCACCGCGTCTGGCACGGACCAGACCACGGCGTCCGCCGAGCCGACCACCAAGCCCAAACCGCCGCCCGCCAAGACGGTCACGCCCAAGACCACGACCAAGACGACCACGAAGACGACCGCTGGGAAGCCCGCGATCCCGGTCATCGACGAGAGCGCCCCGGCCCAGTACTGCGACCAGCTCTTCAAGGGCGCGCTCGGCAAGGACATGCACGCCGTCGTCGTGGAGACGCCGTCCGGCCGGGTCAACTGCGACCAGGCGGGCGCGATCCTGTTCGACTACTACGCCGAGCGGTCCACCCCTGACCCCGCGCTGCCGCCGCTTGAGGTCGCGGGGTTCACCTGCGGCCAGGTCGCCGAACCGGCGTTGCCGCAGGTCGTGTGCACGGACGGGGACTCGCTGATCTACTCGATGTGGCCCCAGGGCGGCTGACGTTCAGCTGGGCGGGGAGACGGTCACCCGCATCTCGAATTCGGTGGTGCCCACGATGATCTGGATGAGGTCGGCCGCCATCATCCGCACGTCCCGATAGCGGACCGCCTCAGTCGACCTGTCGATCTCGGGAATGTGGATGAGCCAGAACTTGCCGTCGCGGGACACGTCGACCTGATACGACTTCATCCACAACCCGCCTCTCCATAGATGTGGCCCAAGGCCCGCCGCCCTGGGATCGCGTCAGCTCAGGGCCAGCGCGATTACCTGCGTGACTTCCAGCGGGTGGAAGTTGTCGTCGCTGACCAGGACCACCGTGCGTTCGCCGGTGGGCAGACGCGGCCCCCAGGTCATGCCCTCCACGTTGTCCACAGTCGACAGTGCCAGGTCGTCGAAGTCCGCCACGAGTCGCTTGCGCATCGGCTGGACCTGGGTGGTCGACAGCGAGTCGACCCCGTGCACGTCGGACGCCCCCCGCGTGGTCGCCTCGAACAGGCGGACCTTGAAACCGGACCCGTCGACGTACGTGCGCTCAAGGACCAGGTACCGCGACGGGTCCTCTGGGTACGCCAGGATCGCGGGCACCCCGGTGTCGGGCTCCGGGCCGCCCGGCGTCGGCTCGGCGAAGATCGGTTCCAGCGGGTACGCGTACTGGCCGAGCACGGCTCCCCACCGGGTCTGCTGGGTGACGCGGATGAGCGCACCATGCGAGGTCGTCGGGACCGGCCCGTCCTGGATCAGCGGGCCCTCGACCGCGCTGGTGATCATGCTGCCGAAGGCGCCGAAGGTGATGGCCTCGACGACCGTGTTCCGGCGCGGGCCCTGCTCGGCCATGGTGATCGCGTAGTTGGCGGGCAGGGGCAGCTGTCCCCGGTAGGCGCCGGTGCGGGACGCGGTCTGGATCGACGGCTGGATCACCGGGTCCGGCGCGGTCGCGCTCTTGGGCCGGTTGCCCTCCTGTGCCCACCGGTATTCGCAGGTCCACGGGTCGACGCGGATCTCCTCCGGGTCGACCGCCTTGCCGTCGTTGATCGTCGGGATGGGGTAGGTGGCGCCGTCGGGCTGCTGGAAGGCGTGCGTTCCGGTGAAGTCGACACCGTGCACGCCAGCGCCGTCGACGCGGATCTTGGCGGTGTAGAAGCGGGCGGGCTGCAGGTAGGAGCGGTCGTCGCTGATCAGCACGTACTCGCCGGAACACGGGTCGCGATCGATGCCGGACAGGCCGCCGACAGTGGTCCCCGCGTAGGCCAATTGGTGGGGGACGATGGTTTCACCGAGCAGCCGCACCCCGATGTCTGACGTATCGGCGGTGGCGGGCGAGGCAAGAACCGCAGCAAGGACGACGGCGGAAGTCGCACAGCACAGGAAAGATCGCATGTCTCCACCCTGTCCGGCAAACGGATCAAGCGCAGTAGGCCGTCAGCGTCGAATCGCCTACCCATCCGAGTGATCGTCTTCCGGGCCTGCCAACTGTGTGTGTCCTCGGCTATCCTGTAGCCCGGCGAGTTCCGCGCCGAACCTCCTGACCCGGCTCCCACGCCGTCGGGCACTCGCGGAGGCAAAGGGGACGTAGGCGCCTCGGGACACACACCGTGACCGCCTGTAACCAAGGCCGCGGGGCGAGACGAAAGCGTGGGCAGGTCGTCGCGCCCGGAATGCGGTCTGGAGTGGTTCGGCGATGACAGACAAGAAGCAGCTCAAGGCTCGGGTCCGGGCACGCATGGCCAAGACGGGGGAGCGGTACGCCACCGCTCGCGCCCAGATCATCGGCCAAGACGCCCCCAAGACCGACCACGGCTGGACCCTGCGTGGTGGCGCCAACCCCGAGTCGGCCGCGCTCGCGGGCCTGCTCGGGCTCGACGAAGCCCTCGTGTTCGGCATCGGCGGCGGCATCGGCGCGGGTTACATCCTCTGGGAGTTCAGTCGCCGCCCGGTGCTCACGATCGGGTTCACGAATCACTCGCACCCCATCGGCAGTCCGACCCGGACGGTCGCGGACCGGCTCGGTCTGGACCTGGTCGAGCACAAGAGCGGCGCCAAGACCGCCACCCGGCTGCTCCGCGAGAACCTCGACGCGGGCAGGCCGATGCTGATCTGGCCGGACTGGTTCCACATCGGCTACTGGCACGCGCCCCCGCTGCTCGAAGGCCACGGCGGACACCCGGTGCTCGCCTACGCCGTGACCGACGAGCGGGTCCATCTCGACGACCGCACGCTGGCCCCGCTGACCGTCCCGGTCGGGGACGTCGAACGCGCCCGGGCGCGCGTCGGCTCCTACAAGAACCTCGGGCTGACGTTCCCCGATCGGACCGTCGACCCCGCGCGAATCCGGTCGGCCGTGGAGGCGGGCATCAAGGACGTGGTCGAGACCCTGTCGGCGCCGTCGGATTCGTTCTCGCTGCCCGCGTGGCGCAAGTGGTCGCGGATGATGACCGACAAGCGCAACAAGAAGGGCTGGCCGCAGGTCTTCGCCGACGGCACCGGCCTGCCGCACACGCTCGCGGCCGTTTGGGAGGCCATCGAGCCCGCCGGGATGACCGGCGGGAACCACCGCGGCCTGTTCGCCGATTTCCTGGACCAGGCCGCGGGCATCCTCGACCGCCCCGCCCTGCGCGACGAGGCCGAACGGTGGCGCGAGATCGCCGGGATGTGGCACCAGCTGGCCGAGGCCGCGTTCCCCGCGGACCTCCCGACCGCCGCCCGCATCCGCGAGCTGACTGTGGCGATATCTACAGCCGTCGCCGAGGGGGACGCGGGTCGGGATGAGTGCGCCGCGGCAGCCTCAGAGCTGTGGGAGCTGCGGCGGGACGAGCCATTCACCGAGGCGGAGGCTATTTTCGCGGACATGGGTCGCGTGCTGGCCGATATCCACGCCGCCGAGACGACGGCGGTCGGAATACTTGAGAGCGCAACTAAGTTGTAGGGTTCAGTGGGTCGCCGCCCGGGCGGCCGAGGAGTGAGAGGAGGCCGGGGATGCCTGCGATCACCGCCGACACCTTGACCTTGCCGCGACTGCCCGAACTGCCCGAGAGCGCCACCGACTGGCGCGGGGTCACCAAGGTCGTCAAGGGTCAGAAGTTCCTCGAGGGTGAGGGCTTCCAGGTCCGTCGGCCGTTCCCGGGTGTCGACCTGCCCGACGCCGACCCGTTCCTGCTGCTCGACCAGATGGGTGCGGTCGAGTACGGACCGGGCGAGGCCAAGGGCGCGCCGTGGCACCCGCACCGCGGGTTCGAGACGGTCACCTACATGATCGACGGCGCCATGCAGCACACCGACTCCATCGGCGGCGGCGGGCTGATCACCGACGGCTCCACTCAATGGATGACCGCGGGCTCGGGCATTCTGCACAACGAGATGCCCCCGCCGGAGCTCATCGCCAAGGGCGGGCTGTTCCACGGCGTGCAGCTGTGGGTCAACCTGCCGCGGTCGATGAAGATGACGCAGCCGCGCTACCAGGACATCGAGGCCCGCGACGCCAGGCTGCTGTCCAGTGACGACGGCGGCGCGCTGGTCCGCGTCATCGCCGGTGAGCTGGACGGACACAAGGGTCCGGGATCGACCTACACGCCGATCACGTACCTGCACGCCACGGTCAGCGCGGGCGCGCGGCTCACGATGCCGTGGCCCGAGGACTTCACCGCGATGGTCTACGTGCTGTCGGGTCGGGGCACGGTCGGTGCCGAACGGCGGCCGATGGACGAGGGCAACCTCGCCGTGTTCGGCCGGGGCGAGGCGCTGACGATGCGGGCCGCCGACACGCAGCCGGGCAACTCGCCCAGCTGGGAGATCTTGGTGCTGGGCGGCAAGCCGATCAACGAGCCGGTCGCGCGCTACGGCCCGTTCGTGATGAACACGCGCCAGGAAATCCTGGACGCGTTCGACGACTACCAGGCAGGACGGCTCGGGACCATCCCGGCCATCCACCGCACGAGTTCGGACGAGGAGCTGACATGACCCTTCTGGAGCAGGGCCGCCTCTACCGCGAGAGCGGCAACCCCTCGGTCGCCGCGCGGTATCTCGCCGAGGCGGCGGAGCAGGCGCCGGACTCTCGTTCGGTGCTGTCGGAGCTGGCCCTGGCCTACTTCCAGTCGGCAGCGCTGGGCAAGGCGGAGGCCACGGCCCGGCGGCTCGTCGAGCTGGACCCGTCCGACGCCTACGCCCTGACCCTGCTCGGCCGTTCCCTGGCCAGGCAGGGCAAGCACGCCGACGCGGTGCCGTACCTGCGGCTCGCCGACGCGATGCTCGGCACGCCGGATTCCGCGGACGCGCTGGCCGCTGCGCTCGCGAGGGCATAGATCGCGCGGTGGCGTGGTCGCCGGGTGCCGGGCTGGCAGGACTGGCGGTGGACTCCGGTGATCGCGTCGATCGTGCTGGTCGGCTGGTTGGTCGTGCGCAATCTCCCGTTCGCGCCGTTCACCGGCCTGTACGTGTAGCCCCGTCGGGTGCGGGCGGCTGAGTTCGGGTCAAGATTCAGGACCAGTGTGCGGATCGCATAAGGTTCGTTTTCTCGATTGGAGGCAGGCCGTCATCGAGGCCGCGTAGGCGGGTATAGATGGTCCGCATGGCGAGTTTGTCGGGGATGTGCGGCCCACCTGCGGCGCGTTCCAGGACAGTCAGTGTGCTCACAAGGCTGACCGATCCGACAACACGACCGTTGTCACGAAGTCGCTGGAGTCGGGCGATTTCCGCGGTGGCGGTTCGCGCTCCTGATCCATCGTCGATGAGTATGGTCACGGTCTCGCCTGCTTCGGCGGCGACGACCGCGTGTGCGACCACCATGATCTCGCCCAAGTCTTTGGCTGCTTCAGCCGATGTTCCATGGGTTGCCGTGTTATCCGGTGGACTGTTGCCGCGAGTTCGGGTGTCTGGTCGTCGGAGAGCACCTTTATCCAGGTGGGTGTCAACTTTCGCCAAATAGTTGCTGCGGCGCAGAAGCGTTTGTCCTGCCCGGACTTGCGAAACACCTCTTCTTGCACGGTCTCGGGGGCGCTGAGCTGTCCGAGGGTCCCGATGAGGAGGCGCTCCTTGTTGATCGAGAGGAAGTTCAGGCCCGGTCCGGCGTCGATGATTGGCGGGTGACTCATTCCACCCCGTACCCGGCGGGGGTATGAGGGCCGCCTGCATCGTCTGGAGCGTTGAGGGTCGCATCCAAAGCCGCCAGGTCCACGTGCACATCAGGCAACTCGGTGGCGTCAGCCCACGGGATCGCACGCTGGACGGGTGTCACGCCCGCCTCGCGCAGGTCCGCCTCCGCGTTCTCCAACGTGATGCCGCGCAAGGTCGCGATTGCCTGGGCGGACAGCACCCCCTCCGCGTAGGCCCTGATCGCACGCGCGAGCAACCGTTGGGGCGCCCGCCGCTGATCGGAGTCGGCCTGCAAGGCGCGGTACTGATCGCTCCATCCGAACCGGCCGGCCAACTGAGGTGCGGTCAGCGACCACCACTCACGCTTGGTGTCGTCATCTATGTACTTGGCCTGATTCAACGCGATGACTGCGATCTGTGCTGATACCAGGAACCGCTGAACGACCGCCGAGAGGGTGGGTAGGGTCACCAGGTCTTGATTTCCAAGGAATTCGCGGAGGCCATCGATCGGCACCAGCAGGTGCCGAGCGAAGGCATCCGCTCGAATCTCGGCGCGGGGGCGGTCGTTCCCGCTTCCCGTCGTGCTGTCGATCCAGTCCTCGAACAGCACGTGGCCAAGTTCGTGGGCGAGGGTGCTGCGTTGTCGCATTGGGTTCCGGGTGCGCGCGACGCCAATGAATACGGCGTCGCGCACCGGGTCCCGCATTGTCAGGCCATGCTCATCCGGTCCAGCGTCGAGTATGGCCACGTCGATCCCGATGGCCTGTTCGATGATGGCGACAAGGTCGCCCAACGGCTGAGTGCCCAGGTGGTGGTCGCGGCGGAACCGCGTCGCGGCGGAAATTCCCTCAGTCTCGGCGTTCAACGTTCCTCTGTCCGCGTCAGACGGTGGCCGGGATGACCTGGTCGTCCAAGTAGTCGTTCAGCTCTACGAAGTGCAGCAGTGCTTCCCGCATGTGATCCATGTCAGAGTCATTGGTCGCGCGCGCCACGTACTGCGCTCGGTCGGCCACGGCCTTAGCCCCGGTGAGTTGGGCGACGGTGTGCCCTGTCGCCCATGCGATCGCCACCACCTCCGGCATCTTCGCCTGCCTGTTCCCAGAGATGATCCGAGACAAGGTGGGCTGCGAGATGCCGGTCGCGTCCGCTAGCGCACGCTGGCTAAGACCTGCGTCACCACAGGCACGCTCAATAAGTTCACCGATCCCCCTGGTCACCGTAAGCCGCCCTTCCAGGCTGAATCAATACGAATCCGTATGATTCAGTGTAGCTCGCGGTGGCATGGAGGGCCAGCGCTACGACTCCTGAAACGTCACTACCGGCAGTGCCCGGCTAGGTGATTTCGAGGGGTGTCGGCCGCCGTCATCGTTCCGCGGGTCGTGCCGCCAGGGGGAGCGCGTCGGCCAGTTCGGCGATGGTCTCGCGCAACGCCACGAGGGAGTTCTTGTGGTAGATCACGCGGAAATCGGTGAGGGGCCGTTTCGCGTACAGCTCGATCGGCCCCTTGGTCGCCGTCGGCAGTTGCACGGCCCGCAGCCCCAGTCGGGGACGCAGTGAACCCACTGGCAGGCCGGTGACCTCGACGGCGACGTCGTCAGCCAGGCAGTCATGCAGACGGGTGATCATCCGCGAATCGAGTAGCACCGTGTGAGCGTCGCTGGCCCCGGGATAGACGGCGATGGTCTCGCCGTCAGCCAGAAGGTCGAACACGGTCGTGGACGGTTCGAAGTTGTGCGTGATTCCCTTGACGCACCAACGCGCGGCGGACTTGAGCACGTGGACTCCCTTGTGGGCCAGCGGTTCCGTCCGGCCAGAGTCGCCGATACGTTTCGCCTTGGGAGATGTCGTGCTCGCACCGCCCGGGTGCGCACTGTGCGCGTTCGCACTGTGCGGTGCGATCATCGCGGGGTGACGCGGAAGAAGCCGCCGTTCCTACGGCGACGCCTCGGGCGGAGGCTGGCCACGATGCGGGAACGCGCGGGCCTGACCATGGAGGAAGCGGCTGCCCGGCTGGAGAAGACCCGGACGGCGGTGTCCAGGATCGAGAGCGGTGAGAGTCGGGTGGACATCCACCTGGCGAAATCGATCATGGACCTGTACGACGAGTGGAGCGATGAGCTGTTGGACCAGGTCCGGGAGGCCATGAAGCCAAGATGGTTCCGCGCCTACGGAGTCGAGGACCAGGGCTACGTGGACGTCGAGACAGAGGCGAACGTGGTCTGCGAGTTCGCTGGCTTGAACCTGCCGGGTCTTCTGCAAACCGAGGCGTACATGCGCGCCATCTTGACCACAGGCCGACGCCGAACCAAGGTTGAGTTGGACAACGACGTGACGGTCCGGCTGATCCGGCAGCGACGCCTGCTGAGCGACGACGATCCGCTGGAACTGCGGGTGATCGTGGACGAGGCCGCACTACGCCGGCAGGTCGGCGACCCGAAGACCATGCGAGATCAGCTAGAACATCTCTGCATCATGGCCGAGGTGCCCGGTGTGACTTTGCAGGTAGTGCCATTGGCGGGCGGATCGCATGATGGCATGAGTGGTGGCTTCATCCTGCTGTCGTTTCCGCATCCCGACGACCCTGAGCTTCTCTACATCGCCCACATCACTGGCGCACTGCACATCGAGGACGCTGACGAGCTTCGGAAGGCTAGACTTGCCTTTGACAGCCTGCAGGCCCAGGCGCTTGGGCCAACGGAGTCGATCGAGCTAATTGGCGAGCTGGCAAGGCGGTAGCAGTGTCTGAACTGATCTGGCGCAAGAGCAGCCGCAGTGGCAATGGCAGCAACGACGCGTGTGTCGAAGTGGCTTGGCGCAAGAGCAGCCGAAGCGGCGCTGGAAACAACGACAACTGTGTTGAGGTTGCCTCCATCCCTCCCAGCACCGCCGTGCGTGACTCCAAGAATCCCGATGGCGGCCAACTCTCCGTCCCCACCGCCGGGTGGCGCGTCTTCCTCTCCACCCTGTGATCCGCCACCAGCCCCTCACCTTCACCGGCAGCGGCGGCGAAACCCTCTCCGGCGTCCTCGATCTCCCGCCCAAGGAGCCCGAGGCCTACGCCCTCTTCGCCCACTGCTTCACCGGCGGCAAGGACTACCAAGCCACCCGCCGCGTCTCGCGCGCGCTCACTGACCGTGGCCTCGCCGTCCTCCGCTTCGACTTCACCGGCATCGGCGACTCCGGGGGTGACTTCGCCCACGCCACCTTCACCTCCAACGTCGCCGACATCGTCCGCGCCGCTGATCATCTCCGGGAGAACTTCACCGCCCCGTCGTTGGTGATCGGGCACTCACTCGGCGGCGCCGCCGTGCTCGCCGCCGTCGCCGACATCCCCGAGGCGATGGCCGTCGCCACGATCGGCGCGCCGTGCGACCCGGCCCACGTGTCCCATCTCTTCGAGCACGCCGTCGGCGACATCGAGGCCACCGGGGAGGCCGAAGTCGAGCTCGCGGGCCGGTGGTTCCGCATCCGCCGGGAGTTCCTCGAAGATCTTCGCGAGCAGCGCCAGGCCGAACGTATCGCCAGGTTGGAGCGGCCTTTGCTGGTCCTGCACTCGCCGGACGACGAGATCGTCGACATCGGCAACGCCGCCGCCATCTACACCGCCGCGCGGCACCCGAAGTCGTTCATCGCGCTCGACGGCGCCGACCATCTGCTCACCGCGCCGGTCCACGCGAAGCGGGTCGCGCAGCTGATCGCGGCGTGGGCAGATCCCTACCTGCCTGAGTCGTTCACGCCCGAGATCGACTGAAGATCGGCATTGGTCTACTTGACCGAGCCCATGCCGACGCGGTACAAGTCGCGCTGACCAGGCGAAACCCCCTGTGACCACTTGGTAACAGTCCGGGTCGCCTCCGTATGGGGGGTTGCGGGCCGACCAATTGGGCTGAAAGAGTAGGGGTTAGCTATTCCCGGCCGGCACGCCGTGGGATTCCCTGTGAGCAACCTCGATGCTCGTTCGCGCGGCGGCCGCCTTTAGGAAGGTTGCCTTCATGACGCTTGCTCACGAGCTCGCCCCCACGGTGGGACGGATCGCCGCCGCGCGCGAGATCGAGTCCATCCACAACGCCGAGCAGTGCCACCGCGCCGCCCGTACCGTTGCCGATCACGCCGCCGACGCCCAGGACTGCCTCCGCCTGCTGGAGATGCTCGGCCTGGATCCGTCCACGGTGAAGAGCTACTAGAACAACCCGGGTTCCGCTCCCCAGCGGTACTCCCTTAGATCGACCTTCTCCCCGGTAGCCAAGACGCCCTCCCCGCGCAGCAGCTCCAACTGCTGGCGGGCGAGGTGCGGGGCCGGGGTCCCATTGGCCCGCAGCACCCGGTGCCACGGCAGGTCGTGCCCGTCCTCGGACAGGATCCGCCCGATCAGCCGCGGTGACGGCGCCCGCGCGATGTCGGCGATGTCGCCATAGGTCGCCACCTTGCCGACTGGGATCGATCGCACCGCCTCGCGGACGCGCTCGTGCATGGCCTCGTCGACCGTCACCGCGCGAACCCGTCGATCAGCGCCGCCGTGCCCGCCGGGTCCTCCAGGTACAGCATGTGCCCGAGGTCCAGCCCGACATGGCGGAACTCGTCGCCCAGGGCGAACTTGCACGCCTTGACGAAGTCGGGTCCCACGAACGCCTCCTTGGTCGCCTCCACCAGCAGAGTCGGCAGGCCGGGCAGCGGCAGGGCGGGCGCGCGGCACATCTCGCTCCACGCGGTGATCACCGCGGCCGGGCTGTACCGGGGGCGCCAAGTCCCGTCGACCTCGACCCAGTTGGCGGCCACTTCCTCTTCGATGTGCTCGTCCGGCTCGCCTGGCCAGTCGTGCCGCTGGGTGGCCAGCGCCTCATCGCGGTTGGCTCGGATGATCTCCGCGGTCTGCGCGTACTCCAGCGCCTGCGGCGGCTTGACGTTCACCGCGGGGTCGAGCAGGACGAGCCCGGTGACGCGCTGCGGGGCGAGCCGAGCCAGGTGCAGTGCGATCAACCCGCCGTAGGAGTGCCCGACCACGGTGGCCTTGTCCAGCCCGCGCCCGTCCAGTACCCGCAGCAGATCCGCCGCGTGCTGCTCCAGCGTCCACGGCGGCATGCGGTCCGACAGCCCGTGTCCGCGCAGGTCAGGGGCGATCACGTGATAGTCGCGCAGGTGCGTCTCGGCCAGCCTGCGGAACCGCGCGCCGTGCCCCGTGACGCCGTGCAGCATGAGCAGCGGCGGCGAGTCGACTGGTCCGTACGAGTGCACGTGTAAGGCGTCCGACATGAGCCGGATCATGCCATCCTGGCGTGCCGCGTCGAAGGCTGTCACCCCGACGTGATGCAATCGGGTGTGGCCGCCGGGAAGACTCCGATCGCGCCGCGGCTGGTCCGTCGACCGGCCGCCGCGCGTCAGGCCTCGCACTGGGGTGAGGACGCCCAGCGCGTGCTCGCCGGGGCCGACGGCTTCGTCCGCGTCCTCGGTGGTCCGGGCACCGGCAAGACCACTCTGCTCGCCGAGGTGGCCGCCGATCGGATCCTGCGCGGCGGGGTCGACCCGGAACAGCTGCTCGTGCTCACCGGCAGCCGCCGCGCCGCGACGGACCTGCGCTCCCGGATCACCGCACTGCTCACCGATCCTGACGGCGCCTCGATGAGAACTGTGCGCGAGCCGCTTGTCCGCACGGTTCACTCCTACGCGTTCGCCGTCCTGCGCATCCAGGCGATGCTGCACGACGAACCCGGCCCCCGGCTGCTGACCGGTCCCGAGCAGGACACCGTGATCCGCGAACTGCTCGAAGGTGACGTCGAGTCCGGCGCGCGGCACTGGCCGGAGCGGCTGCGGCCCGCGCTGGGCGTCGCGGGGTTCGCCGAGGAACTGCGTGACCTGATGCTGCGCGCCGCCGAGCGCGGACTCGGTCCGGAGGACCTGATCATGCTGGGCAGGCGCGAGGAACGCGACGAGTGGGTCGCGGCGGGCCGGTTCGGGCGCCAGTACGAAGAAGTCACGCTGCTGCACGGCGCGTCCGACAGCGCTATCGCGCACACGACAGCCCCAGCGCTCGACGCCGCCGAACTTGTCGCGTCCGCCTTGCTCGCCTTCGAGACCGACGACGAACTGCTCGCCGCCGAGCGCGCGCGTGTGCGCTATCTGCTGGTTGATGACGCCCAACACCTCGACCCGCTGCAATACCGCCTGCTGCAACGGCTGGGCAGCGCGGCCAAGGAGTTCGTCGTCGCGGGCGACCCCGACCAGTCGATCTTCTCCTTCCGCGGCGCCGATCCAGGGCTGCTGCGCGACGCGGAACCCGAGGGCGGCACGGTCGTGCTCACCCCAGGCCGTCGGATGGCTCCGGCGGTCCGGCGCGCCGTGTCGCAGCTCGCGGCCCGGCTCCCCGGCGCTGGTGTGCGCCGGGTGGACAAGTCCCGCGACAAGGGCGGGACTGTGCTGGTCCGGCTGCACGCGTCGTCGGCCGCCGAGGCGGGCTGGGTCGCCGACCAGCTCCGCCGCGCGCATCTGCTCGATGGGATCCCGTGGTCGGAGATGGCCGTGCTGGTCCGGTCCGCGACGCGTTCCGTTCCTGTCCTGCACCGCGCTCTGGCGGCGGCGGGTGTGCCGGTCGCGGCTCCTGGCGACGAACTCCCGCTGGCCCAGCAGCCCGCTGTGCGACCGTTCCTGGCATTGCTGCGCTGCGCCGCCGTGCCCGCGCTGCTCGACCCGCCGATGGCCGCGATGCTGCTGTCCTCGCAGCTCGGCGGGGCCGACCCGCTGGCCCTGCGTCGGCTGCGGCGCGGCCTGCGCAGGCTCGAACAGGCCGCGGGCGGCGACAAGTCCAGCGACGACCTGCTCGTCGAGGTCCTGATCGACGACGACCGGCTGTCCGCGCTCGAACCCGCCGAGGTCGGCCCGGTGCGTCGGGTGTCGGGCCTGCTTTCCGCCGCCCGCAAGGGAATCGCCGAGGGCGTCGGGCTCGAACAGATCCTTTGGGACGTGTGGCAGGGCAGCGGCCTGGAGACGCGCTGGGTGGCCACCGCCGCGCGTGGCGGGCCCGTCGGCGCCCAGGCCGACCGCGACCTCGACGCGATCGTCGCGCTGTTCCACACCGCCGAGCGCTACGCCGACCGGCTGCCCGGCTCCGGCGTCGCCGGTTTCGCCGACCACCTCATCGGCCACCGGATCGCGGGCGACACACTCGCCGCGTCCGCGCCGCAGGGCGAGGCCGTCGCCGTGCTGACCGCGCACGCGGCGGCGGGTCGCGAGTGGACAGTCGTGGCCGTGCCGGGTGTGCAGGAGGGCGCGTGGCCCGACCTGCGGCTGCGCGGCTCGCTGCTCGGCGTCGAGCGACTGGTCGACCTGCTCGCGGGCATCGACCACTCCGAGACGCTGTCGGCGACGGCCCCGCTGCTCGCCGACAGC
>Ga0247823_10002964_pt1 | contig 13873 bp, 19 predicted proteins | sample 13C_PalmiticAcid_2_FD_192426 | JGI IMG/M metagenome (GOLD analysis project Ga0247823, IMG submission 192426) | Soil microbial communities from agricultural site in Penn Yan, New York, United States - 13C_PalmiticAcid_Day30 | ecosystem: Environmental > Terrestrial > Soil > Agricultural land...
TTCCTCCTCCTCCTCCTCCTCTTCAACCTCCTCATCCTCCTCCACCTCCTCCTCCTCCTCCTCAGGCACGGTCTCCGCATCCGACACCTCCTCATCCACCTCCATCCCCCCAGCAGCAGCGGCAGCAGAGGGATCCAACCGCGCCTTCTTGGCCGCCCTCACCTGCCCTGATCCGGGACCAGATCCAGACGTGGGAGACGGGAGCAGGGTGCTGCGCTCTTCCATCTCGGTGTCGTCGCCGTCGCCGCCGGCGGTGGTCGAGCCGATGCTCATCATGGAGAGGTCGGCGGCGGCGCCGGCCGTGGTGCTCTGCTGGCTTGCGCCGCTGCCGGGGACGGTGGCTTTCTTGGCGGCGGCGACTTTTTTGCGGTAGGTGGAACGTTTGGAGGTTTGGACTTCGTTGAATTCTGTGTTTTGGGGCGGGGTTTGGGTTAGTTGGTGTTTTGGTTTGGTGTAGCGGGGGCGGGTAGGGAGGGGTTAGAGGGGGGGAACGTACTTGCGAACTCGGCCTCGAGCCTCTCGCGCATGAAGCCGTACTCGATCTCGTCCAAGGCTTTGAAGACGTCGGCGGGCATGATGGTTTTCTTGTTGGATGCGACGGTGGATTCGTTTGCGCTGTGGGTTGTGGTTAGTCCCAGCAGAGGTGGGGGAGTACGATCTTGTAGGACGACATACGCATTCGCGAGATGGCTGATGAATACCGTCGCGCTCTTGGTCAGCGCCAGGATGGCGTTGGCTTGTATCTGTGTGTTTGGCGGCAGCACACCCTTGGCCAGGCGCGTGATGATGGATTTGGGCAATGTCAAGTCCTACCGTCGTGCGCCGTGTTAGTCTTCCGGGCCGTCTGTCTGTGTGTTCGTGACGTACACACCTCGATGGTGATTGCATCCCTCTCCTTCTCCCGCTCCCTCTCCCGCTCCCTCTCCTTCTCTTTCTCCTTTTCCTTGTCCTTCTTATCGCCAGGTTGTTGTTGTGGGCCAGGCGTTGAACTTGAGGCGGAGGGTTCGGCGGCAGGTTCTGCTGCTGGCGGCTCCGGGGCAGGAGATTCGGTAGCCATGGCGCTGTCCTCGTCGGCGAGCACAAACCTCGCTACAGACACGTCGCTCCGGCGGGCGTCGCTTTTGCGCGAGGGCATAGCTGTGGCTCTTGTGGAATTTGGGCTGGAGTATCGACGGGATGTCGGAGGGGTGCTCGTGGTTCCCACGGGCGGTCGCGGTAAGGAACTGTATAGCAGGTGTTCAGATGGCCAATTGCTCAGAAATGCCAAACTGGCGACTGGGTTTCGCTGGTCGACACGGGTTCGGATGGTGGTCGTCGATTGCGACACGCAGGGTAGCGGTCAGTTGCGCCGTGTGGAGAAGGGGACAAAATTGTGGCGCGTCGCGGGCCATTCGACGCGTAAATTGGAAGGGGCCATAGCTTCGACTCGCCCAAAATTGTAGGGTTAGGGTTGGATATGTAAGCACGGCCGCTGCTGAAAAGGGGCACTTTGTGTAGGTCAGATCAGGGGTTTCGTTGACAGCACCACAGTTCCTTGTTCGCAGCCTCTTGCCATGGCCTTTTTCTGCATGGGCTTTGCGAGTGTCTCCCTCAAATCCCCTTGCCTAAAGTCAGACTCAAGCAGTCCGATCCGGCATCGACCATCCGAACGGTGACAACCCCCGCTCCGAACCCTGGAAAGCCCCCGTTTCAGGTTTCAAAGCAGGAAACCTTCCCATTTGACCGCGTGGAGCAGCGCCTGCAAGCCCCTCCAGATTATCTCATCACAACGCAGCGCGCGTTTTCTGGGGTCTGTAATCAGATGCATGCATCCCGCATCGTATTCCGTATCTGGGAGCAGAGGTGGTAGGCTAGGTGAAAGTGTGTACTCATACAGATTTGTAATGGTGATGGTACAGGGTTTATGAGAAGAATTGCGGTGAAGTATGCGCGTGGTTGCTTTGACAAAGTCTGCTGAGTTGAGTCCCCTTCCTCCTCCGTGCATGTTACCCCCTTGCTGTGAGGGATTGAGCATCATAACTCTCCCTCTGGCAGTGCACATTGATCCAAGTAGAAATCAGGCCGTCCAGGCCGTGTTGCCCATGGCTGGGGCTACAAGTCCACCCACCCATCCGGCACACTCCTCTCACTCCTGAGAACAGCATTCTCCCTCCTCCAGCACACCTCGGGGTATATCCATCTCGTCTTTCATCAAATCATAACGCTGATCCGGCCGGTTCGGAAAACACTCGAGGCCCCTGGCGAGCACAAATGCTCGCTCCTCGAGCTTGCCATGATGGACACAAAGTCCATGTGAAGAAAAATAGAGTCGATAAAAAAAGAAACAAAGAAAAAACACAGGCGCCCGTGGGCTGTGTCCGCAGCCTGGTGAGTGATGCTTCAACAAACTGAAAAAACGGGCTGTCCCCGTATAGATGCACACCATGTAAATCTCAACTCAGCCAATCGCCCGGCCAATCTCCCCTTCCCCGGGGAACCTCGGCCTGGCCGGCGACAGCCCGCCATAGAGCACCTCCTCGCCAAACGACAGCCGCGGGGGGATCGACGACGACGAGTAGACGCGCGAGTGGCTGCCGCGGGGCCCGCCGCCGAAACTCCTCGAGTGGTGGTGGCTGTGGCGGAGGTGGTCGTGCGAGTGCCTCGGGGACAGCTCCAGGTCGGACCCGGTGCGGGACCCCCCGTTGCCGTAGTAGGGGTAGTCGCCGCCGAAGCTGCGGGTGCTGCTCCGCGAGCTCCTCGCCCTCGCGTGGTGAGCCCGGCGGCCCATGGACGAGTTGGGCGGGAGCTTGGAGAGGCGGGAGGGGGTGCGCTTGAGGCTGGGGATGAAGGGCTCGTCGCCGGGGACGGACTCGACCGTCAGCCCGGCCCGGGCGTTGGGAGCGCGAGCCTGGATGGGGGTTTGGGGGAGCGCCTTGTCGAAGCTCGTCTTGCCGTTGTAGGCGGGGTGGTTCTGGGCGAAGGAGCGGCGGGACTCGGCGTCGGTTGAGTAACGTGCTCCTTGGGCGTCGTGGGCCCTGCTGTAGACGATGACGCTCGGAGGCTTCTTCATGGAGCTTGTCGAGGGGTGTTTGGCGTGTGACGGAGCGCCCGTCTCCTTGTCGAAGGCGGCATCGGCCTCGGCGTCGGTATCTCCGCCCTGATATCGGGCCTTCTCATCTCTCGGCGACTTCCATCTCTCGATCTCGTCGTCGTCGATGGGAGAGATGCCTCGCGAGAGGAACGGCAGCCGACTTCGTCGCCTCCTCCGGTAGAGCAATATCGCCGCTGCAATCAGGGCCAGACCCACCGCCGAGAACACGGTGCTCAGAGCGATGACGAGCGTCCGGTTGCTCCCGATTCCCGAGTCACCGGCGTTCGAAGACTCCGAGGTGGCAGTTGTGGCTGGTGCTCCTGCTGAGGTGGTGATGTCCGTGGGCATAGTACCGGTCACTGGGGCCTCGCTAGACGTCTGCCCGTCTACCGTGCTCCAAGACTGCGAGTTCCCGGCATCTGAGGAGAGCGAGGCGCCGGAAACCGTCCCGGAACGTTCGGTGGGAGCAGGCCCGGGAGAGGTCGGTGAGGACGGACTGGTTGGTCCTGGAACCGAGACGGTTAGTGTCGTTGTCGTTGTTGCGGCGGCCACAGTGAACCATGGCGGACCCTTCCATTGCCTGGGCTCGACGAGCGGCGAAGCTCCGACCGTCCATGCGAGCACTGCCGCGCAGAGCAGCGCCAGCAGCGTCGGTCGGGTCATGGTGTATCCCCGTGCACAGTGGTCTGGGAGGAGGCGGGGTGAGGGGCCGAGGGGTCGAGGGGAGAAAGCATGCCTGATCCTAGCGAGCCATTGGGCAAGCTTGGGCTCGGGAGTGCCTCTTTCGGAACGGGACAAGTGGTGCAGGTGGGTGGATGCTTGTCAAGAACAGAGATGGGAGACAAACGTGATCAAGTCAACTCGGACTGGGAGACTGAGCTACCCACGGTGCTCGAGGGTGCATCAGTCCAGAGCACAAGGGCCCCGGTTGGAGTCGAGGAGACTGAAGAGCGGGAACGAAGGACAAGAAACAGACGGGGAGGGGAGCTCCCGCGTCTATATCCAGAAATGGAGGCGGAAGGCAAGGCAAGGCAAGGTACGGCAAGACAAGCCCTCCTTCGAGATGGGGGTCACCACGGGACGGCGGGATGAGTGGCATGCCGAGCCATCTTAAAAATATCCTCGAAATCCGATGGGAAAGTCGGCAGATATACCCCGTGTGCTCGAGCGCAGCCAAGGGCAGATTCCGTACGAAGTCCACCATACCCACATTGGGTCGGCCGGTCGTGGCCCCCATGCCACACACACACCCACACCACCATCACCGACCAGGCTGGGCTGGCTCGGCTGGGTGCCACTTTCGGCGCGCGGCGGTGGTGTGTCAGTGGTGTGCAAACTACAAGCGCACTAGTGGAAAGGACGTGCATGGGCACAAAGACGTGCAGCCAAGATGAGCCCCCCCGATGGCTGCAATGGGCTGCGATGGCTGATGACGGCCGAGATGGCTGAGCACCGGGCGAGCAGTGCGTTGGCGGTGGCCGTTGCCAACGGGCCCTGCCCTGCATTGCCGAGTGATTATCAAGGAAGCCGATCCCCAGGCTGCACAGGCTTCTGAAACGCAGTCGTCTTGCGCGACCTTGGTCTTATCGCTGGGGATTGGCGTGCTGCGCACAAGTGGTTGCAGATGTGGTGGGTGCTTTGGTGCGCGGGGCGGGCCAAGCAGGGCAATCAACGGTCCCTCAGCGATCGGACCCCGGCCAGACAGGCCAGACACCGCAGACAGCTCAGGGACAGGGGCGGTACGCGGGTACCTTCTGGCTCCGAGCCTGGTGGCAGGGGGCCATGGTATGGCGGCATCCAGCACACATGGCTTGCACATGGATTGGTCTGGGTGTCTGGCATTGGACAAGGCCGGCGAGGGGTTGGCATCTCGTCCCCACTGACGATGGCGAGGTGGTAATCTGTACTCTGTAGCCGTATTCTTTGACTCTTCTCGTAGAACCACAGAAGTCGGACGGAAAGGCAGGAAACCAGGGCACAGTACGACGTATGTACAAACATGTTCGGACGGCCATCAGTCGGAGCACACCCGGAAACGTCGGATGAGGCCGCAGTGGGCGTTGTATTGATGTCTTGAACCAGGGCAATCCATCCCCGTTCGGCTTCTTTGCCTCGAGTCCTCAATGCTCAGTGCTCAACCGAACGCTCGAGATCGGCAGGTACAGAGAATTTGTCAACCCCTCCTCCACCAGACGGACGCAGCGGGAAGGGGTCTGCGACAAATCTTGCCTCGTGGTGTGGAATCTCGAGAATTTCTCTCGTGTCAGTCGCCTGTCTCTGAGGAAGCGGTGAGCGGCCTTGTCGCACCCCGCCAGTCAGAAGCGTTCGAGCTGTCGGGGGTTCGAGGTGGAGTGGTGGATTGGTGGTTTAGGTCTGTTTCCTGTTCCTGAAACTTTGCGAGGGGAACCCTGGAGCAAGCACGCAAGGCAGGGTTCGTGCCTGGCAATACCCGTAATTACTGCGGGAGCTGGTGGATCATGGGACCGTGCGTCAAGCCCCCCAAAGCGGGGGAGGGGATCGCCTTTCCTGAACGGGACACTTGCCCACCAAACAGCGCCAGGAACAGGCCAAGCAGGCCCTCCGCTTGGGACGAGACACTAAAAATCCGATGACACCCCAACACGTCCACGAGTCCATCGTCTTTGAGGTGGTTCCTGCATCCCTCCCAAAGCGGCAGCCAACCAGCGCCGTCGTGTTCGCCATTCTTCCGGGCACGTCGCAGCACTGGCGAAACACCCGTCAAAACAAGCTCACCTTGCTGATGGTATTCTTGTCTGCCCACATCGGAGAGGCAGTCTTCCGCTGCAACTGCCATGGATGGGGCAATTACTACCGGCTGGGAAGCAGACCGTGCGCTGCAGCACAGGGTCGCGTCATGAAAGCGCCCTGCGCTTAGCGCTGGCCATCGCTGGCATGAGCAGCCGCCGGGGCGGCACGAGATGCCAGTCGGGTCGCATTTCTGTTCCTGTCACCATTCTGCGCCCGCAGAAGCGCTGCCGTCCTGCGCCTGCACAGCTGCGCTGGCGAGGGTGGTGCTGTTCTCAGCCGAGACAGCTCGGTGCTTCCCCGCAGACACTGACGCCACCCGTGGACGCTCAGAAACCGGACACCAGAAACCACATCGCTTCTTGCCCGGAACGCCAACCTCCTCAAAGGGTCCGCCATTGCAAAAGAATTCAAATCAAGGTTTCGCTTCAGCGTTTCACTGCCCGTGAGCTATTATAAGATGCGGGTTGACTGAGGTTTGAGCCTGGGCTGTCTTGGGCATGGTCGCCTTGACGAGCTCTCATTACGATTCGCTGTCGGAGGCATGAGAAACAAACGACACAAACATGTCTCGAGAATCGGGGCTAATAATGGCTCATCCCTGCATTCGATGGTGTCCAGCCTCCAGCTCCCTTCGCAACACTGCCCTGTCTCACTCAACCCCGCACATGTCGACCGACATGCTTCGCAAAGCGCCACACGCACGGCGTGGACACACGCGCAGGCACATCCCCGATAGCTCTGTCCGCGACCGCAGTAACAAGTCCAAACCCAGGTTTTTCCCTCGACACTTGGAATGATGTGCAGCATCCCGCCCACTAGCATGAGACCCGGCACGGCACAGAAGCGGGAGCCTCCACAGCCCACTCGGCTCTGAGGCTTGGAGGAAATCCGGGGTCCCCCAAGCTTGTGCACCCGATGAAAGATGAAACGGAGCGGTTCATGAAAACAATGCTATCATGGTTCCCGTTCGTCTTTGATTCCCGAATAGTTAACCGTTTCCCTGGTAAAAGTTCCTCTTCCTTCTTCAACCCCTGAGCTCAACAATGCCGGCCAACGGGCCGCCCCTTTTCTGGCCCGCCGCCGAACCCACTCAGGTGGCAGCCCATCAAAAGGTCAAAATCCCCGAAAGAGTCGCCGTCCCCGCAAGGCAGCACCAGTTCGTCGGTGACGTGGCCAGGAATGTGAGGGCCGATGAATCTGGCCCGCACACCAATCAGCAGCACCAGATGCAAGACATCTGTTTCTTCAGCCTTGGGTAGGGCTTGCCCTGTGCATGGACCTTGTGAGATCCAGGCACCTCCGTCCCATCACTGGCTCACCAGGCGGGGTCAACCGTCATGCCGAGTCCGGAGGGTGCTTCGGAGCCCGTCTCTGGGGCTTGATTCGCCGGAGCCACGGACAGAGCTGAAACCCCGTGTGTACGTGCGGGTGGGACTCACCTCGCTGTCTTACACAGCCAAAAGGGATGCTGCCAACAACACTGCAGCTTCACTGCGGACGGCCAGGTGGGGGAGGGAGAGAAAGGGGGCATTGCCAATTCTGTTCGATGGATTCCGAGGTTGGAAACACATCATCGCCATGGCCGCCTCTTGCTGTTTGGGGAGTGGCCGCGTCGCGGAGCTGGGATTGGATCTCGTTGGCCCGATCGCCCACGACTCGTTTATTCGAGACGGCTCGGGACCGACCAGTTCACTCAGCCCTGCCATCGCCAACGACTGGTTCATGCGAGGGTCCAGGCTGCGGCAGTTGCCTCGACCAGAATCTTGGAATTCCCGCACCCAATCTGTACCAGCAAAAATGCTTCCCGGAGACAGCACACAGACCTGGTTGCTGACCACCTCCTCAGCGTGTCCCTGATATCACCGACCACAGAGGGTCCTTCGGCAGATGCACCAACTCGAATCTGAGGCGAGAGGCCACCCGCTTTCGGAGAGCAAAACCAAACACCCTCACCTCGAAGACGAGACGTCGCTGCCACGCTGACAACTTGTCTCGAGTAAAGCGTTATCATGCTGCCGAACCAGAAAACCTAACCCACACCCCATAACTGCCGACCCAACCACATCTCCTACCACATCCTCTCACTCCCCGGGAAACACCACCACAACCTCCTCCTTCTCACGAAAAGTATCAATCACATGACTTCCCACCTGGTTTGTTGCACAATCACAGCTCTGCATGGCCTGAATCCAGCACCGGGCAGTGACACACGCAACAGCGAGGCACAGTAATCTCCCTACAGAGACCTCACCCCCCCTCGGTTGGCCCTGATCGGTGGGTTTTGAATGACGCAACCCACACCGCCCAAAAAGGGGGTCATCGTGACAACTGCGGCGCAGCAGTCTAGTTATTGGGAACCAAAGAATTGAAGATAGTCACCATCCTCATCTGGCCAGTTTGGATTGTGTCTCGTCTGTTTCCTGTGTCGCGGTGTTGCGGTGTTGTATTCGTGTGGGTGGACCGGGACTGAAACGGGGGAGGGTGGGTGTCGGTAGGCGGCACAGCAGAGCATAGTGCAGCACAGGATGGTGATGGAACGTTGGCTGGGCTGACATGGTCGGTCGGGCGGTTTAGTAGGTCAATTAATTGTCCGACTGTTTGGAGCATGTTGGCAAAAGGAAGGGCGGGCGCGGTGCTGCTTGGGTTGGACTACCCATGGTAAATTTGATTTGGGGTTGGTTGCCTTGATGGTTGGTCGGTGGGTTGGGGTCTCGAGAGTGAGAGTGATGAGAATAGAAGTCACATCGCCTGAGAAAGTAATGATCCCGCTTCCTCCCGGCCCTAATAGACGACGCAGGGAAGGATTCATCGATCCGAATACGTCAGAGTGCTTCCTAGCGGTGGAGATTGAGCTTCCCAGGAGTTGTGGGTTGGCCTCGGAGGATTTACCAACTCGGCCTTATCGAGCGAGTCCAAAGACGAGCCTGGATCTCAGACCTGCAGACAGGACAGAAGTAGAAATACACCATGCATATGAGGTGCACTGCTCTGGGCTATGGTGTGGCAGTTGGTTACCACTCCTGGATGCTGTCGATGCACAGCTCGGGCCCAGGCGGCGCAGGCTTGGGCTGGCCGACTTTGTGGCCCTGCTGGCGTGCGGCAGCGGTGGATGCGCCGCAGGTCGACCTCCATCCTGACGGGTGCTGTGCCCGTTCTGGGTGCTTCGTTGCGGAGTGGCTTGGGATGATCGTCTGTCCATGTTGGTGCGCGCGGGGAAACGGGACGCCCATCCAGATAAGGTGAGGGACTTGGGCGCCTATAGTCTCATCACATCCGCGGCGCGGACATAATAATTCGGGTCGAGGTGCGGATACCGAGAATGAAAGACCTGGGGAGGTGGATCTGTGAGGATTAGGTGGGGAATTGGGTTGTTCCTTCTTCTATCAGCCAGTTGGCCCAGGTTTCAAGGCAGTCGTCGAGGGTTCCAAACGGCATAAGCTAACGAGAGAGGCTGTTGTGTCGCAGTCAACAATTTTCTGAGCCAAAGGCCCAGAGCAATGGAACCCTAGCCGGGCTCATGAATCGGTGTTCATCCGATGGGTGAGGTGACTTGGAGCTTCAAAGTTCAACTTGCGGGTCCACAGTTGCAAATCGTATCAATTTTTATTTAGTCTTTGACACTTCTTTAGTTCCCGCCGGAATACAACAGGGCCCATGCCATGCCCAGTCTTGACTCCCTTGTCCCAACTCGGTACCGGAACTAAATCAGTTGGTAGCGGAACAGAGTGGTGGAAGTCGACAACTCCACTCGCCGCTGCTACGGTACCCGGTCAATTTACATAAGGTACACTAGTTATTACATCCAGATCGTTAGTTGCAATCAACGCGGATGACTTGACCCCTCGAACATGTCCTTGTGCATGAGCGACATCGCAAGGACTGTACTGGGGTCACCTCCATCAGCTGGCCCAGGACGACACTTTTCGGCGACCGATTCGGGAGCAAGACCGCGTGATGCCGGCCAAAGTCTCATGGTTGAGCTTGTCGCAACTGCCCCAACCCCGGTCTCGGCTCTTGTACGCCGTCGATTTCTCCAGAATTCGGCTCCGATAAGCCTGCCGGGTCCTTATCAGTCTCTGCTTGGCGCCCGGCAGCAGCAGCCATTGGCCAATGGGGGCCCCGCCGCCCCTCATGACGCCAGCCATGGCCTGGAACTCAGCGCGCAAAGCCGCTGGAAAGCGGCCCAACTGGCAGCCTGCTTCATTCAAGAGCAGCACCAGGACGCAGCTCGATGCGCACATGAGATGAGGGGCAGCGCTTTGCGATTCGACGGCGGCAACGACGAACTGCATTCGTCTAGAAACTGGGAAACGCATTACGTCTTGACTTGCCGATTCAACCCGCCCCAACCATCACCCCTCCTCCAAACTCGACTCGACCAGTTCAAGTCTTAAAGTCACAGCAACCATGGCATCGCGCCAGCTCCGACTCTTGTCACTGCCCTCCGGCATCACAAGAGCAGCTTTCTCTGCCAGCAAGCCCAGGTTACAACTCACCCCCAAGCTGCCGAGCACCACCACAATGTCGACCATTGCTGCCTTCAAGATCCCCAAGGTGGCCAACGAGCCCAACGTGAGTGCCGCACCCCTCGTTGCTGCGTCGAGATGCATTCCACTGACGCTGCATACAGCAACACTATGCCAAGGATTCGCCGCAGAGGGCAGGCTTGACCGCCGCCCTGGAAACCCTGCAGAAGAAGGGCGCCCTCGAGGTGCCTCTCGTTGTGGGCGGGAAGGAGGTGAGCACACCCCGACGCTTCCTTGCCTTGCACCCCCGCCCTGTATCCCCGCTAACCTCGCAATGAACAACAGATTAAGACTTCCTCGACCGGGAGGCAAGCCAACCCGGCCGACCACCAAGCGACCGTTGCCACATACTCGCTAGCATCGCCCGAACATGTCCGGACCGCCATTGACTCGGCGCTGGCGGCCAAGGCCGACTGGGAGTCCCTCCCCTTTGCCGACCGCGCCGCCATCTTCCTGAAGGCCGCCGACCTCATCAGCACCAAGTACCGCTACGACATCATGGCCGCCACCATGCTGGGCCAGGGAAAGAACGCTTGGCAGGCCGAGATCGACGCCGCCGCCGAGCTCTGCGACTTCCTCCGCTTCAACGTGCAGTACGCCGAGGAGCTGTACGCCCAGCAGCCCGTGCACAACTCGCCCGGCGTGTGGAACCGTGTCGAGTACAGGGCGCTCGAGGGCTTCGTCTACGCCATCAGCCCCTTCAACTTCACCGCCATCGCCGGCAACCTGCCCGGCCTCCCCGCCCTGCTGGGCAACGTGGTGGTCTGGAAGCCCAGCGACTTTGCCATCGCGAGCAACTGGCTGCTGTACAACATCCTGATCGAGGCCGGCCTGCCGCGGGACGTCATCCAGTTCGTGCCCGGCAACCCGGAGGAGGTGACCAAGCAGGTCCTGGCCCACAAGAAGTTCGCCGCCCTGCACTACACGGGAAGCACCGCCGTCTTCCGCAAGCTGTACGGCGAGATCGGTGCCGGCGTCGCCGAGGGCCGGTACCAATCATACCCCCGCATCGTCGGCGAGACGGGCGGCAAGAACTTCCACCTGATCCACTCGTCGGCCGACCTGGACAACGCGGCCATCCAGACGGTCCGCGGCGCCTTCGAGTACCAGGGCCAGAAGTGCAGCGCCACCTCGCGGGTCTATGTGCCTGCGTCGGTGTGGCCGCAGTTCAAGGCTCGCATGGTTGAGGAGACGCAGAAGCTGGCCGTCGGCAACCCCTGGGACCACAAGAACTTCATCGGCCCCGTCATCCACGAGGCTTCCTTCAAGAAGCTGTCGGGCGTGATTGACGAGGCCAAGAACGACAAGGACCTCGAGCTGCTCACGGGCGGCAGCTACGACAAGTCCAAGGGTTACTTTGTGCAGCCCACCATCTACCAGGCCAAGACGCCGGACCACAAGCTCTTTTCGACGGAGCTGTTTGGGCCCGTCCTGACCGTCTACGTCTACGACGACACCACGGACCCCGTGGGCGCGTTTGCCAAGGCGTGCGAGCTGGTCGACACGGCCAACGAGTACGGGCTGACCGGGTCCGTGTTTGCGGCCGACCGGGCGGCGGTCCGGTTCGCAGAGGAGAAGCTTCGCAACGCGGCGGGCAACTTCTACATCAACTGCAAGAGCACGGGCGCCGTGGTGGGCCAGCAGCCGTTTGGCGGCAGCCGGGCGAGCGGGACCAACGACAAGGCGGGCAGCATCAACATCCTGTCGCGCTTCGTCAGCATGAGGAGCATCAAGGAGGAGTTTAACGCCACCACAAAGGTGGAGTATCCTAGCAATGAGATCTAAAGGAGCTTGGTTCAAGGAGCTTGATGAGGCGCGCAGATGAGAGGCTTAGAGACAATACCAGGCTGGACGGGGGGAGCCATTTAGCGATGCATCACGGAGTTAGGGTGGCCGATATTTTTACAGGCTGTTTTTTGAATCCAACGTTTTCTGACACGCGAGCACCCCCAGCAGAGCCTCCAACAAAATGCTTCATGTGGAAAGGTGCACGGGGAATCCGGGGCCACAGCCGGCGCGTGTTCAAAGCATTGGACAGGGTGCCGTGACGATCGGCGAGACCACAGGGCTCGCAGGGTTCCGAGGGGCGTGCTGCGTCGCCTGGAGGCTGTTGGACAACGGGGTGCGGTCGTGCTGCAGCGGTTTGATGTCTGGCCCGGGAGTTCTCGTGGAACACGCAGCCCGGGACGATTCATGTAAGTGGTGGGGTACAGAAAACGGGGCCGGCCAGACGGAAGAAACGCTAGACCTAGAACCCCTTTTCTGTACCGTGAACCCACTCCAGCAACAGCGCCGAGCCCCTGGGCCAATCAGCATGGCGAATTGCACCCCGTGCCTTCAAGGGAGCTGAGCACGCGACCGCTCCCACTTTCCCCAGGCACCGCCCCGTTCTCTCCCATCCGCTGTGACCTCAGGCTGAGGTGTGCACAGAGGGACCGGGTCGGTTGCAATGTCTCAACCTCTGCCACGCCGCCCCGGTCGAGGGCGAGACCGCCCAGTAGGTAGCCGAAGGACGGCCCTGTCGTCCTCCCCGTTCCTCAACCTCCATCGTCTCTCTTCATCTTTGCTCATCACTCTGGGACTGTCTCTTCTTGACTCGAGCTCGGTGCATGTCTTGACATAGAGATCGTCAAACAGTCTGACACCCCCCTCCACGTTTCTTATCAGAGTGCCAAGCTCGGCTGCTTCGTCCGTCAAAAGCTGGGCACGCGCCCTTCCTCTGGCTGACCCCTGGACCTCCTTGTCTTCACCACCCATCCGTGTGTCGCATACAACAGGCAACTTCTATCTCCAGACCGTCAGGATGCCTCGAGCACAGCTCCCGACGCCGGCGTCGTCGACCGACATCAAGGGGCAGGACGGCTCCAAGATGGCGTCCCTGCAGCTGGCCTTTGAGCTGCCACCACCAGCTGTGACTGGCGAGAGTGCATCAAACCCACCACACACGTCAACAGCTACGCTCTACCCTGCCCAGGTCAGTGAGACGGTCAAGTCTCGCAGGCGGTCATCTGCCGCCCACCCGCCCAAGGACCAGTTCGCGCTCCCTCCGCCGCCTACGCGCTCGCGCAAGATCATCCAGATGAAGCCCCGCGAGGAACCCAGCCCCGAGATCCCAGCGTCGAGCTCAAAAACGGCCTCCAAGAGCGGCGCAGGGTCAAGTTCCACCACAGCAGCAGCCGGTTCCAAGAGGAAACAGCCGTCGGCCACCAGCGCGGCAGGGCGCAAGATCGCGAGGAAAACGGCCCACAGCCTGATCGAGCGGCGGCGGCGGTCCAAGATGAACGAGGAGTTTGCGGTGCTCAAAGACCTGATCCCCGCGTGCACCGGCGAGATGCACAAGCTGGCCATCCTGCAGGTCAGTGCCGTCTTCTCTCCCTCTTAACCACCCCCTGACTGGCTGACTGACACCCCCCTCCTCAGGCATCCATCGAATACGTCCGGTATCTCGAAGACTGCATCACCAAGCTCAAAGCGCAATGCGGCTCCGACACGGCGCCCAACCCAGACC
>Ga0247823_10002966_pt1 | contig 13869 bp, 12 predicted proteins | sample 13C_PalmiticAcid_2_FD_192426 | JGI IMG/M metagenome (GOLD analysis project Ga0247823, IMG submission 192426) | Soil microbial communities from agricultural site in Penn Yan, New York, United States - 13C_PalmiticAcid_Day30 | ecosystem: Environmental > Terrestrial > Soil > Agricultural land...
GTCCAGACATCCGGGCGCAAGCCGTTGCCGAAGGCCAGGCGCAGCCTGTGGGCGCGCTCGTCCTCGTTGGGCGGGCAATTGACCAGATAGCGGCACAGCTCGCCGATATAGACGAACATGGTGGCGCCAGACGCCTTCACGTCCGGCCAGAAGTGGGTCGAGGAGAAACGGCGGCGAATGACCATCCGTCCGCCATTCAGCAGGATCGAGCCGACCCCGACCAGGCCCCCGGTCGAGTGATAGAGCGGCAGGCAGTTGTAGAGGGCGTCCTTGGTCGTCGAGGCCGTGGCCCCGGCGAAGGCGCGCATATAGGTGCGAGCGCGCGAATGGGGGATGCGCGCGGCCTTGGGCAGGCCGGTCGTGCCCGAGGTGAAGATGAACAGGGCCGTGTCGCGGTTGGTCAGGCCGTTGCGCAGGCTCTTGTCGGGGCGCACCGAGGAGGCGCTGCGCACGGCGTTGTCGATGTCGCGGCGGTCGTTGGTCTCGTCCTCGTCGGCCAGGCCGTGGACCCAGCTCATCAGGTTGCGATCGACGAAGGGGCGGGCTTCCTCGACCGCGCGCCAGCAGTCCTGATCCGTCACCACGTTGAAGGCGTTGGAGATGGTCAGGCAATGGGCCAGGGCCTGACCCGTCAGATTGGTGTTGATCAGGGCCGTGGCCACGCCGACCTTGGAGAAACCGAACCAGGCGGCCAGGTATTCGACCCGGTTGTGCATGACCAGGGCGATGACGTCCGAACGCTTCAGGTTCCGCGCCTTGGCCCAGTGGGCGTAGCGATTGGCCAGGGCGTCCAGCTCGCGATAGGTCAGGCGGCGGTTCTCGTCCTCGAGCGCGATGTTGTCGGGGAACTTGTCGACGGCCTCCTCGATGTCGTCACAGACCAGAACGTCGCTGTCGAGGGTGATGGGCTTGATGCGCTTCAGGAGGCGGTACAGCCCGCCCGCGAACTTCATATCGCGCCGGATGTTCGCTGCCAGACCCATGGTTGCGCCGCCTCTGCCCAGATTATGCTTTTCAACGGTGATGAACGGGCCGGGGCGGCGGGTCAACAGGTCGCAAGCGCGCACCGCCACAATGTTTGACCAAAGCGATGCTTTGCCCGTCTTTTTGATGACGCTGCGTAAGGTTGCTTCGCGACGTTACGTCAACCTCCGTAGCGTTCTGATGAAAGAGGGACGGAAGAAATGATAATCCCATGACTTGATCATGCTTTCGCCTGAACTGTGGCGAGGGTGGTGTTTCTTCGCGGCGACGACGATATTCGCGGAACCTTGCTCTTTCGGATCGGGTTGTCTGGATCTGGATCAAAGGAGAAGACAAGATGTCCGTGACCTATACTGATCAGGTTCGTCCCGCCGCCGCTCGCGTCGATAGCGAGGCCTACGTCCCCGTTTATGCCCGTGGCGGCGCTCGCAAGTCGAGCAAGCCGGTCAAGACCTGGATGATCCTGGCCCCCTTGGGCGCGCTGGTCGTCGGCGGGGCCGCCGCCGCCATGCTGATGCAATCCGCCGAGCCGGCGGCGCCCACGGCCTTGGAGGCCGCGCCGGTCGCGCCTTCGGCCATGGCGCCCGAGGTTTCGCCGCTGACGACGGCGACCATTCCCATGGAGACGCCGGCCGAACTGACGACGGCGACGCCCATTCCCCCGCCGACCATCGCACCGATCCCGCGCCGCGCGAGCCCGGCTCCGGCCAGGGCCTCGGCGCCTCCGGCCAGGGTTGAGCGTGCTGCGCCTGCCCCGGTCGAACCGGCGGTCGAGTCGATCGCGCCGATCGTATCGTCCGGGCCGCAGCCCTATCTGTCGGTCGCGCCGCAGACGCCCGCCGTGACGCCGTCGGCTCCGGCGCCCGTTACGCCGACGGCCCCGCCTGCGCCCATTGTGATCATGCCGCCGAGCTGACCGAGACGACGGCGCAAACAGAGAGGCCCGGCTCGCGCCGGGTCTTTTTCTTGCAGATTCTAGGGTCGGACCGGCGTCACGCGCCAGATGACATCGCCCACGTCGTCGGCCACCAGAAGGGCGCCTGAGCGGACGCCCAGCACCCCGACCGGACGACCCATGGCCTCGCCCCTGTCGTTGCGAAAACCGGTCAGGACGTCCTGAGGTGGACCGGCCGGCTTGCCGCCGCTGAAGGGGACGAAGATCACCTTGTAGCCGGCGGGCGGATTGCGGTTCCACGAGCCGTGCTGGCCCACAATGGCCCCGTTGCGCCACTGGGGCATCAGGGCGCCGGTGTAGAAGGTCAGGCCCAGAGAGGCCGTGTGCGAGCCGAGGGCGTAGTCGGGCTTGACGGCCCTGGCGACCATGTCGGGCCGGGGCGGCTGGACCCGCGTATCGACGGTCTGGCCGTAATAGCTCCACGGCCAGCCGTAGAAGCCGCCGGGCGTGACCGAGGTCATGTAGTCGGGGACCAGATCGTCGCCGATCTCGTCGCGCTCATTGACCGAGACCCAGAGGCGGCCGTCCTCGGGGTTCCAGGCCATGCCGACGGGGTTTCGCAGGCCTGAAGCGAAGACGCGCCGGGCGCCGGTGGCCGGGTTGATCTCCAGCACGGCGGCGCGGTCGACCTCTTCGTCCAGACCGTTTTCGCCGACATTGGAGTTGGAGCCGACCCCGACATAGAGTTTCGAGCCGTCCGCCGAGGCGACCAGGCTCTTGGTCCAGTGGTGATTGCGGCCGGCGGGCAGGTCCGTGACCTTGGCGGGTGTCGCCGTGATCTGCGTCTGGCCGGTCTGATAGGGGACGGCGACCACGGCGCCGGCGTTGGCGACGAACAGGCGATCGCCGATCAGGGCCATGCCGAAGGGCGAGGTCAGGCCGGACAGGAAGACGGTCTTCGTCTCGGCCACGCCGTCTCCGTCGGCGTCGCGCAGCAGGGTGATGCGGTCGGCGCTGGGCGCGCGGGCGCCCGCCTTGCCCATGATGCGGCGCTCGAACCAGCCGCGTATGCCGCCTCCGTTCCCCTCCGGCTTGGGCGGAGCATTGGTCTCAGCCACCAGGACGTCGCCGTTGGGCAGTTCATAGAGCCAGCGCGGATGGTCCAGCCCGATGGCGAAGGCGTTCACCGCCAGGCCTTGCGCCGCGACTGGCGTGCGGCCCTCGGGCCAGCCGACGGCGGGGGCGATCTTGACGGTCGGGACGCGCTGGACGCGCGCCTGCGGCAGTTGTGGGTCGGCGCCGAAGCCCACGCTTTCAGGCAGGACGCTCTCTGTCTCGCAGGCGGAGAGGGCCAGGATCAAGGGCAGGGCGGCCACAGCGATGAGATGGCGTGCGGACATGAAGCGGGCCTTGCGTTCGACGATCAGAAAAGAAGGGGCGAATCGCTTCTTCTATAACCCGGTTGTCGTGCGAATGATCCGTGTCGGAGCGGGGGCCTTGAGCCTGTCTCGCCCTCTGCCTATCTGCGATCCCACGCCGGGGAGGGCCCATGCCGCCAGTCATCACCATTCAGGGTCTGATCAAGACCTATAAATCCGGCCATCAGGCGCTGAAACGCGTCGATCTGGAGATCGAGAAGGGCGAGATCTTCGCCCTTCTGGGACCCAACGGGGCCGGCAAGACGACGATGATCTCGATCATCTGCGGCATCGTCACGCCCTCGACCGGGATGGTGATCGCCGATGGTCATGACATCCAGAAGGACTATCGCGCCGCCCGCACCAAGATCGGCCTGGTGCCGCAGGAACTGACGACGGACGCCTTTGAAACCGTCTGGGCCACCGTCACCTTCAGCCGGGGCCTGTTCGGCAAGGCGCCGAACCCGGCCCTGATCGAGCGCATCCTTCGCGACCTCAGCCTGTGGGACAAGAAGGACGCCAAGATCATGACCCTGTCCGGCGGGATGAAGCGCCGCGTCATGATCGCCAAGGCCCTGAGCCACGAGCCCGACATCCTGTTCCTGGACGAGCCCACGGCGGGCGTGGACGTGGAGTTGCGTCGCGACATGTGGGCCCTGGTGCGCCGGCTGCGCGAACGCGGCGTCACCATCATCCTGACCACCCACTATATCGAGGAGGCCGAGGAAATGGCCGACCGGGTGGGCGTCATCCTCAAAGGTGAACTGATCCTGGTCGAGCAGACTTCCGTCCTGATGAAGAAATTGGGCAAGAAGACCCTGACGCTGAACCTGCAGGAGCCGATGACGGTGATCCCGCCGGAGCTGGCCGAGTGGGACCTGAGCCTGAAGAACGAGGGCGGGGAGCTGGAGTACGCCTTCGACGCCCACGCCGAGAAGACCGGGGTGCCGTCGCTGCTGCGCCGCCTGTCCGATCTGGGCGTCGCCTTCAAGGACCTGAACACCCGCCAGAGCTCGCTCGAGGACATCTTCGTCAGTCTGGTTCACCGCGATGGGGAGGTCGCGTGATGACGTTCAACGGACATGGCGTCTGGGCCATCTATCGCTTCGAGATGGCGCGGGCGCTTCGCACCCTGTGGCAGTCGATCGTGACGCCGGTGATCACCACGGCGCTCTACTTCGTGGTTTTCGGCGGGGCCATCGGCAGCCGGATGGAGGAGGTCGGGGGCGTGCCCTATGGCGCCTTTATCGTGCCGGGTCTGATCATGTTGAGCCTTTTCACCCAGTCGATCTTCAACGCCAGCTTCGGCATCTACTTCCCGAAATTCACCGGCACCATTTATGAAATTCTGTCGGCGCCCGTGTCGCCGCTTGAGATCGTCATCGCCTATGTCGGTGCGGCGGCGACCAAGTCGGCGGTTCTGGGCCTGATCATCCTGGCGACGGCGGCCCTGTTCGTGCCGTTGCAGATCCTGCATCCCTTCTGGATGCTGGCCTTCCTGATCCTGATCTCGACGACCTTCAGCCTGTTCGGCTTCATCATCGGGGTCTGGGCGCAGAATTTCGAACAGCTGCAGATGATCCCCATGCTGATCGTGACGCCCCTGACCTTCCTCGGCGGGGCCTTCTATTCGATCGACATGCTGCCGGACGGTTGGCGGACGGTGACCCTGTTCAATCCGGTGGTCTATCTGATCTCGGGCTTCCGCTGGGCCTTCTATGGTATAGGCGACGTCAGCGTGGGCCTCAGCCTGACGGCCACGCTGGGCTTCTTCTTCGCCTGCCTGGCGGTGGTGGGCTGGATCTTCAAGACGGGCTATCGGTTGAAGAACTAGGTCGGGTTGGGGCTGTCACGAAACCGCCGAACTCGCTCCGCAGTTTGAAGGTCTGCCGACCCTCTTCGTGATGTGCGCCGCCCGGCGCCGGAGACCGAATGTCCGACGCCGACGACAAGTCCGTTCCCTTCGCCCGCCGTCCGGTGCAGTGGGGCCGCCCGCCCCAGACCACTTTTCGCGCCGGCCCTCTGCCACGCGGCGTGGGGCTGATGCCCCCGGTCGCGGCGCCCCAACCGGCGCAAAGACCTCAGCCTCAGCCTGCCGTAACAGCCGCCGCGCAGCGTCCGTCGTCCGGCGGCGTGTTCACCGGTTCGCTCGTGCCGCAGCGCCGTCCGGCGCCGCCAGCCGCCGCGCCGAACCTGATCACAGCGCCCATGCCGAGCGCGCCGCAGCCGCAACCTGCTCGACCCGCCGCGCCTGCTGCGCCTGCCACACCTGCTGCGCCGGTGGACGCCACCCCGCGTTCCTTGCCAAAGGCCGCAGAGGCCCCGGTTGCGGCGCCCGCATCCGCCGCCAGGCCGTCGCCGACGCCCGCCCCCCGGATCGAGGCGGCGCCCGTCACGCCTCCGGCCGTGCCTCCCCCTGCGTCCCGTAAAGGGGGCAACCGCACGCCTCTCTATATCGCTGCAGCCGCTGTCGTGATTGTCGGCGCTCCGCTGGCCACCTGGTTGATCACGCGTGCGAACAATGAACCGGCTCCGATCACGCCGTCGAGCGCGCCCCCTGTCGTTGCGCCGCCATTGGAAGCCACGCCGTCCGCCGTCGCGCCTATGGAGATCACCCCGGCGGAGGCCATCGCCGCTGCGCCCTCCGCGCGCCCCGCGCCGCGCCCGGCCCGTGCGGCGCCTGTTCGACCTGCCGCAGCGCCTGCTGCGGCTCGGGCTGACGAGGGCGTGGCGCCGGTCGTCGCGTCGCCTGTCGCCGCTGCGCCGCCTCCGGTGGTCGTGATCGCTCCGTCTCCTGAACCGACGCCGCCTGCCGGCCCGCCGCCCACCGCCGCTCGTCCGCCTCAGAGCGACCCGGACGCTCCGGTCGTCACCAAGCCTCAGCCGCTGGACTAGGGAGACACCGCCAAGGTCGCATGCTTGTCCGGCCGGATCAGCCCGGCTATGGCCCCGCCTGGGTAAGGCCGCGCTTGTTCAACGATTGGCCGCCGCCCCAGTAAACCGTCGCGTGAGGCCCGAGTATGCAAACCCCGAATTCCGCAGCGCGCATTGTTCATGCAGGCGACAGCGAGAAGGGGGATGCGATCGCGCAGGTTCGCGCGCTGATCTGGGACCATGCCGATGATCTGGTCGCGGCCTTTTACGATACCCTGCTTAAGGACGAGGAGGCCAAGGCCTTCCTTCATCACTCTATCGTTCAGGAACGGTTGAGCCGCTCGCTGCACGACTGGCTTTCAGGTCTGCTGGACGCTGGCGAGGCCATGGATGCGGCCTTCGTCGCCCGACAGATCAAGATCGGCGAGGTCCATGCCCGTATCAAGATTCCGGTGCATCTGGTCATGGCCGGGGCTTCGGTCCTGAAGGCCCGCCTGGCCGATCTTCTGGAGAACGAGGACGAGGGCTTCGGCCAATTCCGCTTGATTAATGCGCGCATCGACGTGGCCATCCGGCTGATGAGCCAGTCCTATGTGAAGGGGACGATGAACCGCGCGCGTCTGGACGAGGCCTATCGTCTGTTCTCGCTCGATCAGGACGTCAATCTGGAGCGCGAGAGCCAGCGCGCCAGCCTGATGGAATGGAGTCAGAAGACCCTGTTCCGCATCCTGGGCAATGGCGGGCGCGACGGTCGCGAAACCATGGCGAACTCGCCGTTCGGCCTGTGGATCCGCCACCGGGCAGGCTTTCTGTTCGAGACCTCGCCGCATCTGGCGGCCCTGAATCAGACGATGGCGCGAATCGACGGCGAACTGCTGCCGCGCCTGGAACCCGACAACGACGGCGATCGGGCCGAGGCGCTGAAGGCCCTGCAAGCGGCGGTCGAGGAGGTCGCCTATCTGCTCAATGAGATGTTCCAGGTCCTGGGCGACATGGAGGGCGGACGCGACCCCCTGACGCGGGCGCTGAACCGGCGCTTCCTGCCCTCGATCCTCAGCCGCGAGATCGGCTTCGCCAACGCCAACAAGAGCGCTCTGTCGGTGATGTTGATCGACGTGGATCACTTCAAGAGCGTCAACGACACGCGGGGCCACCAGGCCGGCGACGAGGTGCTGCGTCAGGTCGCCGAGGCCATCACCGAGAACGTCCGGCCCAGTGATTTCGTCTTCCGCTATGGCGGCGAGGAGTTCCTGGTGGTTCTGGTCGAGACCCGGATTGACCAGGCCCTGGCCGTCGCCGAACGGGTCCGCGCCGCCCTGCAGGGGCGCGCGATCAAGGCCGGGGGCCTGGAGACCTTCGGCGTCACCGCCTCGATCGGCGTGGCCGAGCATGGCGGGCATCCGGACGAGAATTACCTGATCAAGACCGCTGACGAGGCCCTGTACCGGGCCAAACACGCGGGCCGCAATCGGGTCGAGCGCGGCTAGGGCGGCGTCATCTGTTCGGCCAGGGGCGGCACGTTCGTCGCCTGTCGGATCGCGTCGGTGAGCAGGCCGCTGTCGAGGGCGTTCTGGATCGTCGGCTGGTCCGAAAACGCGATGAACTGCGTGCCATAGATCTGCGCTCGGCCGGGAACGGCAGCGCTTAGCGTAAGGTCAGGTATCCGCGTTCGACCATGCGGCGCAGGGCCTCGTAGGCTTCGGCCAGTTCTTCGTAGGCGGTGCGGGCGGCGGTCAGGCGGGCGGTCTGGTCGACCGTCACGGCCGAGCCGGATTCGGACAGGCGCAGGGCCTCGGCGGCCCAGCGGGCGCGGGCGTTGGCGGTCAGGACCGCCAGCTTCTGGAACGTGCCGACGTCCACCCGAGACAGGGTCTGGCCGATGACCTCGCGGTTCGAGACGAAGGCGGCGTAGTCGATCTGCTCCAGCTGGCCGCGCAGGCGGCGCTGCTCCTGCGGGTCTAGGTCCTGGGGCTCGAAATGGTCGCGCTGGCGGCGATAGCTCTGGGTCAGCACGGTCGACATCGGCGGCGCTCCACAAGACGGCCCACAGGGGCTGCGAATGCGAGGCTGCGCCGCTTCGGTTAACGGGTCGTTTGCGTGGGGCCGGTCGGCGCCAGCTTCAGCCGCTCGCGGTCAGGCGCGCCCAGGCCGCGCGGGCAGCGCATGGGGCGATAGTCCTTGGAGTAACAGAGCCGCGCCTCGCGGAACCAGCCGTCGGTGGTGGCGATGAAGACTCCGTCGCGCGGCAGGCCGGGGTTGGCGGCGACGAAGGCGTCGCGGATGGCGCCTGCGGTCAGGCGCTGGGCCGGGATGGCTTCCAGGTCCGGCTTGTTCAGGCCGTTCCACATCCGCGCGGCCTGTTCGAAATAGGCCTCGGGGCTGTCCCAGCCGCAGGTGCCGTGGGCGGCCCATTCGTGCTGTTGCAGGGACGGCGAGGGCGTCATGCAGAAGTTCTTGCGCACGGTTTCGACCGGGATGGCCGGGCCGGGGGCGGCGCAGTAGCGCGGATGCCTGTTGTCGGCCCCGTTGGGCCACAGGCCGTGCAGGGTCAGGCCGAAGCGGTTGTCGGCGCACTGATAGCGTTCGTCGGGATAGTCCTTGCCCGAACGGCAGGCCTGGGGCGACCAGCTGACGGCCAGCATGTTGAAGGCGACCGGCACGTCCGGCGCGGCCTCGTCCGCCGGAATGCGATAGGGGCGGGCGGGGGCCAGGTCTGCGGGAACCTCGCAGGTCGCGCCCGCGACCTCCGCCGGCGGAACCGAGGCGGCGGGCGGCAGGCCGTCGCAGCTCGCGAGCGTCAGCGTCAGCGACAGGGCCAGCAGGGCGGCGGGGATGGTCAGGGTCCGCATCGGGACGCTCCTTCTGGCTGGCGACGGGTGGTCCGCCCGTAAACCCTTCGTGAGCGGCGGCCAAGACGGAACCCTCGCCGCGTCCGCTCATTGAAAAGCGTAAGCATAATGAGGATGAGGTCCATGCCCGATCAAGCCGCCTTCGAAGCCGCCCTGGAAGAGGCGATCGCCCTGTTTGAACAGGGCGAGGGGCTGGATCACAAGCGCTTCGACGCCCTGCTGGCCGAGATCGAGACGCGTCGCAACATCCTGGCCGCCGTGCCGGAAGACGACCCGCGCGTCGATGAAATCCGTCGCCTGCAGGAGCGGGCCGACGAACTGGAGGCCCGCGTGGCCGCCGGCAAGGGTTCGGTCATGGACGAGGTCAACCAGACCCTGTCGCCCTTGATGGGGCGCAAGGGGGCCTAGGAGCGTCCGGCGAAGCTGAAGTTCGGCTGGCGCCGGCTCCACGCGCCAATCATTGTTCCAGCCGAGCAGAGAAGGATGACGGCGCGCGCTTCCCCGGCTAAGTCCATGGCCAAGGGAGAAACCACATGACGCGATCCAACGCGCCCGCCTATCAGACCGGCTTCGCCAATCATTTCGCCACCGAGGCCGTCGAGGGCGCCCTGCCGGTCGGTCGCAACTCGCCGCAGCGCCCGTTGCTGGGCCTCTATGCCGAGCAGTTGTCGGGCGCGGCCTTCACCGCGCCGCGCGACCATAATCTGCGCAGCTGGCTCTATCGCCTGCGGCCCTCGGCCCAGCACGGGCCGTATGCGCCCTTCGCGCAGGGCCGGGTGCGCTCGGGTCCCTTCACCGAGACCCCGCCCAATCCCAACCGGATGCGCTGGGACCCGCTGACCATGCCGGACCAGCCGACCGACTGGGTCGAGGGCCTGACCACCTATGGCGGCAATGGCGACGCGGACTCGGGCGCGGGGGTGGGGATTCACCTCTATGTCGCCAACCGCTCGATGGTCGATCGCGTCTTCTACTCCGCCGACGGTGAGCTGCTGATCGTGCCGCAGCAGGGGAGCCACCGCTTCGTCACCGAGATGGGCGTGATCGAGGCGGCGCCGGGTCATGTGGTTGTCATCCCGCGCGGCGTCCGTTTCCGCGTCGAGGTGGACGGAGAGGTGCGCGGTTATGTCTGCGAGAACTACGGTTCGCCCTTCCGCCTGCCGGACCTCGGCCCGATCGGCTCCAACGGTCTGGCCAATCCGCGCGACTTCGAGACCCCGGTCGCCTGGTTCGAGGACGTGGATCGCCCGACGGAGTGCGTGCAGAAATACGGCGGGCTTCTGTGGGCCACCACCTTCGACCACAGCCCGCTGGACGTGGTCGGCTGGCACGGCAACTACGCCCCCTATCGCTATGACACGGCGCGGTTCAACACCATCGGCACGGTCAGCTTCGACCACCCGGACCCGTCGATCTTCACCGTCCTGACCTCGCCCAGCGACACGCCCGGCACCGCCAACTGCGACTTCGTCATCTTCCCGCCGCGCTGGATGGTGGCCGAGGACACCTTCCGTCCGCCGTGGTTCCACAGGAACGTCATGAGCGAGTTCATGGGGCTGATTTTCGGCGAGTACGACGCCAAGGCGGGCGGCTTCGCCCCCGGCGGCGCCTCGCTGCACAACCGCATGAGCGGCCACGGCCCGGATCAGGCCAGCTGGAACGGCGCGACCCGGGCGGAGCTGAAGCCGCACAAGATCGAGAACACCCTGGCCTTCATGTTCGAGACGCGGATGCCGATCCGCACCACCGCCTGGGCCGAACAGACGCCGCTGATGCAGCTCGACTACGACGACTGCTGGACCGGGTTCGAAAAAGGAAGCGTCGGATGAGGCTGAAAGCTGTTCTGCTGGCGGCGGGCCTTGCCCTGGCCGCCTGTTCGCCAGCGCCGGCGCCTGAACCGGTGGTCCCGACGCCCGCCGAGGCCCCCGAGCCGCCGCCGACCATGAGCATCAGCACCTCGTCCTGCTCGTCGCGGGGCGGGCAGATGCAGCAGGTCGGCCGGGCCCAGACCTGGCAGTGCGTGGTTAGGTACGCCGACGCCGGCAAGCGCTGCACCGACGCCTCCCAGTGCGAGGGCCAGTGCGAGATCGCGGGCAACAGCGGCGTCGCGCCCGGCGCCCGTGCGGTCGGCCAATGTCAGGCCGACAGCAACCGCTTCGGCTGCCGCACCACCGTCAAGGACGGCAAGGCCGAGGCCACCCTCTGCATCGACTGATCAAGGCCTGAGGCGGGCGTCAGCCCGCCTCGTTGAAGGCCACTCGCGCCGCGCCCAGAAGCGCGGCCTGCTTGTGCAGGATCACCTTGGTCGGGATGGCCTGCATGTATTCCTTGAACCGGCCCTTGCGCTCGAAGCGGGTGCGGAAGGGGCTGGCCTTGAGGAAGGGCAGGATGCGCGGGGCGATGCCCCCGGCGATGTAGACCCCGCCGCGCGCTCCGGTGGTCAGGGCGATGTCCCCGGCCACGGCGCCCAGGATGGCGCAGAAGCGGGCCAGGGTGGCCCCGCAGGGGCTGTTGGGGTCCTTCATCGCCGTCTCGGTGATCTCGGCGGGATCCTCGATGTGCGTCTCGCGCCCGTCGATCTCGGCCAGGGCGCGGTGCATGTTCAGCAGGCCGGGGCCGCAGATCAGCCGCTCGATCGAGACCCGGTCATAGCGACGGCGCAGGATGCGCAGGATTTCGTCCTCGACCGGATCGCCGGGGGGGAAGCAGGCGTGACCGCCCTCGGACGGCATGGCCATCTCCTTGCCGTGGGCGTCGCGCACAAGGGCCGAGACGCCGAAGCCGGTGCCGGGACCCAGCACCGCCACCGTGGCGTGCGGGTCTCCGTCCACGGGTCCGCCCAGCGAGGCCAGCTGGTCCTCCGGCACGATGGGCGCGCCCCAGGCCAGGGCCTCGAAGTCGTTGATCAGCTTGACCGGATTCAGGCCCAGGGTCTGAAGCTCGCCTTCCGACACCCGCCACGGCGAATTGGTCAGGTCGATCTCGCCGTCCGTCACCGGTCCGGCCACGGCGATGACGCCGCCGCTCGGCTTGACGTCGCAGCCGTCGAGGAAGGCCTTCACTCCGCCGAGGAAGGTCGGATGTTCGGAGGCCGGGAAGCTCTCGTGGTGCTCCAGCACCGGACGGCCGTCGACCATGCGGGTCAGGGCGAAGCGGGCGTTGGTGCCGCCGACGTCGCCGACGAGGAGGATCTTGTCATTCATGGGTCGTTTCCTGCGCTCGGTTGGGCGGATCAGGCGTCCACCGTCCGGTCGACGAAGTTGGGATGGGGCAGGGTGTCGGTGTGGCCGCCCGGGCGGACGGGGAAGGCGAAGCAGACGGTCGCGCCTTCCTCCGCCGTGGTCACGACCTGGCGGAAGGCGCCGAACAGCTCGCGACCATAGCCCCAGGACGATCCATGGGCGTTGGCGCTCGAACGGACGGCCAGGGGGCGCGCGGTCAGATTGCCGACGCCCACCGTGGTCAGCACCCCGGCCTCGGCGTCCAGACGGATGATGTCGCCGTCCCGCACATGGGCCAGGGGGCCGCCGGCCAGGGCCTCGGGCGAGACGTGGATGGCGGCGGGGGTCTTGCCGCTGGCGCCCGACATGCGGCCGTCGGTGACGAAGGCGACCTTGAAGCCCTTGTCCTGCAGGACGCTGAGAGCCGGCGACAGGGAGTGCAGTTCCGGCATGCCGTTGGCCTTCGGCCCCTGGAAGCGTAGCACCAGCACCACGTCGCGGTTCAGCTTGCCGTCCTTGAAGGCCTGCAGGGCGTCTTCCTGGGTCTCGAACACGGCGGCGGGGGCTTCGACGATGCGGTTCTCGGGCTTGACCGCCGAGACCTTGATCACCGCCCGGCCCAGGTCGCCCTGCACCAGCCGCAAACCGCCCTCGCGGTCGAAGGGATCAGAGGCGGGACGCAGGATGTCGCGATCCAGGCTTTCCGACACGCCGTCGCGCCAGACCAACTCGCCGTCGATCAGCGACGGCTCCTGGAAATAGGCCTCGATCCCCTGACCCATGACGGTCACGACGTCGGTGTGGATGTTGCCCGCCTGCGCCAGCTCGCGCGCCACGAAGGCCACGCCGCCCGCCGCCTGGAAGGCGTTCACGTCAGCCGAGCCGTTGGGATAGACCCGCGCCAGCAGCGGCGTCACCGACGACAGCTGGTCCATGTCGGTCCAGTCGATCAGCACCCCCGCCGCCCGCGCCATGGCGACCAGGTGGATGGCGTGGTTGGTTGATCCCCCGGTGGCCAGCAGGGCCACGATCATGTTGACGATCGACTTCTCGCTGACGACGTCGGCCATGCGGCTCTCGCCCGAGCGGGCCAGTTCGACGGCGCGCTTGGCGGCGGCGGCGGTCAGGGCGTCGCGCAGACCCGTCTCCGGATGGACGAAGGCGGTCGAGGGCAGGTGAAGCCCGCCCAGCTCCATCATCATCTGGTTGGAATTGGCCGTGCCGTAGAAGGTGCAGGTGCCGGGCGAGTGGTAGCTGCCGATTTCGCTGGCCAGCAGGGTGGTGCGGTCCACCATCCCCTGCGCGTATTCGGCGCGGACGCGGGCCTTTTCTGCGTTGGGAATGCCCGAGGGCATAGGACCGGCGGGGGCGAAGACGACCGGCAGGTGCCCGAACGCCAGGGCCCCCATGAACAGACCCGGCACGATCTTGTCGCAGACGCCCAGCATCATGGCGGAGTCGAAGGCGTCGTGGGTCAGGGCCACGCCCGTCGCCATGGCGATGGCGTCGCGGCTGAACAGCGACAGCTCCATGCCGGGGCGACCCTGGGTGACGCCGTCGCACATGGCCGGGGTTCCGCCCGCCACCTGGGCCGTGGCGCCGACCTCGCGCACCGCCTTGCGGATCAC
>Ga0247823_10002967_pt1 | contig 13865 bp, 14 predicted proteins | sample 13C_PalmiticAcid_2_FD_192426 | JGI IMG/M metagenome (GOLD analysis project Ga0247823, IMG submission 192426) | Soil microbial communities from agricultural site in Penn Yan, New York, United States - 13C_PalmiticAcid_Day30 | ecosystem: Environmental > Terrestrial > Soil > Agricultural land...
CTGCAGGGGCGTGAACAGGTGCGACATGGGCGGGGGGGGGTGAGGCGACGGATGCGGCGCACTGTGCCTCGTGGGCAGAATCCGTGCGCGGCCAGGGCTTCTCGCCCGAGGCGGTTTCACGCGTCGCGGTGCGCCTGCAGCGTCCAGGCCGCGCCGTCCCGCGCCAGCCAGCCGGCGCTCGGGCGTGCGAAGTGGGTGCCCAGCACGAGTGCGCCGCGTTCGAACGCCTGCTGCAGGAAAGCGAGCCGCGTGCGGCGCGACAGCGCCGGGTCGTGGTCGAAGTGCGAGCACAGCGCGGGCCGGGCGCACTGGATCGGGTGGTGCAGTAGGTCGCCGGTGATCACGGCCTCCTGCCCGCCGGAGCGGATGAACACGGAGACATGGCCGGGCGTGTGGCCGGGGGTCGGGCCGAGCCGGACTTCCTCGGTGAGCGCATGGTGGCTCCCCACCAGCACGTGCCGTCCGGCGTCCACGATCGGCTGCACCGAATCGGCGAGGATCTGGCGCGATTCCTCGTCGTGCTGCGCCGCCCAGAAGGCGAACTCGGTCTGACCGAACAAGTGGCGCGCATGGGGGAACGTGGGCACCCAGCGGCCACCGTCCCACCGGGTGTTCCAGCCGACGTGGTCCACGTGCAGGTGGGTGCAGAGCACGGTGTCGATGGTGTCGGGCGGGAAGCCCGCCGCCGCGAGGTCCGCGAGGAATCGGCTCTGCTTGCGGTGCCAGCCTGCGATGCGCCGCTCCTTGTCGTCGCCGACGCAGGTGTCGACGACGATGCGCCGCCCGCGCGATTCGACGATGAAGCAGTGGATGGAGCTGCGCAGGTGGCCGGCGGCGTCGGCGTGGCACGGGCGCAGCCATCCGTGCGCCTGCACGTCCGCCGGTGTCACGGACTCGAAGAGGAAGCCGGGCGGGATGGTGCTCGTCATCTCGACCACCTGGGTGATGCGCACCTCGCCCACGGTCCAGCGGGCCACCTCCTGCGCGACGTCCTCCTGCATGAACCGGCCTCCTCCGTTGTGACCGGGGCATCGTGCGGGTGCGGTGCGAGGGGGTCAAACGAAAACCTAGAATGCATGCCTTCCCCCCACGCATGCATGCGGAGGTTCCCATGCCCAAGCCGCCCGACCGGCTGCCGCCCATGGACCTGCTGGCCTCCTTCGAGGCGGCGGCGCGGCACCTCTCCTTCACGCGCGCCGCCGCCGAACGCTGCGTGACGCAGTCGGCGATCAGCAGGCAGATCCGCGCGCTCGAGGACGACATCGGCGCGCCGCTCTTCACCCGCTCCCACCGGCGCATCGAGCTCACCGGGCAAGGGCGCCTGCTGCTGGCCGCGTGCGACACGGCACTCCAGGAGATCCGCCGGGCCGTCGGGACGCTCCGTGCACCGGCTGCGCGTCGCACGATTGCCGTGACCACCACGCCCGGCCTGGCGTCGCTGTGGCTGCTGCCGCGCCTCGCGGCCTTCACGGAGGCCCATCCCGGCATCGACGTGCGCGTCGATGCGAGCTTCGCTCAGCGTGGGCTCGGCGGAACCGGTATGGACGTCGCGATCCGCTACGCCGCCGGGGCGAGCCGGGTCGGGCGAAAACTGTTCGACGAAACCGTGCAGCCCGTCTGCGCGCCCGGTCTGGCCCATTCCGGGGGCGACCTGCGCCGCCACACGCTGCTGGAGGTCCTGCACCTGTCCGATGCCGGGCAACGTTCGGACTGGGACGACTGGGCCTCCCGCGCGGCGGCCGTGCCGCTCGAGCCCCGGTCGACCGTCAGCTTCCCGTCGTACGGCGATGCGGTGGGCGCCGCGCTGGCGGGGCAGGGGGTGGTGCTGGGCCGCGATCCGCTGGTGCGCCACGCGCTCGCGCGGCGGTCGCTGGTGGCGCCGTTCGGCGCGGCCGTGTCCTCGGGGCGCGCGTACTTCCTGGTGGTGCCGCCGCCGGAACGCCGGCGCCCCGAGGTGCAGGCGTTCGAGGCCTGGGTGCTGTCCGAGGCGGCGGCCGTTGGCCGGCCTCAGCGCCGCGCCGCCAGCGCCCGGGCCACCCCCTCGCCGTAGGCCGGGTCGGCCCGCGTGCAGTTCGCGATGTGGCGCTGCTGCACCTCGTCGCTCGCGCCGCCGAGGGAGCGTGCGGTGTTGTCGAACAGGCGCTGCCGTTCGTCGGGCGCCATCAGCCGGAACAGCGCGCCGGGCTGGGCCCAGTGGTCGTCGTCGACGCGGTGGTCCCAATGGCCGGCGGCGCCGTCGATCGGCAGGCGCGGCTCGGCCAGCTGCGGCTGGTCGGCCCATTCGCCCCGGCTGTTCGGCACGATGCCGGGCACGCCGCCCTGGTTGCCGTCGACCCGCATCGCGCCGTCGCGGTGGTAGCTGTGGAACGGGCACTTCGGGGTGTTCGCCGGGATCTGGTTGAAGTTCACCCCGAGGCGGTAGCGCTGCGCATCGCCGTAGCTGAACAGCCGCGCCTGCAGCATGCGGTCCGGCGAGAAGCCGACGCCCGGCACGATGTTGGCCGGCGAGAAGGCCGACTGCTCCACGTCCGCGAAGTAGTTGGCCGGATTGCGGTCGAGCCGCAGCTCGCCCACCTCGTGCAGCGGGTGTTCCGCGTGCGGCCACACCTTCGTCAGGTCGAACGGGTTGAACGGGCACTGTGCCGCCTGCGACTCGGTCATCAGCTGCACGTACAGCGTCCACTTCGGAAACTCGCCCCGCTCGATCGCGTCGTACAGGTCGCGCTGCGCGCTCTCGCGGTCCTTCGCGACGACGGACTCGGCCTCGGCGTCGGAGAGGTTGCGGATGCCCTGCTGGCTGCGGAAGGTGAACTTCACCCAGTGCCGTTCGTTGCGGGCGTTGACGAAGCTGAAGGTGTGGCTGCCGAAGCCGTGCATGTGGCGGTAGCCGTCGGGCAGGCCGCGGTCGCCCATCACGTAGGTCACCTGGTGCAGCGCCTCGGGCAGCAGAGTCCAGAAGTCCCAGTTGTTCTGCGCGCTGCGCAGGTTGGTGCGCGGGTCGCGCTTGACGGCGTGGTTCAGGTCGGGGAAACGCAGCGGGTCGCGCATGAAGAACACCGGCGTGTTGTTGCCGACGATGTCCCAGTTGCCTTCCTCGGTGTAGAACTTGACGGCGAAGCCGCGGATGTCCCGCTCGGCATCGGCCGCGCCGCGTTCCCCCGCCACGGTGGAGAAGCGCACGAAGACCTCCGTGCGCTTGCCCACCTCGGCGAACAGCGCCGCCCGGGTGAACGCGGTGATGTCGCGCGTGACGGTGAAGACTCCGTGCGCGCCGGAGCCCTTCGCGTGCATGCGGCGTTCCGGGATGACCTCGCGGTCGAAGTGCGCGAGCTTCTCGATGAGCCAGATGTCCTGCAGCAGGGCGGGGCCGCGCGGGCCCGCGGTCTGGGTGTTCTGGTTGTCGACGACGGGGGCGCCGGTGGCGTGGGTCAGGTGTTTCATGGTCCGCCTCGGATCAGGATGGGAGATGCTGCGGACGATGCCGGACGGACGCGCCGCCCGCATGCCGCCGGAGGCCGTCCCGGCTCCCACTCCAAAGGCGGAGGTGCGGCTCACCTCTCCGGGGTGCGCCAGTACCCGTTGGCCGCGGCGATGGTGGCGAACTCCGCGGCCACCGTCTGGGTGATGAGGATCAGCATCGTCGGGTCCTCGATGTAGCCGGCGCGCAGCGCTTCGCGCCGGGCGCCGTCCGGCTGGGTGTACTTCACGATCAGCCGCGCCATCTTCACGGCGAGGTGGCGGCCTTCTTCGGGGGTGGCGGTGATCAGCGTGTTGCCGGGCACGAGGGTGGGGGCGTCCATGCGGGGATCTCCTGGGATCGGTCGGGTGGACACTGTCGCGCCGCGCGGCCGCCGCGCCATCCGCCGGAGTGACCGGCCGGCCCTCCCGCTTTGGTCGGGCCCGGCCGACAGGGGCACGCCACCCGTCACAATAGGCCGGTACTCAAGCGCGGGCAGGTCGACGTACGAAGCGGCCTCTTTGCCACCGCTGACCGCGTCCCCGATTGGCGCGAGCTGCTTGAGACGTGGGGAAATGAACGCCGCAGGCGTCAAGTCGTGCACGCCGCCGATGCTGAAACGGCGCATCACCTGGCTCAGGCTGCGCATGTGGTCGAAGGCCAGCGGATTGCCGCTCAGGGCAACCGAAATCCCAGGTTCATGACGGAGAGATGGAACAGCACGAACTGGAGCGGCCAGGGGCTGTCGGCGAACGTGGCGGACTGCTTCTCGTCGATCAGGTGCGCTTGAGGAACTGCGAGATGAGCGCCGCCACGTCTTCGGGAGAATCTTCGAAGCAGTAGTGGCCGGTGTTGGCCAAGCTGTGGACCGGGGCGTCCGGGAACAACTCTCTGAACAGGGGCAGAAAGTGCTCGGCATTCAGGGTTCGGTCGGCTGCCCCCCAGATCGCAAGCGCAGGTTTGGAGCGGATCGCCTGCCTGGCCGCTGCATCGGGTGTTTCGAAGCGATGCACGCCTGTGGCGAAGCCCTTGGCCCAGCCGAGCGCGCCGGCACATTCGGCCGGGTTGGAGAACGGCGATCCATACGCACTCAGCCAGGTGTCCGTGATCAGCGCGTGGTTCTCGAAGCCGTTGAGCTTCAAGGTGCTGAGGATGTTGAACTCGAGCTCGCCAAGCACCTTCTCCAGTCGGGCCTCGGATTCGGCCTTCAGGATCCACTGGAACCAGGGGGAGACCTGCGCGTTGGCTGTCAACCGATCCAACAGATCGGCTTGGCCGAAGGGCGTCGGGCCGTTGGCGGCGACGATGCGGCGGATGCGGTCGGGGTGGCGTGCCGCGAACCCCATGCCGACGGCGCCGCCGAAGTCGTGCAGGACCAGGGTGATGGCGCGCAGATCGAGCGAGAGGACCAGATGCTCCAGGTTGTCGATGTGATCCTGCAACCAATAGCTGCGGTGCTGCGGCGTGGCGCTCTTGCCGAAGCCCATGTGATCCGGCACCACCACACGGTGTGTGGGAGCCAGCGCTGCGATCAGATGGCGGTACAGGTAGCCCCAGGTCGGTTCGCCGTGAAGGCACAGGACGACGTCTGCACTACGTGGACCTTCGTCCACGTAGTGCATGCGAAAGCCTGGGGCCTCGCTGAAGTGAGGTGCGTATGGAAAGGTGTTGTCAAATGTTTGGTCGAATTGAATCATCGGATCTCCGTCTGTGAGCGTCAAAGTGGTTTCAAGTTAAAACCTATTTGTTTCTATCATGCTAGGTTTTATGATGCAACCACAAGGACAATGCCGAAGCTGAGGCATTCAGGGAGGAACGACGACGGCGGTCCCGCGCGGCCTGCTGACAACCAACTGGAAGGTGCCTATGGTCAAGAGAACGAGCCACAAGGATTCGCTGTGCGGCGTGGCGAGGCCGCTGGACGCGATTGGCGACTGGTGGTCGCTGTTGATCGTGCGGGATGCCTTTGACGGGCTGCGCCGCTTCGGGGAGTTCCAGAAGAATCTGGGCCTGGCCAAGAACATCCTGTCGGTCCGCCTGCGCAACCTCGTCGCTCACGACATCCTGGACACGGTTCCTGCGGCAGATGGCAGCCCGTACCAGGAATACGTTCTGACGGAGAAGGGGCGCGGGCTGTTTCCGCTGCTCGTCGCGCTACGGCAATGGGGGGAGAGTTTCTTTTTCGAGCCGGACGAGGCCCACGCGCTGCTGGTGGACAAGAAGCTGGGCCTTCCTGTCAGGAAACTGGAGCTGCGCGCGCAAGACGGCCGCGTGGTCGGGCCGGAGGACACCATGGTGCGCCTGCCGCCAGCCGCAGGTGCCGTCAAGCGGACCCGCGCTGCGCCGAAGAAGTAGCCCGCCTTTGCAGCGGGCACCTTTGCACCTCTAGACCACGTCGAGGTTCAAGAAGGCTTCTTTCACGTCGACGGCTTTGGGGATCAGCTTGAGTCTCAGGAAGACATCGGCCAGGTCTTGCTGCTCACGTGCGATCGCGGGCGTCAGTGCCGTCAGGCCATATCGGCGGCGTTTGGTGGCCAGCGTGATGACGTCGGGCGGAATCTTGAGTTGCCTGGAGAAGAGGTCTATCACTTCGTTGGGGTAGCGCTGCGCCCATTGATTGGCTTTTTCAAGTTCGGTGAAGATGATCTTCACGACGTCGCGGTGGGCCTTGGCAAAGTTCGGCTGTGCGAAGTGATAGGTGCGGTTCCCGGTGAAGCCGGTGCCATCGAACAGCAACCGGGAATCCGTGGCCACCTGGGCGGCTGCAAGAAACGGATCCCACAGGCCGACGGCCGCGACCTTTCCAGCCTGGTAGGCCGCCAAGTGGTCCGAGGGAAGCTGGATGTAGACGATGTCGACATCCGAGTTGGTCATGCCGTTGGCTTCCAGCGCCTTCGTCAGCAGATAGTGCGTGTTGTAGCCGCGGCCTATCGCGATTTTCTGCCCCTTCAGGTCACGGATGCTCTTGATCGGGGAATGGCTCGGCACGAGAAAACCCACGCCTTCAGGGTACGGGCTTTCAGATGCGAGGTAGGCCAAGCCCTTGCCTTGGGCCTGCTGGAAGACACCAATGCCGTCTGATGCATGGCCGATATCCAGTGCTCCGGCAGTGATGGCCTCGGTCACCAGCGACGTGACTAGGAATTCCCGCCACTCGACCTTGGTGCCGAGCGGCGCGAGGGCCTTTTCCAGATACCCGGTCTCCTTCAAGATGTTCAGTGTGTTGAACTTCTGGTACCCGATGCGAACGACCGGCAGCGTCGACTGGGCGAGTGAGGGCATCGACAGCCCTGCACCGACTGCGGCCGAGATTCCCTTGAGGATCACGCGGCGGCGCTGCATGCGGTCGCTTGCATCAGTGAGCGGTGGAAGGAAGATGGATCTGAATTTGGAATGTTTGGGCCTGGACATGTGAGTCTGTTCTCTCAACAAATTGCAGATGCCAAACGGTGTCGGCGGAACAGCCGTTCGGTTGGATTGGGTTAGCGTGAGTGAGCTTGGCCGGGGCGCACATGGGCGCCCGGGTGCGTTTGCGGCAGCCGCTTCCGGCCAAAAAGCTTTTCGCGCAAAGTGCCGGGTGCGTACGCCGTCTTGTAGGCACCACGCCGCTGCAACTCCGGGACGACGAGGTCCACGAAATCCTTGAAGCTTTCATGCGCGAGCGCATAGCCCAGGTTGAACCCGTCGATGTCGGCCTCTTCGATCCATGACTGCAGTTCATCTGCCACCTGCGACGGCGATCCGATCACCTTCTCGCCACCACCAACGGCCATGTGGCGAATGATGTCGCCGACGGTCCAGACCTTTCCAGGGTCAGCGGTGGTGTAGCGCTCCACCGCCGACTGCATGTGGTTCGTGTCGACGTGGGTGATGGGATCACTCAGCTCGTAGCGTGAGAGATCGATGCCCGACCAGCGTGAATACAGCGTGGCCACGCCCTCGAGATTGCTGTACCGAAGATAGTCTTCGTACTTTTCTCGGGCCTCGGTCTGTGTGCGGCCCGGTATCACCGTGAGGGAGAGGAAGAAGAGGATGTCTTTCGGGTCACGTCCGTTCGCGGCCGCTCTCCGGCGCACGTCAGTGACCACGTCGCGCACCACTTTCTTGCTCGGCCCGTTGATGAAGACGCATTCGGCGTGTTTGGCGGCGAACTCGCGGCCCCGGCTGGACGAGCCTGCCTGGTACAGCAGCGGCGTTCTCTGCGGCGAAGGCTCCGAGATGAAGATTCCCTCGCTCCGGAAATGTTGCCCCTCGTGGTGGATCTCGTGGATCTTCGACGGGTCCGCAAAGATGCCGGAGGCTTTGTCGCGGATGACCGCGTCGTCCTCCCAACTGCCTTCCCAGTATTTGTAGACGAGGTCGAGGTATTCGTCGGCCAATGCATAGCGGTCGTCGTGTGGTTTCGCCACTTCGCCGTTCAGAGCCCGGGTGCCGCTGTCACCGAAGCTCGTGACGATGTTCCAGCCCACACGACCATTCGTCACGTGGTCCAACGTCGTCATCCGCCGTGCGAACGTGTAGGGGGGCTCATAGCTCACGCTGCTGGTGATGCCGAAGCCGAGGTGTTCTGTGACGTACGCCATCGCGGACACGATCAGCAAGGGGTCCAGCTTGGGGAATTGGACACCCCAACGCACGCTCGATTCGCTCTTACCCTTGTATTCATCCAGCAGGCTGATGCCATCGGCGAGGAACATGCCGTCGAACTTCCCGCGCTCGATGGTGCGAGCCAGGTCTGTCCAATGCGACAGCTTGTTGTAGTCGAGTGACTGATCACGCGGGTGGCGCCACAACCCAGGCGACATGTGGGATGGGGTGAACATGGAAAAGGCGTTGATGCGGATCTCTTTGGTCATCGCGTTGCTCGCTGAGGTTCTTGTCCCTGGGAACTCGCTCCCGTGTGGTTTTATTATGAAACCACTGAAGGAGCTTCTGCAACGTCAGGAAACGAGCGTGCTTATGCGGTCTGAAATGCGTTCGCCATTCGTATCGCGCATGGCGACATTCCTCGCCTGCAATTTGCGAAAGGGCATCTGCATCTTGAAAAAGCGTGCTTCCGATGCGGCGAGCCACGCAATACCGTGGCATCGACCGGGCGCCGCCCGGACTGATGGCAAAGGATGCGAATGACGGCTGTCCAGCTTCTCGAAACAACCGAGCCACCGAGCGCGACCTGCGGCCCATGACCGGCCACATCGGTGCCGAGGTGCATGGGCTCGACCTTGGTACGCTCGATCTGGCAACGGTCGCGCAGATTCGGCGAGCCCACGGTGGGGCATCCGGTGTTTGGGTACCGTCATGCGAAGCGCTTACATTGCTGCGAACTCTCATTCGCTGTTGTGAACTCTATTCACTCCAACCACCCCCGCTACACCGCCGCCATCGTCGACCTCGACGGCACGATGGTCGACACCCTCGGCGACTTCCAGGTCGCGCTGAACGCCGCCATGGCCGACCTGGGCCTCGACCGGGTCGGCCGCGAGTTCATCGAACACACCGTCGGCAAGGGCTCGGAGCACCTCGTGCGCCAGACGCTCGCCGCCGTGGGGGCGCCGGAGAGCCGCTTCGCCGAGGCTTTCGACCGCTACCAGCACCACTACGACCGCATCAACGGCAAGTACGCCGACGTGTACGACGGGGTGATCGAGGGCCTCGTGCGGCTGCAGGCGAACGGCCTGGCGCTTGCGTGCCTGACGAACAAGCCGGTGGCGTTCGCGAAGGCGCTGCTCGAGATGAAGGGGCTGGCGCCGTTCTTTTCGACGGTGTCCGGCGGGGACAGCTTCGAGCGCAAGAAGCCCGATCCGCTGCCGGTCGTGCGCACCTGCGAGGCGCTGGGCAGCGAGCCGTCACGCACGCTCGTGGTGGGCGACTCGGTCAACGATGCCGCCGCCGCGCGGGCGGCGGGGTGTCCCGTGGTGCTGGTGCGCTACGGCTACAACCACGGCCAGCCGGTGGCCGAGGTGGACTGCGATGGCACGGTCGACCGGCTGGATGCCATCGACCTGGGCTGAACGCCGGGTCAGTCGAGGTGGCCGAGCAGGCCTTCCTTCAGCAGCGTGTCGGCCGGCGATTTGCCGAGCCAGATCTTCAGCAGCGCCGAGTAGAACTCGGGTTCCTTGATGGGCTGGCCGGCCGGCTTGCCGTTGACCGAGATGACGGTGCCGGTGCCCGGCACCCAGTCGGCGGTGAAGTAGTCGCCCGAGGACAGCTTCTTGTACTGGAAGAAGATGTCGCTCATGGTCAGCACGCCGGCGATGGACTTGGAAAACTCCTCCCGCGGCGCGTTGTCTTCCATGCCCCGGGCAAAGAGCTTGCCGAGTTCGGCCGCGTTGATCTCGCGCAGCATCACGATGTGCATGCGCTTGGCGCCCGGCTGGGCGATCACGGCTTCGGTCGTGGTGGCCTTCGCGGGCAGGTACAGCGCCGCGGTGTAGACCTTGAAGATGGCCTTGGAGCGCAGGCCGGCGCCGTTGAGCACGAGCTTCGAGGCGCCCACCTGGGTGGAGTCCTCGTACTTGATGCCGGCCACGGTGACGGGGGCGGCCAGGGCGGCCAGCGGCTGTGCCAGGACCAGGCTGGCGGCGAGAAGGATGCGACGGATCACGGGTGGGCTTCCATCTGGTTGGGCTAACGGTCGATCGGCTCCGGCCCGCCCGGCCCGGAAGTGTTCAGGAGCCTGGGCGGCAGAGAGAAGGGCTCGCGTTGGGCCTGGAAGGGGCCGCCGGATAGGCGCAAAGCGGAACCGGGTTCATACCCGGTGAGCATTTGCAACGACGCCGGCGGCCCCTTCCAGGCCCAACCCTTCGGGCCGGGGCGATTCGCGGTGCCATCCGTCGTTGCCGACTCGTTGTGTGGCTGGCCACACGGCCTCATCGGCGCCTCGTCTGGCACCGCGACTCGCCCCGGCGCGAGCCCTTCTCTCTGCCGCCCAGGCTCCTGGATTGTGACAGTGGCCGTCCTGAATCGGTCCCCCGGATTCGTGGGGCAGTTCCGTTTTGACGGGGGTTGTGCCCGGGCCTGCTACACTTTTCCGATGTTCATCGCGCGCAAACAAACCAAAGGGTCGCACGACCGGGGAGCCTGGCCCTGGCGGGGCCGGACCCCATTGGTTTGAATTTGCCGCGGGCGCAGTTTTCCTCTGCCCTCCGGCGCCGTGGGCAGGCCCGATGCGGCCCGCCTTGCCAAATCGTTCACACGCGGGCGCACCCATGCCGCCCGCCGGGCCGTGGAGGGCCCTGATCCGTGATCACCCAATCCGAATTCAATCGGCTGGCCGCTGAAGGCTACAACCGCATCCCGCTGACCGCCGAGGCCTTCGCGGACCTCGAAACCCCGCTGTCGCTCTACCTGAAGCTGGCCTACGGCCCGAGCGGCGGCAAGCACAGCTTCCTGCTCGAATCCGTGGTGGGCGGCGAGCGCTTCGGGCGCTACTCGTTCATCGGCCTGCCCGCGCGCACGCTGCTGCGCGCCACCGCATTCAAGACCGAGGTGGTCACCGATGGCCAGGTGGTGGAGACCGACGAGGGCAACCCGCTCGACTTCATCGCCGAATACCAGAAGCGCTTCAAGGTGGCGCTTCGCCCCGGCATGCCGCGCTTCTGCGGCGGCCTGGCCGGCTACTTCGGCTACGACGCGGTGCGCTACATCGAGCCGCGCCTGGCCGGCACGGTGCTGCCGGGCGGCATCGACACGCCCGACATCCTGCTGCTGCAGTGCGAGGAGCTCGCCGTCATCGACAACCTGTCGGGGCGTCTGCACCTGATCGTCTACGCCGACCCGGGCCAGCCCGAGGCCTACGTGAACGCGCAGCGCCGCCTGGCGCAGCTGGCCGACCGGCTCCACGACAGCGTGGTGGCCCCGTCGGTCAAGCGCGGCACGGCCCATCCGGTGGAGCGCGGCTTCGCGAAGGACGACTACATCGCCGCCGTGCTGCAGGCCAAGGAATACATCGCGGCCGGCGACATGATGCAGGTCCAGATCGGCCAGCGCCTGCAGAAGACGTTCACCGAATCGCCGCTCAGCCTGTACCGCGCGCTGCGTTCGCTGAACCCGTCGCCCTACATGTACTTCTACGACATGGGCGACTTCCAGATCGTGGGCGCTTCGCCCGAGATCCTGGTGCGCCAGGAGCACACGCCCGAGGGCGACAAGGTCATCATCCGGCCGCTCGCCGGCACCCGCCCGCGCGGCGCCACGCCCGAGGAGGACAAGGCCCTCGAGGTGGAGCTGAAGGCCGACCCGAAGGAGCGCGCCGAGCACGTCATGCTGATCGACCTGGCCCGCAACGACATCGGCCGCATCGCCAAGACGGGCAGCGTGAAGGTGACCGAGGCCTTCGTGGTGGAGCGCTACTCCCACGTGATGCACATCGTCAGCAACGTCGAGGGCCTGCTGAAGGACGGCATGACCAGCCTCGACGTGCTGCGCGCCACGTTCCCCGCCGGCACGCTCACGGGCGCGCCGAAGGTGCGGGCCATGGAGATCATCGACGAGCTGGAGCCCGTCAAGCGCGGCATCTACGGCGGCGCCTGCGGCTACCTGAGCTTCGCGGGCGACATGGACGTGGCCATCGCGATCCGCACGGGCATCGTCAAGGACGGAAAGCTGTACGTGCAGGCGGCTGCGGGGGTCGTTGCCGATTCGGTGCCGGAGCTGGAATGGAAGGAAACGGAGGCCAAGGCGAGAGCCTTGCTGCGCGCTGCCGAACTCGTCGAGGAGGGCTTCTGACATGCTGCTCATGATCGACAACTACGACAGCTTCACCTTCAACCTCGTGCAGTACTTCGCCGAGCTGGGTGAGGACGTGCGCGTGTTCCGCAACGACGAGATCACGCTCGAGGGCATCGCGGGCCTGAACCCCGACCAGCTGGTGCTGTCGCCCGGCCCCTGCTCGCCGAACGAGGCGGGTGTGTGCGTGCCGGCCATCCGCGAGTTCACGGGCAAGCTGCCCATCCTGGGCGTGTGCCTCGGTCACCAGTCCATCGGCGCGGCGCTCGGCGGCAACGTGATCCGCGCGCAGAAGCAGATGCACGGCAAGACCGACGTGATCACCACCGACCGCAAGGGCGTCTACACCGACCTGCCCGAGCGCTTCACCGTGATCCGGTACCACTCGCTGGTCATCGAACGGTCGAGCCTGCCGGCCGAGCTGGAGGTCACCTCCACGTCCGAGGACGGCGAGATCATGGGCGTGCGCCACACGGCGCTCGCGGCCACGAAGAAGCCGCTCGAAGGCGTGCAGTTCCACCCCGAGTCCATCCTGACCGAACACGGCCACGCGATGCTGAAGAACTTCCTGAACGCCACGCGGGGGAGCTGAGATGAACATCACCGACACCCAGGCGCTGCAGCGGGTCATCGAGCACCGCGAGATCTTCCACGACGAGATGCTGGGCCTGATGCGCCGCATCATGACGGGCGAGATGTCGCCCGTGATGGTGGCGGCGCTCGCGATGGGGCTGCGCGTCAAGAAGGAGAGCATCGGCGAGATCACCGCGTCCGCGCAGGTGATGCGCGAGTTCGCCACGCCCGTGCCCATCGCCGACAAGCGCAACCTCGTCGACCTGTGCGGCACCGGTGGCGACGGGGCGCACACGTTCAACATCTCCACCGCGTCCATGTTCGTGGCGGCCGCGGCCGGCGCGCGCGTGGCCAAGCATGGCGGGCGCAGCGTGTCGTCCAGCACCGGCAGTGCCGACGTGCTGGATGCGCTGGGCGCCAACGTCAACCTGTCGCCCGAGAACGTGGCCCGCTGCCTGGAGGAAACCGGCATCGGCTTCATGTTCGCGCCGAACCACCACGGCTCGATGAAACACGCCGCCCCCATCCGCAAGGAACTGGGCGTGCGCACCATCTTCAACATCCTCGGGCCCCTGACCAACCCGGCCGATGCGCCGAACCAGCTCATGGGCGTGTTCCACCCCGACCTGGTCGGCATCCAGGTGCGTGTGCTGCAGCGCCTCGGGTCCGACCACGTGATGATCGTGCACGGCGTCAACGGCCTCGACGAGATCTCGATCTCGGGCGAGACGTTGATCGGCGAGCTGCACAACGGCGAAGTGCGCGAGTACGCGGTGCATCCGAGCCAGTTCGGCCTGGCCACGGCCGAGATCGCTGCGCTGAAGGTGTCCGGCAAGGAGGAATCCGTGCGCTGCATCGAACGAGCGCTGGCCGACGAGGCGGGCCCCGTGCGCGACATCGTGCTGCTGAACGCCGGTGCGGCGCTCTACTGCGCCAACGTGGCCGATTCCGTCGCCGACGGTGTCGCGCGCGCGCGCGACACCGTGGCGTCGGGCAAGGCCAAGGCCAAGCTCGCGCAGTTCGTCCACACCACCCGGCAACTCCAGCCGTCGAATCCATGAGCGACATCCTCGACAAGATCGTGGCGGTCAAGCGCGAGGAGATCTCC
>Ga0247823_10002968_pt1 | contig 13864 bp, 13 predicted proteins | sample 13C_PalmiticAcid_2_FD_192426 | JGI IMG/M metagenome (GOLD analysis project Ga0247823, IMG submission 192426) | Soil microbial communities from agricultural site in Penn Yan, New York, United States - 13C_PalmiticAcid_Day30 | ecosystem: Environmental > Terrestrial > Soil > Agricultural land...
GTTGCCGGACAGCGCCAGAATGACGACGCTCAGCACCATGAAGACCGCGGAAAGAACCGCGAGGCCCGGCGGTGCGAGGCGCGTTCCGAAGATCATGTTGATCAGGCGGCTAAGAACTTGCGCCGGGCCGAACAGGGAGCCGATGACGACGGCGGCGCTTCCGAAGCCGAGCGAACCGAGCATCGGCACCATATGCGCCAGCATCGCTCCAAGGGTGAAGCTGAGCAGCGCGAATGCAGCCGACACCATGATCACCGCACCGCGCCGACGCTCGTGCGGAACAGCCCCGACAACAGGCTTGCGCATGGGTCTTTGCCCACCGGCCGCGGCCACCTTTCCCTTCCGCATGATCCAGACGTGGAACGGCATGCAGACAGCAAGATTGAGTACGGCATAGACGAGGTAGATTTCCCGCCACGAGAGATAGCCGAGCAGCGCCGTGGCAATCGGCCAGAAGATCGTCGAGGCAAATCCCGCGATCAGGGTGAGATAGGTGATGCTGCGTGGCGCCGACCGGGGATCGGCCTCAACCAGTGCCGCGAAAGCGGCTTGGTACTGGACCATGCCGGACGATATCTCCAACAGGACGATAGCCAGTGCAAAGATCGCCACCGATGGCGACCAAGCGCAGAGGATCAAGGTCAAGGCGGACAGCACCGAGCCAATCGCCATGACGGTCGATGCGCCAACGCCATCCATCTGCCGACCGATATAGGGTGCCGAGAGACCACCGACGAACAGTGACGCGGAGAAGATGGCAAACACCTGCGCGACGGTGATGTCGAGATCCGCCGCCATGCCGGGGGCCAGAATGCTGAAGCTGTAGTAGAGGGTGCCGTAACCAATGATCTGGGTCAGGCCAAGTGCGGCAACGATGCCGACGGGAACGTTTGGATTACGCAACAGCGTCGCCCTCGCTCCGGGCAATATCTGTCTCGCAGCAGCCGGCAGATCGCTCCACGCCCTCGCGGATCATCGGATGGCCGGCGCAGCAATCCTCCATCAAGAACTTCACGAGATCGGCCAGCGCATCGTAGCTGGCGCTATAGACGATGGAGCGGGATTCTCGTCGCTGCGAGATTAGGCCCGACCGTTCCAGTTCCTTCAGATGGAAAGACACATTCGACGGCGAGACGCCCATGCGTTCGGCGATCAGGCCGGCGGCAAGTCCCTCCGGTCCGGCGACAACCAGCGTTCGGACGATAGCAAGACGCGTTTCCTGCGACAGGGCCGCGAATGACGTGAGAGCTTGACGCTCGTCCATATTTCAATAATCCTTGAATCATTGAATAATAGGAGTAGCGCACATGCCCGCAATCGACAAGGCCGTTTCCTCCGATATCACGCTTGGCCAGCTTCTCGATGGGCTGGCAGCCGCCCCGGAAGCTCCACTGGTGTTTCTCTACGAGGGGCACCCGGTAAAAGCGGGTTATCATGTCACCGAGGTCAAGGCAGGCGCGTTCTCAGCATTCGACTGCGGCGCCAACCCGGAAGCTTGGTCGGAGATGTTCATCCAGCTCTGGGATATCAACGAGGACGGCCGGAGCCATATGCCGGCGGGCAAGTTCTCCGCGATCATCCGCAAGGTTTCTGATCACGTTCGGCTCGATCCAGCGGCCAAGCTGACCTTTGAAGTTAGTGACGGAAATCGACCGATGGCCCTCTACTGCGCATCGTCGCCGCGCATGGCCGAGGACATAATCGAGGTGGCTCTGGCCGCAAGACCGGCAAGCTGCAAACCCCGTGATCGGTGGCTAGTCGAGAAGACTGCAGCAACAAATTCCTACTGCGGCCCGGCAACAGCCAGTTCTAAGTGTTGCCGCTGAAGAGCAGAAAAGGCTCTTGAAAAAACTCGAACCGAAGACCCGGAGTTTACTTCACCGTTCGTGGAAAATCGTGCCGCATCAACTCGTTGGATAGGCGTAGACATTGCTAGGCCATCGGTATCCGGGGCATTGCGGAGTATCGAACAATCGAAAGCGACACCGTTTCTGAAGCCGATGAAAACAGGTTTCCTATTGAGTGCATCTAAGGGTTTTGGCACCGTTCACCGGCTCTCTCATTGTGCGATGGTGACTATTCACGGCCCTCAGAAACCCTACTGAGAATTTCAAGATAGCCATCAACGGTCCAGGCGGAACGCCCGATGAACAGGCCATCAATGTTCGGCTGTGCAACCAGCTCCGCACAGTTCGAAGGATTGACGCTGCCTCCATAAAGAATGGGCAGGCGGCGACTGACGGCGTCCTGCGCAACCGTGCTGATCTTCTCATGACGAGCGCTGGCGTAATCCATCGTCGCGGGAATGCCGTTGACGCCGATCGCCCAGACCGGCTCGTAGGCAATGAGGATTTCGGCTTGTTTCTCCACATGTGACAGCAGCGCCAGTGCTGCTTTCACCTGTCTGGCAAGCACAACATCAGCCTGCCCGGCTTCGCGCTCGGCAAGCGTTTCGCCGATGCAGACCAGCGGAATCAGGCCGTGGCGTACCGCGGCCGCAGTTTTGCGACCGACAGCCTCATCCGTTTCGTTGAAGAATTCTCGGCGCTCGCTATGTCCGATTTCGACGAGATCGGCGTTGCAATCCTTTAGCATGACGGGCGAGATTTCACCGGTCCAAGCGCCGCCCTCGTCCCAATGCATGTTCTGCGCGCCCACCTTCACACTCGTATGCGCAAGGCGGTTCTTGACTTCGCGAACGGCCGTGAATGCCGGCAGGATGAAACGCTGGACATGCGGCGCCCGGTCGGCATCTGCCGCCTTGAGGCCATCTGCAAAGGCAAGAGCCTCGGCAAGTGTCTTGTTCATCTTCCAGCTTGTGCCGACCCAGAGCGGTTTTGCCATGTCTTTCCCTCCCTCAATCATGGAAACCGTTCATGCCCGTATCGATATGTGGCTCCCAGTAAGCAACCGACTCTCGGATCATTTCCACCACTCGACCATCCGTCGGCTCGCGCTCGCGGAACGAAAGCTCCATGCAGATCTCGTTGTCTGTGCCACCGGCTTCCTTGACCGTGCGGATCAGCTTTTCAGGCTGGATTCGCCCGTCCTTGTTGTGTTCGGCGGTGAAGGGCCAGTGGCCGCCCTTGTTCATGGAGGACTGCTTGACGTGGATGATCGGCGATTCCTCCGGAAAGGCCGCTGCCCAGGCATAGGGATCGGTATCATCCGGGTTGGGCGACGTCACATCGCCGTGGTCTATGTCCACGATCATACGGAACGGAATGGCAAAACCCGCACCGGCAAACCGCCGGTCGAGTGTCCGGCAGGCGGCAATAGTCTGACCGAATTCACGGCCGACCGACATGGGCTCCCAGAAGATATATTCAAGGCCTGCCGCCTTGCCTTGCTCGGCCACGTCGCGCCAGCAATCGATCACGGTTTCGATAAGTTCCTGGCGCCGGGTCTGGTCATTATAGTCCTTCTGCGTGAAGACGGCGAACTGCGAGCCCATGCCGTCCGCTCCCAACTCACCGGCAATGTCGGCAAGCGTGCGGAACCACTCGAGATAATACGCGCGCACGTCGGGATCGGAATGGCCGAAATGATTGAGCCGGCCATAGGTGCTTGTCATGATGGAGGTGACGCGCACGCCGGTCCGGTCCAGCGCGCGCCGGAAGGCCCGAACCCGGCGCGTGATGACGGAGGCCGGCCAGGAGGGGTTGATGAACTCCGGGGTAAGCTGGATATGGCCGATACGAATTCGTTCGGCGATCGTATCGATGAGATCATCGACATCGGCAAAGCGGTTGACCAGCGGATTGGTGTTGAGCGACAGCCTCAGCGCCATCTTTTCCTCCCAGAATTGAACAATACCGGCGGCGCGCCGGCTTCACGGTTTCATGTTGCTACCGGCTGTTTCGCCTGCAACGAGGCGATGGCCTCGGGCAATTCGGCAAAGGCATCGATCAACCGGTCTGCACCGAGATCATCCAGCGGCGTTTTGGTGTATCCGTAGGTGAGCGCGATCACCGGCACGCCCGCCGCCTTGCCCGTGGCGATGTCCACTTCGGAATCGCCGACAAAAAACATAGGCTGCCCGCCGCCGGCCGCTTTAGCGGTTTCCGTCAGATGGCGAGGATCGGGCTTGCCGACGCCGAATGTGTCTGGCCCCGCCACGACAGCAAAGAAGCGGGAAAGGCCGAGCTCATCCACGATCTGCCGGGCGAAAAGCTCCATCTTGTTGGTGCAGACGGCCATTCGCCAGCCCTGCGCAGCAAGCTGCTCGAGAACCGTCTCGACATCCGCATAGGGCCGCGTTTCCTGAGCGACGCGTGCGCCGTAGATTTCCGTGAAGCGCTTCACGGCGGCGGCACCGGTTTCGTCCTGCCACTCGACCCCACGCTCGGCGAAAGCACGGCGCACGAGGTTCGGAATGCCATGACCGATCAGCCTGCGGGCGGTCTCGACGCCGATCGGCGCCAGACCCTTTTCCGCCATAAGCGTGTCGAGAGAACCTGCCAGATCAGGTACGCTGTCCACCAGTGTACCATCGAGATCGAATATGATTGTGCCTTTGCTCATGTCCATTCTCTATGCGTGAATCGCGCGTGCATCTGCGGCCAACGTAGCCTCATGCAGCGCTTCCGACAGCGTGGGATGGGGAAATATCGTGTGGAGAATATGCTCGCGTGTCGCGCCCATGGTCAGCGCCAGCGAAAAGACGGGCACGAGTTCGCTGACGGACGGGCCGATCATATGCGCCCCGACGAGCCGTCCGCTGGCCTTGTCGAACAGAACTTTGACAAAACCGTCCGTTTCTCCAATGGTTACGGCCTTGCCATTGCCGCGAAAACCGAAGCGCCCGACATCGATGCCGAGGCCTTTTTCAAGGCACGCCTCTTCCGTCAGGCCAATCGACGCCACCTGCGGGCTGGCAAAAATACAGGACGGGACAGGCCCGACTGCGGCATGAGATCCGAGGCCCGCGATGGCCTCGACGCAGCGCACGCCCTCATGCTCCGCCTTGTGCGCCAGCATCGGCGGACCAGCGACATCACCGATGGCGTAGAGCCCGGCGATGTTGGTGCGCCCCGCGGCGTCGGTGGCAATCGCACCGTTGCGCATGTCAACGCCAAGCGTTTCCAGACCCAGCCGCTCGATATTGGCAACGACGCCCGCCGCCGACAGAAGCTTCTCCGCAACGATCTGCCGAGGGCCATCCGGGTCGCTGAACCGCACGGTCACGCCGCCGTCACCGGACGATACCTGGGAAATCTCCACGCCGCTCAGGACCTCTATACCCCGCTTGCGCAGAGACCGGCTCATCTGCTCGGCAATTTCGGCATCCTCCTGCGGCAGGATGCGAGCCAGACGTTCGATCAATGTGACCTTCGCGCCGAGCGAATTATAGAGGCTTGCAAACTCCACACCAATAGCGCCACCACCCACAATAGCAATGGAAGCCGGCAAAGCCGCCGGCGTCATGGCATGGTGGTAGGACCAGATACGCTCACCATCCGGTACGATGCCCGGCAGGCGACGCTCGGAGGCGCCGGTGGCAATGATGATATGCCCTGCATCATAGTCGCCGGGCGCGATCGTGCCCTTCGGCGCTTCGTTCTCACCGGAAGTAACACGGACCATGCCAGGCGCGATGATCTCGGCCAGGCCCCAGATAACATCGACCTTGTTTTTGCGCAGCAGGAACTGCACGCCCGCATTGAGCTGACCGGCAACCGTGCGCGAGCGCGCAACGACGGCGGGAAAATCGATGGATGGCGCTGCGGTATGAATCCCGAAAGTCGCAGCATGGCGGGTTTCGTCGAGAAGCGCCGCCGAGTGGAGCAGCGACTTCGTGGGGATGCATCCCCAATTCAGGCAGATGCCGCCGAGATGCCTGCGCTCGACAACGGCCGTCCGCAAGCCGAGCTGAGCCGCGCGTATAGCCGCGACATAGCCACCCGGCCCTGCGCCGATCACGATGACATCATAGGCCGGCATGCGGCATTCCTTTCAACGGGCATCTGGAAAATCGCGGCAAGGCTCGACGCGGCCACGCACCAGGGAGAGGTGCGTGGCACGGCCGGGAGGCGAAGCGCTCAGCTTGCGCTTCGAATGGTCTGCGAGACGAGTCGCCCCACAAGCGGAGCAGCTTCGAGCTGCGGGAGATGGCCGACCTGCGGAAGACGATGCAGCCCCACATGCGCCGGCAAAGCATTGCTGTGCTCTGCCGAAATGATACGGTCCTGCTCCCCGACAATGACGCGAGCCGGCCCGCCGAAACGGTTGAGAGCATCGCGCACGGAGAAGAGCTGCGTGCTTCCGGCAAAGACGCCGGCTGCAAGCCGCGTCTGGTTCGCCACCATCCCGGTTCCTTCGCGACCCGAAAGCGTTGCGCGGACCAGCACACCCGGGAGGCTCGCCGGCTCGTGGACCAGAAGGCCGAGCCACGTCTGAAGCGCCGCCTCGGTGTTAGAGGACAGGAACCCGCTGACATAATCGCCATTGATCTTCGGGCCGAGGCCTGCCGGCGCAATCAAGGTCAGCGACCGAACGTCGAGATCCCCGCCGCCGGCAATGGCCGAGGCGACCGCAGCACCGAGCGAATGGCCGACAAGATGCAGCCTGTCGATTTTCTCGGCGGCAAGCGTCGAGCGAACGATGACGACGAGGTCATCGAAACTGCCCGCCGAAACATTGGCCGCTCCGCCGTGGCCGGGCAGGTCTATCGCAAGGATCGGATTGGCCACGCTTATATGGGCCAGGAACGACCGCCACGCCGAAAGCTCAGCCCCGAAGCCATGGATAAACAGCACCGGGTCTCCGACACCGGCCTGCAAAGTCTTGAGAACGGTTCTGCCGCTGACAGGCGCCGAGGTGGCTCCGCTGAAATTCAAGAGGTTGCCCGTGCCAGACGTACGCTTGAACGCCTCGACATCACGCTTGACCACCGCGGCACGCGGACCGGAACCGGAAACCCGGCCGATATCGATGCCCGCTGAGGCGGCGATCCGGCGGGCAAGCGGTGAGGAGCCGCCGGTGCCCGATTTTAGCAAGGCGGTTTCGGCTTCACGCGCGGCCTCCCGCGGGAAGACGGCGATGTTTTCCTTGGCCGTCTCGACAATGGACTGAGCGTCCTCGCCCGAGAAAGCTGCGGCTGGCGCCGTAGCCGCCTCAAGCTTCTCGCCCTCTTCGCCCACCATCATCAAGGGCTCAAGAACGATCCCCATGTCGCCGACTTTGTGGCGGATTTCGAGGATCGTGCCGGTCTCGAAGGCCTCGACCTCGAAGACGGCTTTTTCGGACTCGACCTCGGCGACGATATCGCCTTTTTTCACCTTGTCGCCGACCTTCACGAGAATTGCCGTGATCTTGCCTTCGGTCAGGTCCTGACCGACCTGCGGCATCAGAATGGGACGTGCCATGACGGTTCTCCTCTCAAGCCACGCGACGGTGGAGCGTTTCGACGGACTGCGCGACGAAATCCACGGTTTTGCGGGTGGCGGCTGCGAATTCGGCCGCGGTGGCCGCGAAGGCACCGAAGCGCGAAAATTCCTCCGGCTTCATGCCATCGAATTCGTAGGCCTGGCGGAAATAAGGGATGCGCAGCAGCTTCTCGATCAGCTCCGCCGACGCATCGGTGTCGATGGCGGTCGGGTCGAAGTCCGGCAACCGATCCTCGGCCTTCATGAGCTGGGCGATATAGCCCGGCGGGCAGGTGTAGACGAAATCGCCTCCGGCAATCAGCGCGATATGACCGCTGGACGCCTTGCCGCCCTCCCCATCGTCCTGCACGCGCATGGAGCATTGCAGCATCTTGCTGGGGTGGTTGCGCTGCTTGCCGTAGCGATAAGCGCGTTTCAGCACCGCCATTTCGCCAAGCAGGATTTCCTTGGGTGAAAGCGCTATACCACGGGCATCCGCCTGCGCCTTGAGGTCGCCGACATTGCCGAGACGAGACGACATATGGGTGATGACCGAGCGCCATTTCGACAGATCGATGCCGGCCGCCCTCGCCCGGTCGAGGCCGCGCGAAACGGCGTCCATGCAGGCGACATATTGCGGAACGGTAAAGGAGGTCGTGTTGTTCGTGGAAATGCCGCGGGCCGTCAGTTCCTCAATGACCTCATAGCCTTCCTTAGAGCCCGGGATCTTCACCATGACATTCGGCGCGATCTCCGCCAGCTGAAGCCCCTGCTCCAGCATGCGCGTCTTGTCCGTGACGAAGCGCGGATCGACTTGGCCGGAGACATAGCCGTATTTCCCGCCTGACACCTCGAAGACTTTGCGGATCATCGCCGCGCCACGCCGCACGACATCGAGATAAACAGCCCAGTAGATGTCCTCGACATCATCAGCATTGCGTTCGGATGCGATCCTGCGGATCTCGTCCGCCCAGAAGGCCGGGTCTGCCTGTATTGCCTGGAGCGAAAGCGGCGGGTTCGTCGTTACGCCGCGAAAGCCCATCGTTCCTTCACGCGATGCCGTCTCGGCATCGAAGAGGCGCTTCAACTGGCCTTCCCAGTCCGCCTGCTTGCCAGCGGGCGCATCTTTCAGGACGGAGGTTTTCCAGTCCTCGTAGATCAAGGGTGAGGAATCCCACCAGATTTCACAGTCCGGATTGGTGGCTGCGAGCTTTTCCAGCACATGCAAAGACATCTTTGTCTCCCGATCTCTCTTCGTCACTCGGCGGCTTGAGCCAGCGGCTTCGAGTGAAGCGTGCGGCGGGCGGCAAGCACGATGTCGTCCACCTGCGGAACGCTCGCCTTTTCCAGCTCGAGGTTGAACGGGATCGGAATATTGAGGCCGGCGACAATCTCGACCGGCGCATCAAGGTCGTAAAACGCTTCTTCCTGAATGATAGACGCAATGTCCGAGGCAACACCGCCGCGTCGCACCGCTTCCTGCACGATGACGGCACGATTGGTCTTGGCGACGGAGCCGAGGATCATGTCCTTGTCGAGCGGCACGAGCGTGCGTGGATCGATCACCTCGGCATCGATACCTTCAGCCGCCAGCTTCTCGGCTGCTTCAAGCGTGCGCGGGATCATGTTCGACCAGGCGATCAGCGTCACATCCTTGCCGGGACGCTTGATATCGCCCTTGCCGAACTCGATGACATGCTCGCCGTCAGGCACGAGCCCCTTCGTCATGTAGAGATGCTTGTGTTCCAGGAACATGACCGGATCCTGCTGACGCAGGGCATACTTCAGCAGGCCCTTGGCGTCTGACGGTGTCGAAGGCATGACGACCTTAAGACCGGGAATGTGATAGAACATGGCTTCAAGGCTCTGCGAGTGCTGCGCCGCCACGCCGCCGCCCGTTCCGCCCTGCGTCCGCATGACGAAGGGAACCCGGCCGTCGCCGCCCGTCATCAGACGGAACTTTGCGGCCTGGTTGACGATCATATCCATGCCGAGCATGGCAAAATCGATATAGAGAATTTCCACGATGGGCCGGGCACCGGCGATGGCGGCACCGACGCCCACGCCGATCATGCCGGCCTCGGCAATCGGCGTATCGCGCACGCGCTTCGGACCGTATTTCGAAAGCAGCCCTTCCGTCACCTTGTAGGAGCCGCCCCGTTCGGCAATCCCCTCGCCGATGATGAAGACGGTGCTGTCGCGCTCCATTTCCTCGTCGATCGCCTCGCGCAGCGCATCGCGGTACATGATTTCTCTGGCCATGGTGTAATCCTCCCCGTCTGCTTAGTAGGCTTCGACGAATTCGTTGAACTCTGCGAGCGTGATCTCGCGGCTCGCCTTCGAGAACTCGACTGCCTCTTCGAATTCCTGCTTGATCTCGTTTTCGATTGCATCGATCTCGGACTGGTCGAGACCCGCGATCTCGACGAGAGCGTTGCGTGCACGGTCGACCGGATCGCGCTCCTTGTAGTAGGCGAGCATATCGGTCGGCATGTACTTGCCGGGGTCATTCACATGGTGACCCATATGACGGTAGGTCTTCGCCTCGATGAGGATCGGCCCTTCGCCGCGGCGGCACTTCTCAACCGCTTCCTGCATGAGGTGATAGACCGCGAGCGAGTCGTTGCCATCGACCTGATAGCTTTCCACGCCGATGGCGAGGCCGCGCTTGTAGAGATCGACGTCTCGCGTCGATTCCTCGATGCGTGTCGAGACGGCATACTGGTTGTTTTCGACGACGAGCACATAGGAAAGGTTCCAGATTGCCGCCAGATTGAGCGATTCCAGGAAGGTGCCGTTGTTAGAGGCGCCGTCCGTCGAGAAGGTTACGGTGACGGCATCGTTGCCTTTGATCTGGTTTGCGAGCGCCGCGCCGACGCCGAGCGGCGTCCCGGCACCGACAATGCCGTTTGCGCCGAGATTGCCAGCTTTGATGTCGGCGATGTGCATGGAGCCGCCGTAACCGCGGCAATAGCCCGTTTCCTTCTGGAGAAGCTCGGCCACCATGCGCTTCACGTCGGCGCCCCAGGCGATGCAGTGACCATGGCCGCGATGGGTCGAGGCAATGAAATCGCCTTCCTGCAGGGCGGCACAGACACCGGTCGCAATACCCTCCTGCCCGAGATAGGGATGAAAGTACCCCCGGATCAGTCCCTGACGATAGAGCTTGATGCCTTCGGACTCGAAGACGCGGATTTTATAGGCCGTTCTGAAAAGTTTTTCCAGAAGCTCCCGCGAGGGTGCATTCGCCTTTTGTGCCTGCGATGCCATGGATTTCTCTCTCCCAGATATGACGATCGTTTGCCGATGAATGGCGTTCTAACATCGAGAAAACGTATTGTCGAGAAAATTTTCTCCAAAAATTAAACGGAAAGATTTTGGCCGGCGAAGGGGATAAACCCAACAAAAAGATCCGATAAACTTATGTTTTTATTGACTATTTTTAGAACCAAGCTGAGCTGGAGTGGAAATCGCAGTGGAACACTCCCCTTATTCCCACGATCAATCCCCGTAAAAATGTAAAATTTCTTTCAAGATTGCCCCGCGGGCATGTACGCCGTGCCGCCCACTGAACCAGAGACCGAAGATCCGGGCGGATGCCAACACCTCAAAATCCGTCGAGTAAACTTTTCTTACTGTCGTGTTGGTGCTACCAATGTCTAAGAACAATAGCGGCCGCGGCCGGCATTTCGGATCGAAAACATGAATGATGCTCGCCCCTTGAGCGACCTTAAACAGAGCGACCTTCTTGAGCGGATCCAGGAGCGCTACGGCACGCTGCGGAAATCCGAACGCATCGTTGCAGACTTCTTGCGTGACAATGCGGGGCGCCGGCTCGATTCCTCGATCACCGAACTCGGCCGCACCCTTGGCGTTTCCGAAGCCACCATCAGCCGCGTAAGCCGCGCACTGGGCTATGACGGCTATTCGGATATGAAGCTGTCGCTCGCAGAGGGCGCACGCAGCCGTGCAAGCTTCGTCAACCTGCCGCTCGAGATTGAAGACACCGACTCACTGATCAGCACATCGAGCAAGCTCGCCAATCTTCTGATCGCCGGTGTCGATGGCACCCAGCGCATGCTGGATGCCCACCGGCTGGAACAGGCAGTCGAGGCATTGCGCAAGGCGCGAAAAATCGTCTTCGTCGGCGTCGGCGGTGCGGCCGCCATCTGCGACGAGGCCGCGCATATGTTCATGAAGGCAGGATTTGCAGCGACCAGCATTCGTGACGGTTACACCCAGACGATTGTCGCGGCGACGATGACCGAGCAAGACGTCATGGTGGGTGTCTCGCACACCGGCACAACGGAAACCGTCGCCGACGCACTGCTTCTCGCGCGTGAATGCAAGGCGACGACGATTGCCATCACCAGCAATGTCAGCTCGGATGTTGCCCGCGCCGCCGATGTTGCGCTTTCCACCTGGAGCGCCAGCCAGCAGCTCGTCCCGCTGCACGGCGACTTCCTGGAGGGACGGCTAAGCCAGCTCTTCCTGATAGACCTGCTTTATGTCGGCACAATCTTCCGTGCAGGCGAAGAGCCCGCCAAAGCGTTGAAGGTTACGGGCGAGGCGCTGGAAAAACGCTACAGACACAAAAGCGAAAAAGCCAGCTGACCGCTTCATCCGGCCTTTGATTGGAAGATATATTGCTCGCGGTCAGCCGGCAATAAACATGCGGCAAAACGCAATATCGATCTTACCCGCATCGAGATCGTCAACGATGCGATCGGCGAGCGAAAAATCCTCCTCACCGGTATAGGACGAGATCGTCACAACGCAGCTCATGTTTGCCGCCTTGGCCGCGCGCAATCCGTTGTTGCTGTCCTCGATCACCACGCAAGAGCGCGGATCGAGACCGAGTGTTTCGGCGGCAAGATTGTAGATATCGGGCGCCGGTTTCTTGGCCGCGACGACGTCGCCCGCAAAAACCGTGATCTTCCTCGATCGTTCCGACCCCAGCATGACATCGACGACGGCCTGAACGGCCTTTTCGTTCGACGTTGAGCACACGGCAAGCTTGATGCCGTTTTCGATTGCCTCATCGACGATACGCGCAATGCCTGGCCGAAGCGGCAGACCGCCCTCTTCGATGAGGCGCATGAAGATCGCCGTTTTCCGCTTGTGGATGGCCGCGACCAACGCGTCTCGGTCCCCGGTGCCGTCCGGCCAGCCAGACTCGTTGAAATGGCGGCGCATGCGCTCTTTTCCGCCGGCGGTCAAAAGCAGTTCGCCATAGCGTTCTACCGACCAGACGCAATCCACGCCGAGTTCGGCGAAGGCTTCGTTGAAGGAGACGCGGTGTCCGTCACGCTCCGTATCGACGAGAACGCCGTCACAATCGAAAATCAACGCCTGCATCGCTACGCCTCCGCCGCATGCGCGGCCTTGCCGGCAGATCCGAAAATACGGATCATGTCGATGACGTCCCTCTTCATGGCATCATATTGTCCGACGATGAAGGGAAGCGGCTCTTCCAGCTTCGGCTTTTCGGCCCGCACGCCGATGAAACCCTCGATGAAGCGATGTTTGTGCATGGTCGAGATATTGACCTTGGCGCAACCGCCGGCAATGCACCGGTCGAACTGCTCCTGGCTCAGCCCCGTCCCCCCGTGCAGCGCGATCGGCACGGAAACCGACTGCGTGATGCGCTCCAGAAGATCATAGGCGATCTTTGGCTGCCCCTTGTAGAAACCGTGAGCCGTGCCGATGGCAGGCGCGAAAACCGCAAGGTTCGGCATGTCCTTCACGAAGGCGAGGCATTCGTCGTAATTGGCCAGGATCGCCGCATCCTCCGCAACGAACTTGTCATCTTCGACACCTCCAATGGCACCGATTTCCGCCTCAAGACCGACACCGGCCTCCTCCGTCATCCGGTAGATGTCCTCCGAGCGCGCCTTGTTTTCGGCGAACGGCAGTGAGGACCCGTCGAACATAACCGACGACCAGCCCGCATCGATGCAGCGCCGGATCACGTCCTTATCACTGCAATGATCGAGATGAAGCGCTACCGGCACATCGACATCATCCGCCAGCATGCGCACCCAGGTGGCGATCGGCTTGTAGCCCCAATGCTTGATCGTCTTGACTGAAACCTGGACGATGATCGGCGCATTCAGCTCAGCAGCGCCCTCGATGATCGAGCGCACGCTGTTGTAGTCGATCATATTGAAAGCTGCGATGCCGTAGCGGGCCGCCTGTGCACGCTTCAGCATCGGCCCCATTGTCACGAACGCCATGTTTTTCACTCCGCTTGTCAGTTTGCACCGCCTTCACCATGAGGCAAGGCGGCATTGCCGCTGGCAATTCAGTAGCAAAAAGGCACATTTTTGTAAATAATTTTCTTGATGGCAACAAAGAAAAATCATTTATTATTTGCCGCTTAGCGTGAAACACATCTCATTTTCCACATCCTCCTGCCTTTCAATCAGCCAAAATCTAACAGAATATGAAAGTTTTTTTATTTTATCTTCGTGACATGCAAACGGCCGGGGTCTAAC
>Ga0247823_10002969_pt1 | contig 13859 bp, 10 predicted proteins | sample 13C_PalmiticAcid_2_FD_192426 | JGI IMG/M metagenome (GOLD analysis project Ga0247823, IMG submission 192426) | Soil microbial communities from agricultural site in Penn Yan, New York, United States - 13C_PalmiticAcid_Day30 | ecosystem: Environmental > Terrestrial > Soil > Agricultural land...
CGGCCTTCTTCGTCGGCCACAGCGAGTATTGGTCCGGCGGCCAGCGCGCGCAGGTCGAAGCGTTCGTCGATGGTGGCGGCAGGATCGGCATCCTGTCGGGCAACACCTGTTTCTGGAAGGTGCGCTGGGAGAACGACGGCAAGACATATGTCTGCCACAAGTGGCGCGGATTCGAGGCCGAAGATGTGGCGCCGGAAGACGCCACACACCTGTGGTCCCATCCAATCTTTGGCCAGCCGGAGGCCGAGCTGACCGGCCTGAGCTTCGTGTTCGCCGGCTATCATCGGCTGGGCATGTGCGTTTCGCGCGGCCAGGGCGGGTTCACGATCTACAACGACCGCCACTGGGCCTTGGAGGGCTCGGACCTGTTCTATGGCGACGTGCTGGGCGGCGACCTGCCGCTGATCGGTTACGAGAGCGATGGCTGCAGGTTCGAGTTCGGCCCGGATGGCCTGCCCAAGGCGATCCCGATGCTGGGCGTGCCGGCCAACCTCGAGATTATCGGCTTGGCGCCGTGCGCATTCGGAGAAGAGGCTGGGCGCGGCTACAATCCGATTATCCCGCCGGAGAAGCTCGACGTGATCGCACAGATCGTGTCAGGCGAGGCCAGCCCGGAGGCTCAGGCCAGCGTGCTTCGTGGCCATGCGATCCTGGCGAGTTTCAAGCGTGGAGCCGGCGAGGTCTTCAACACCGGCACAACGGAGTGGGTGCACGGCCTCAAGGCCAGGGATCCCTTCGTGGAGACCATCACCCACAATGTCCTGCGGCGGTTCGAAGTCACCCGACGACCGGCGAAGTGATCTGACAGTCGCCATCGCTACCGGTGCTTGCCGGAGCATCGTCATGCATGTTTGGGAGAAGTGGTGTTCCCCCGACCCTGTTGGATCGGGGGAACATGGTGCCGCCGGGCAGGATTGAACTGCCGACCTCAGCCTTACCAACCCGCTTTAGGCTCTTTTCGTCCATATCCGGGACTATCCGATTCTACGATTTACCCTTTAAGAACATTGGCTTGCGCCGAAAATGGCGCGAGCCTGTTCTCCATGATTTTTCACCGGGCGCTTACCGGGCGCTTACCGCAGCCCCTTCTCGACTTTCTCCACGCTGGGGCATGTTCGTGCTCGCGAGGGCCCGATCATGGCTAGTCGGGTCAGGCTCACAAAGAGCCTCGTCGAGGCCGCAGCGCCGCGATCGGCCGACTATTTCATCTGGGATTCGGAGGTCATCGGCTTTGGGCTTCGGGTGCGCCCGAGCGGCCACAGGAGCTATGTCCTGCAATATCGGCATGCCGGCCGAGCCAGGCGCTATGCGATAGGCGGCCATGGCTCGCCCTGGACCGCGCAGACCGCGCGCGCCGAGGCGCTCAGATTGCTCGGCGACGTCGCAAGCGCGATCGACGTCCAGGAGGAGAAGGTCGAGCGTCGCCGCGAGATCACCGTTTCGGAACTCTGCGATCTCTATCTGACCGTGGGGCTGGCGACCCGAAAGCCGGGCGCAGTCGAAGCCGCCCGGTGCGACTGCGAGAACCACATCAAGCCGCTGCTGGGATCTCGCCGGGTCTCCGACCTGCGGCGAGCCGACGTCGAACGGCTCCTGATCGATGTGGCGGGCGGGGTGACCGCGCGCACCGCCAGGACCAGAAAGAAGCGCGGCGTCTCGCGGGTGCGGGGCGGGAAGGGGGCGGCCAACAGCTCGGTCCAGACTCTTAGCGCTGCTCTCGGCTTCGCGGTCAGGCGTGAAATCCGAACCGACAACCCGGCGCTCGGAGTCCGGAAGTTTCCAGAGCGGAAGATCGAAAGGTTTCTCTCTCCGGCCGAACTGGCGCGGCTTGGCGAGGTCCTGGCTGCAGCCGAAGCGCTTGGTGTCGAAAGCCCCTTTGCGATCGCCGCGATCCGCCTGCTTGCGCTGACAGGGTGCCGGCGCAACGAAATCCTGTCCCTGAAACGCGCGCACATCGACTACCGAAACAAGTGCCTGCGTCTCCCCGATAGCAAGACCGGGGCGAAGATTGTGCACGTCGGCGACGCGGCCATCGCCGTGATCGAGGCGGTGCCCGAGGTGGTGGGCAATCCCTATCTGCTTCCCGGTCGCAATGGGATTGGTCACTTGGCCGACGTGCAGTCTTGTTGGGAGCGGATCAGGAAGGCCGCCGGGCTGGTCGAGGTGCGGCTGCATGATCTCCGTCATTCCTTCGCGAGCGTCGGGGCCGCCATCGGCGACAGCCTGCTCGTGATCGGAGCCCTCCTCGGTCATCGGAGCGCCAAGACGACACAGCGCTACGCGCACCTCTCCGACCACCCGCTCAAGGGAGCAGCCGACCGCATCTCCGGGGAGATCGCCGCCGCGCTCGGGACGCGGTTCGAAGTCAGGGAAGGCGCTCCTGCGTCTAGCCTAGCCGATCGTCCGCCGCGCGAGCTCGACCCGGTAAGTTCGATTCTCGGTCACGTGGTGCAGGCGAGGTGGCTCGATACCGCCGCGGCGGCTCGTCATCTGGGCCTGACGGTGGGCACGCTTCAGACCTATCGCTGGATGGGGGTGGGCCCGGCGTTTCAGAAAATTGGTCGGCGGGTCGTCTACTCGGCCGAAGCGTTGGCGACTTGGAAGGCCGCGTCCCCGATCGAATATGCATGAACGGCCGGAATGGCTTAGCGGACGATTTGATCGTCCGCAGTTGGGTCCGGCCGTCTGAGCGACCTCAGGTGCAACGGCGACTGGGGTTCTCTTTAAAACGCCGCCCGGATGGTTGCGCCGTAGGTGCGTGGCGTCCCGAGGCGCGCGGAGATCCCATAGGCGGAAGCTCCGACGATGGAAGCCGTGCCGCTGGACTGGAAGTAGGTCTCGTCCAGCAGGTTGTCGGCCCAGACGGAGAGGTCGTACTTGCCATCCTCGAATTTCGCCCCGATGCGCGCGTTGACCAGCGAATAGGACGGGATGCGGGTCAACGGGTCGGCCTGGACGCTACCCTCCTGCCATGAGCGGTAGGCGTATGAGATCAGGCCATAGCCGTCGGCGTCCCACACGGGCAGGTCGAAAGCGTACCGGAGGGAGGCGTTGGCGATATATTTGGGCGACTGGTAGAGCCGCTCGCCCGTGAGATCGCAAGGGGTGGTCTTGCCGACCGCGCAAGGGCCGTTCGGGTAGGACGTGTAGACTGCGTCGATATAGGATCCGTTGACCGAGAAGGTCAGATCCGGCGTGATGTCAAAGGCGCCCTCCACCTCGACCCCGCGGGACCGCACGTCGCCGACATTGGCCAGGAACGAGCGGACGCCGGGCAGGGCGATATTGGCCTGCAGGCCGGTGAGTTCGGTCCAGAAGGCCGAGAGGTTCAGGGTCAGGCGTTTGTTGAGGAACTGGCTCTTCAAGCCCAATTCCCAATTTTCGACCTCTTCCGGTTCAAGCACCAGGGGCGAGCCCTCGGTGACCGCAGCGTTGAGGTTCAGGCCAGCGGCCTTGTAGCCCGACGAATAGGACGCATAGAGCAGGCTGTCGGGCGTGACCCTGTACGAAGCGCTCAGCAGGTAGGAGGTGTTGTCCCCCTTCACCTCCACGTCGTAGTGGAACGGGATCGACGTCGGCCCATAGGGCGTCCCTCGGGTCGAGGTGTCGGAGATTCCGCTGCGCTCGTCGTGCGTGTAGCGAACGCCCGCCGTCAGGATGAGCTGGTCGGTGACCTCGAAATTGGCCTGGCCGAAAATGGCGGCGGCGGACGACTTGGTGCGGATGTCGCCGAGGTATTGAGAACCCGGTGCGATGACCACCGCGGGCGCGTTCGGGTTCGTCTGGCGGGCCAGCGCCGTGTAGAAGGCTCCGGCGTCGTAGCCAAACTGGTTCAGGATGTAGTGGTCCTTCAGCTTCTGCTCGAAGTAGTAGACTCCAGCCTGCCAGTTGAACCGGCCGGGTCTGGAGGCCAAGCGGATCTCTTGGCTCCACTGCCAATCCTTGGTGATGGCCGCATTGACCTGGATGATGTCGGCGGGCGTCCCGTCGCTGTCCTGCAGCGGGTCGAAATTCCAGTAACGCCAAGCGCTGATCGACGTCAGCTGCGCCCAGCCCAGGTCCCAGTTCACCTGCGCCGACAGCCCCGTCTGGTCGGTTCGCATGTTCTGGATGGCGTTGTTCTGAGTGTAGTCCAGGCTGGGGGAGGGCACGTAGCCCACAGCCTCCAGGGCGGCCAGGGTGCGGCGGGTCCCGGCGCTCGACAGTTCGGCGGGCAGCAGACCTGCCAGTACGCCGACGCAGCAGGTGTCGTCCTGCCGGGAATATTCGCCGATCAGGCGGACGGAGATGTCCTCGGTCGGGGTCGCCAGGATCTGCAGCCGCGCGCCTGACCGGCCGACGCTGTTGGCCTTCACTCCGGTCTTGATGTTGTCCAGCACCCCGTCCCGATCGGTGTTGAAGGCCGTCAGGCGGAAGGCCAGAAGGTCGTTGATCAGCGGACCGGTGGTGGAGACGCGGATCTGGTTGTAGCGGTAATTGCCAAGCGATCCTTCGATGACCGTTTCCGCCGTGAAGCTGGGCCTGCGCGTCGTGACGTTGATCACCCCGGCCGAGGTGTTTCGGCCGAACAGGGTGCCCTGCGGCCCGCGCAGGATCTCAAAGCTCTCCACGTCGATCAGGTCGGCCAGCGCCATTCCTGGCCGCCCTAGATAGACCCCGTCGAAATAGAAGCCGACGGAAGTGTCCAGGCCGTCGGAAGCCGAGGAGATCCCAATTCCGCGGATACCGACGGAGGAATTCCGCGGGTTGGAGTTGAAGGCCACGAAGCTGGGCGCCTGCCGCTGGATATCCTCCAGCGTGTAGGTCCCCCGTTCCTCGAGCGTCGCGCCGGAGATGGCGGTGAGCGGGATCGGCACGTCCTGGGCGCGCTCGGACTGCCGACGCGCGGTGACGATGAGCTCGCCGACCGACGCGCCGCCGTCGTCCGCCGCGTCGACGGCCACGCCCACGGGCGCGGTCTGGGCCAGGGCCGGGCTCGCGATGGCGCCCGCCAACAATGTCGTGAGCAGAAGGCTAGAACGAAGGGTCATGAGAGATCCGCTTTTCCGGGAGGGGCCGCACGCTCTTGAGGCGTCGTCGGCAGGCGCGGATTACTCCTACTGGAATTATAGGAATTGAAGCCAAAACCTTCTCTGAAGATCGATAGGTTTTCTATATGGCTTGGCTCGGTCGCCGTTCGCGACATCTCCGACCTTTTGAGCGACGCCCGCGCGCGCGAGAGCTGTCGATCGGACAGGCCGCCGATGCGGCGCTCAACCCCAACCGTTGTCTTGTAAGGGTTAGCAGGCCCATCAGGCTTTCTGGGTGAGCCTGTTAGAAATCATCGGGCGACGACCGGCGATCCTTGGGCGACATATAATTGACAAATCCCATAGATTTAGTGGGAATAGATAATCATCGCTCGTCTAAGGAAGTTCCCCATGCCCAACACCGACCGCCGATCACTCGGTCCGCTCACTGTCAGCTCGCAGGGGTTCGGCTGCATGGGCCTGTCCCACGTTTATGGCCAGGCTGACGAAGCTGAGTCGCTGAAGACCCTGGACCGGGCCATCGAACTGGGGATCAGCTTCTTCGACACGGCCGACATCTACGGCTCCGGCCACAACGAGACCCTGCTGGCCAAAGCCATCAAGGGGCGCCGCGACAAGCTGGTGATCGCGTCCAAGTTCGGCAATCGGCTGGATCGGCAACAAAGCGGCCGCAGTCTGGACGGCCGTCCCGAATATGTGCGCCAGGCGGTCGACGCCAGCCTGAAGCGCCTGGGGGTCGACCACATCGATCTGCATTATCTGCACCGCCTGGATCCGCAGACCCCGATCGAGGACACGGTCGGCGAGCTTTCCCGTTTGAAGGCGGAGGGGAAGATCGGCGCGATCGGGCTGTCCGAGGTCGACAGCACCATCCTGGTGCGGGCCCATGCGGTCCATCCGATCGCCGCCCTGCAGAGCGAATACTCGCTTTGGACCCGGGAGGTGGAGGACGACATCCTGCCCACCGCGCGGGCGCTCGGGATCGGCTTCGTGGCCTACAGCCCGCTGGGCCGCGGCTTCCTGGCCGGCGCCGTTCCCGTCGAGGAGAACGACCGGCGCCGGCAGCATCCGCGCTATCAGGCCGAAGCCGTAGCCGCCAACAGCGTGCGCCGGGCCGCGGCCGAGAAGGTCGCCGAGCGCCTGGGCGTGACTGTGGCCCAGGTGAGCCTGGCCTGGTTGCTTTCCAAGGGTGTCGTCCCAATTCCCGGCACCCGCCACGTCGCACATCTGCAGGCCAACTGGGCGGCCGGCGATCTGCAGCTTTCGGCCGCCGACATCGGCGAACTCGAGGCCGCGTTCCCCATCGGCTCGACCGTGGGCGCCCGCTACCCCGCCGGCGCCTCGCCCGTGCCGGCCCGGGCCGTCGCCTGATCCTCCCTCTCCTCCGCTGAAAACCCCTCCAGGAGCCATTCCATGAGCAGCCTCGCCACCCTTCGCCGCGTTACCGAGAGCGCGGCCCCCAGCCGGATTATCGTCAACCCGGTCACCCCGCTGATCGGCGCCGAGATTTCGGGCGTCGACCTTCGCCAGCCGCTGGACGCCGAGACCTTTGCGGAAATCCGCGCCGCCCTGAACCAGTGGCGGGTGGTGTTTTTCCGCGATCAAGACATCAGCAACGACGAGCTCAAGGTCTTCGGCCGCAATTTCGGCCCGCTCACCCCGGCCCACCCGATTTCGGAGGGCTTGGACGACCATCCCGAGATCTGGGAGCGGCACGTCGCCGAATATCGGGAACGACGCACCAAGAACGAGGACGACATCCGCATCCCCACCGCGCGGCCGCCGCGGGACTACAAGGGCTGGCACATCGACATCACCTTCGTCGCCAATCCCAACAGCTACTCCCTGCTGCACGGGACCGAGATCCCGGCCTACGGCGGCGACACCCTCTTCGCCAACCTGATTGCGGCCTATGAGGGCCTCTCGACCAAGATCCAACGGCTGATCGACGACCTGCAGGCGGTCCACCAGACCTCGTCCTACGAGGCCGGCGGGCGTGAGCGAAAGCCGCGCAAGGACGGCCGTTCGAGCGGCCCGTTCGTCTCCCTCCACCCGCTCGTGCGTGTCCACCCGGAGACCGGCGAGAAACTCCTGTTCCTGAATCCCGGCACCACCACCCACATCGTCGGCCTGAAGGAGCGCGAGAGCCAGGCCCTGCTGGACCTGCTTTATGGAGAACTGACCCGGCCGGAGTACGCGGTGCGTTTCAGGTGGTCGCCCAAGGCCCTGGTGGTCTGGGACAATCAGGCTGTCGCCCATGCCGGACCCATCGACTACGCCCACTTTAACCTGGGCCGTACGGTGCGCCGCATCACCGTCGCCGGCGAACTTCCCACCGGTCCCGACGGCTTCCGTTCGCAGGCCCTGGAAGGCCCGCTGTTCAACGTCCTCGGCTGATCCAGCGCCGAGACGCCAGGCCTGGGTGCGGCGCGTAGCGCCAAGCCCGGGTCTCACCCTCTTCTTGAATTGAGAGCGATTTACCGTGGGCAGGTTCAAGGTGTTTTCTCTGGCGGCGTTGGCCGCCTTGGCCAGCCTGGCGCTGGCGGCCTGCGGCGAGCCTGCTGCGCCCGCCGGTCCGAAGCTCGCGCTCGATGCGCCCCTCCCGGAAGCCATCCCGCCCGGTACGAAGCTGGTGATCGGCGACCCCACGACCCAGCGGGTCCTGGAGCATACCGGCTGGATCAAGGAGCTGCCCTTCGAGGTCGAATGGGCGCAGATCAGCGGCGGCCCGGCGGTGACCGAAGCGTTCCACGCCAGGGCGCTGGACGTCGGCTCGGCCGCCAACATTCCGCCCATCCACGCGGTCTGGGTCGGAATTCCGGTGAAGATGATCGCCGTGCGCCTGCGCCGCGACCCGGAGAATTATCCGCTATTCGAGTTGGGGATCGCGCCCAAGGCGGGCATCGCCACCCTGGCGGACCTCCGGGGCAAGAAGATCGCCTACAGTCCCGGCCAGGTGCAGGGCGAGGTGGTGCTGCGGACCCTGGCGGCGCAGGGTCTGACGGCGCAGGACGTGACCCTGGTGGAGCTGCCCTCGACCGGCGACGTCTATCCCAACGCGCTGGTGAGCGGCCTGGTCGACGTGGCGCCGCTGGGCGCCGGCGTCGCCACCAAGCGCTATCTCGACAACTACGCCAAGGACGGCGCCAAGGTCTTGCGCCACCCGCCTTATCGAGACGACCTCACGAACCTCTATGTCCGTACCGAGACGCTGCAGGATCCGGCCAAGGCTGCGGCGCTCAGGGCCTATGTGAAACTGTGGGCGCGGGCCACCGAGTGGCAGGCGACCCACAAGGCCGAGTGGCGTGACGTCTACTATGTCAAGAACCAGGGCCTGTCGCCGCAAGACGCCCAGTTCGTGACGCGAGCGTCCGGCGATCCGGTGATCCCCCATGACTGGACCGAGGCCATCGGCCTGCAGCAGTCCTCCATCGACTTCCTCGCCCGCAGCGGCGGGCAGAAGCGGTTCGACGCGGCCGAGATATTCGACCGGCGGTTCGAGGCCCTGGCCGCCGAAGCCGCGCCGGCGATCGCGGACGCAGGGCCCTCGCGACTCGCCCAGGCCCAAGGGAGCCGCCAGCCATGACCGTCATTCCCGTTTCAGGGCTCGCTGTCGGCGGGCGGGCCGCCGGCCGCGCGGCCCCAGCCTCCGGACCCAAACGCAAACGTCGCCTAGGTCTTGGCGCGCCCGTCACCTACGGCTGGATGCTCGGGCCGGGCCTGCTGCTGGCCTTTTGGACCATCGGCTCGGCCACCGGCTTCATCGATCCTCGCACCCTGCCGGCCCCATGGGTCGCGCTGCACACCGGTCTCGAACTGATCCAACAGGGCCGTCTGCAGGAGCACCTGGCCATCTCCGCGTTCCGCGCCGGCCAGGGTCTGGTCTGGGGCGTGAGCATCGGAGTCGTCGTGGCGCTGCTGTCCGGGCTCACCCTTCTGGGCGGCTACTTGATCGACGGGGTGGTGCAGCTCAAGCGGGCGATCCCGACCCTGGCCCTTATCCCGCTGTTCATCCTGTGGTTCGGGATCGGGGAGGGGATGAAGGTCATCGTCATCTCGCTCTCGGTGTTCATCCCGATTTACGTTCATACCCACAACGCGCTTCGAGCGATCGAGATGAAGCATGTGGAGCTGGCCGAGACGCTGGGCCTGTCGCCCATGGCCTTCGTGCGCCACGTGGTGCTGCCGGGCGCTTTGCCAGGCTTCATGCTTGGGCTGCGGTTCGGGGTGATGGGCGCCTGGCTGGCCTTAGTGGTGGTGGAGCAGCTGAACGCAACCTCGGGCATCGGTTACATGATCAACCTGGCGAGGACCTACGCGCAATCTGACGTGATCCTGCTGGGACTGGTCGTCTACGCGATCCTCGGCGTCTCCTCCGACGCGGCCGTCCGCCTGCTGGAACGCAAGGTGCTCTCCTATCGCAGGACTTTGGCGAAATGACCCCCACCGTCAGTATCCGGAACCTAGTACGCCGCTTCACCTTGAAAGGCGTGTTGAACGGGATCGATCTCGATATCCAACGCGGGGAGTTCGTCGCCCTGCTGGGCAGGTCGGGCTCGGGCAAGAGCACGCTGCTGCGCGCACTGGCCGACCTCGACCGTGAGGCCACGGGGTCCGGCGAAATCATCGTCCCGGCCAAAATCTCGGTCGTGTTCCAGGACGCGCGCCTGCTGCCCTGGAAACGGGTGCTGGACAATGTGGTCCTTGGCCTTGACGGCGCGGACGCCCGCCGACGCGGCGAGCGGGCGCTGGCCGAGGTGGAGCTGGCCGGACGCGAGGCCTCCTGGCCCTACGAGCTCTCCGGGGGCGAGCAGCAAAGGGTGGCGCTGGCCAGGTCCCTGGTCCGCGAGCCTGAACTGTTGCTCGCCGACGAGCCGTTCGGCGCCCTGGACGCGCTCACCCGAATCCGCATGCACGTCCTGTTCCGCAAGTTGTCGGCCGCCCACGATCCCGCCATCCTACTGGTCACCCACGACGTGGACGAGGCCGTCGAACTCGCCGACAGGGTGGTGGTGCTGGATGACGGCAAGATCGCCGCAGATCTGGCCATCGATCTGCCGGCGTCCGGTGAGGAGCGGCGCCTGCGCGTCGCGACCCTGCGCCGGCAACTGCTCACCTCACTCGGGGTCGAGAACCTTATCGACGGCGCGCCCGCACTCCACGCCGTCTAGCCCCGAACCGAAAGCCTTCCCGCCGGCGGAGCCTTGGCGGTCGCTTGCCACCGTCGTTCAGCAGAAGACCGGCCGACCCTTTGAGATCACGGACATGATCCGAGACGCGCTGGAGGTATGGTTCACCGTTCCGGCCGCCGGGATGAGTTGGCTTTCCCGCGCCGAAACCGAGCGGCCAGGGACGATGTCGCGTACTCGGCCTGCCTTGCCTCAAATCGCCGCGCCGGTCTCTTAGACGGCGAGCGACATCCTGTTTCGGCGCGACCTGCGCGCCATTGACCCAGCGGCGCCGAACCCGACGATCATCATCGCCCAAGTGGCCGGCTCGGGAACGGCGGACACAGCACCGAAGACCGAAACTGCGTCGAGGAACGTGAAGGATGAGTCGTTGTACGCTGTGAACACAAGGGCGTCCGAACCTGAGCCAAGGACGGTGGCGCTGAACTGCTGATAGGCTCCGAGCAGTTCGTTAGTCGATGAGAATATATTGGAGCCATTCCAGCTTACGCTGAGGCCATTGGGGACATAGGCTGATTGCAGGTACCAGAAACTCAGGCTGTAGGACTGGCCGGACGTCGTCGAGACGAGCTGGGAAAGTGTATTCGGCCCGTGGGCGTAACCTTCGATCTGAGCGGCGAACAGGCCGTCCCGGACTGGATTGCTGACGATGTTCTGGGGATAGGAGACGGCGTTAGTCGTCCAGCCGGAGAAATCACCGGTCTCGAAGCCGCCATTGGCGACCAGATTTGTGCCGGCCGCGGCGAAGCCCGGGGCAGCGGCCAGAGTGAAGGCCAAGCTCGTCGCGACGCCAACCGCCTTCAGTCGATCAAGTAGCATTTCCAACCCCGATTATGATTTGTCGCAATCAGGCCGGCTACCATGTCGGATTGAATCGAGAAACGCCGTTCTCCAAATGCGTGCAGGCGGCGCCCGCGTGGGTCACAATTCCGGCCGTCTGGCCATGAGGCTTCGCCCACGCTCTGGCGCTGGCCACGTCTTTCATTTTGCTAATCGGAACGCCTGGCCGCCTGCATCGGCCGCCACACTTCAGTGCTGGATAGCAGGGCGCGGGATGTCGCACGTGGTTCGAATCCGGTCGATGGGCGATGCTCAAGTAGCCGACGGTTTGCTTTCAGCATGGAAGCCTTGGTCTCCTGTTGGCGCGATGGAGACCCCGTGGGCTACTCCAGTCGGAGAGCTAAGTCCGCAACCAGTCGATGAGGGCGCGTAACGTAGCAGGCACATGGTGGCGGTTTGGGTAGTAGAGTTGCAGTCTCGCCGTCGGCGGACACCAGTCGGCCAGGACTCTCACCAACTTTCCGCTCCGAAGGTACGGCTCAGCATCGAAAAGTGCGACGTAGGCCAAGCCCAGACCATCGAGAGCGGCGCGGACCATGAACTCGGGCGCATCGAGCGTCAGCGGACCATCGACCGTCATCGCGAATTCGCGCCCCGCATGTTCGAACTCCCAATCGAACAGCCTCCCAGAGCCGCGCATGCGGTAGCGGATACACGCGTGCTCTTTTAGGTCGTCGGGAGTCAGCGGCCGGGTGCGCTGGGAAAGGTAACTGTGTGATCCCACGACCGCGAACTCGACCGGCGGGCCGACGGGGATCGCGATCATGTCGCCGCCCAATCGCTCGCCAAACCGGATGCCGGCGTCAAAGCCTTCGGCCACAATGTCGACCGTCGCATCCTCCACGGCGATTTCTAGCTCCAGGTCCGGGTGCGCCGCGAGGAAACCCTGCAGCGCGGGGGCCAGCACGACCGTCGCCGCGACACGTGGAACATTGAGTCGCAATCTGCCTCGCGGTCGGTCCCGGTATCCATTCGCCTCATCCACGGCCTGGCTGATGCACGCAAGCGCCGGGGCGATCTGGTCGATGAGCCGTTCCCCGGCGGCCGTAGGCGAGAGGCTGCGCGTCGTGCGGTTCAACAATCTCACGCCCATCCGAGCCTCGAGCTCGCGCACGGCATGGCTGAGCGCCGAGCGCGACATGCCAAGCTCGACCGCAGCGCCCGCGAAGCTCCCGTGACGAGCGACCAGCGCCAATGCGGCCAGGAGGGGAAGATCGCGTGGGTTCATTGTCGAGTGCTGCTCACCATCTCGTCCAGTTTATGAAGTCTAGTGCGACGACGCCAAACATTGCACCTGACACCCACTTCCAATGACGAGGTCGTATATGTCGAGCACGGGCGAGGTGAACTGGAAGAGGCGGGCCGCCAAGGTAGCTCTCCTCGGGGCCGCCCTGGTGGCTCTTGGGGCGGGCCTGGCGCGCGGGGAAACTAGTCTGGAAGTTGACGGCGCCGTCGGCGTCCAACTGCCCGCCGGCTTTCAGTATCCCAACGGCGTAACCCACTCGGCGGGCGGTGACCTTTACGTTGGGTCCATTGTCGAGGGGCGCATCCTGACGCGCTCGGCTGCAGGCGAATGGCGCATTTTCTTCCCCGGTTCGGCCGACATCTACGCCGCGACCAGCCTCCGGTTGGACGAAACGCGCCATGTCCTGTGGGGCGCTTCGCCCGACTTCCTCGTCGAGGGCCGGCCCGCGCGCCCGCACCGCCTGTTTGCGCTGGACGCCCGAACGGGCGAGACGCTGCGCAGCCTCACTATCCCGGATGGCGGCTTCGGCAATGATCTCGCGCTGGAACCGGACGGGTCGGTGCTCGTGACCGACAGCCGAAACGGCCGACTGCTTCGTTTTTCCGCCGGCTCCGGCGTCTTCCAGACGGTGCTGGTCGACGCGCGCCTGCGCGGACCGGCGGGCATCGGCGTGGCTGGCGTCGCTCGGGCGGCGGACGGGAGGGTCGCGCTGGGCAACTTTGGCTCAGGGAAGCTTTTTGCATTCGAGGCCGGGGAGCTGCGCGAGATCAGCCTGCCTCGTAAGCTTGAGAACCCGGATGGGTTGGCCTTCGACGGCTCCGGTTCACTTTTGGTCGCTGAAGGCGATGTCGCCGGCGGCGATGGGAAGGTGCTGCGTGTGGATGCTCCCTTCGCACCTGGCGTGAGACCGCTCGACATAGTGATGGATGGGTTGGATTCCCCTGTGAACCTGACGGTTTCGCCTGGAGGTCGAGTTTGGGTGACTGAAGCGCGCATACGCCATCGAATGGTGAGCACTGCGAGTAGTGGGCCGCCGACCACATTTCGCGTCCTGAATCTGCGCCTTAAGCAATAGGCACTTCGCCCGATGTCCCCTTGGGCGCAGTATGAATGTCTCCAACTGGCGCGAGCCAGTCATTCCGTAGGCTTGAGGCTCGTCGCCAGAGAGCGGACCCTCTGGTCGTCACTTCGGGGGGGGCGGGGACCTTGTTCTTGGAGCGGCTTCTGCGTCGCGCCTTCGTCACGCTCTCGGTGCTGCGGTATTCGGGAGGCAAGTTGAACTTCCCCTTCCGATCATACTCTCGGTCAGCCCTTATCCTCGACGCCTTGAGTAGACGCCACGCCCTCCAGCCGACGAACGCGGCCCAGGCGACAGACAGCGGCGCGGTCGTTGCGATTCCCATCGCTGATCTCGCAATCACGAAGGGGAGCACAGGCAAGAAGGTGATTATCAGCGAGTACGTCCCCGTGTTGATGCCGCCTGTCTTGCTCAGGTCCCAATCAACGAACTGACGGATGCGGTGAAAGACGCCCACGCAAGGTGTTTTAGCTGAT
>Ga0247823_10002970_pt1 | contig 13859 bp, 10 predicted proteins | sample 13C_PalmiticAcid_2_FD_192426 | JGI IMG/M metagenome (GOLD analysis project Ga0247823, IMG submission 192426) | Soil microbial communities from agricultural site in Penn Yan, New York, United States - 13C_PalmiticAcid_Day30 | ecosystem: Environmental > Terrestrial > Soil > Agricultural land...
AGCCAAGCGGGTGCGCCATCCTGAGAAGGCCAAGCGGCCGGACACGGAAGTGCTGCGCAAGCCGGAATGGATCCGCGTGCGCGCACCAGTCTCCAAGGGCTACCAGGAGACACGAGAGCTGGTGCGCTCCCACAAGCTGGTGACGGTGTGCGAGGAAGCGGGCTGCCCGAATATCGGCGAGTGCTGGGACAAGAAGCACGCGACCTTCATGATCATGGGCGAGATCTGTACCCGCGCCTGCGCTTTCTGCAACGTGGCGACAGGCAAGCCCAATGCACTCGACATGGCGGAGCCGGAAAACGTCGCCAAGGCCGTCCGGCAGATGGGCCTCTCCCACGTCGTCATCACCTCGGTGGACCGTGACGACCTGGACGATGGCGGCGCCGAGCACTTCGAGAAGGTGATCTGGGCGATCCGCGCCGCATCGCCGCTGACGACGATCGAAATCCTGACGCCGGACTTCCTGAAGAAGCCGGGTGCCTTGGAGCGCGTCGTCGCCGCCAAGCCCGACGTCTTCAACCACAATATGGAAACCGTGCCGGGCAACTATCTGACGGTTCGCCCCGGTGCGCGCTACTTCCACTCCGTCCGCCTCTTGCAGCGCGTGAAGGAGCTCGACCCGACCATGTTCACCAAGTCTGGCATCATGGTGGGCCTCGGCGAGGAGCGCAACGAAGTGCTCCAGCTGATGGATGACCTCAGGACGGCCGATGTCGATTTCCTGACCATCGGCCAGTATCTCCAGCCGACCCGCAAGCACCATGCCGTCATGAGCTTCGTGACGCCGGAAGAGTTCAAGTCCTACAAGACCGTCGCCTATTCCAAGGGCTTCCTGATGGTGTCCTCAAGTCCGCTGACGCGCTCCTCCCACCATGCCGGCGATGACTTCGCAAGGCTCAAGGCGGCGCGTGAGCGCAAGCTTCTGGGCTGAGGTAAACGGTCGTCAGCTCGTTTTCACCAGACGGGCCATCTCTCATTCCGCAGGCTGGGCTACGGCCATACGAGGGGCAGCATCGGCCAAGGTCCGGGCACCGGCCTTGACCACCTGTTGCGTTTCCACGCCGCGCCGCGCCATGCGGTGCATGAGCGGCGACAGCGCGTCATGTGTCTCGCGATAAAATTCGAATACCGCACCATAGGTTTCGTTGCGTCGCATGTTAGGCTCGATGACATGGCTTTCCCGGACCATATGCCCCGACGCCTCTGGCAGAGATCCATAGAAACCGGCCCCCACCGCAGCGTTGATCGCGGAACCGAAAGCGGTTGCGTCCAGCACCTTGGGAACGGCGATCGGGATGCCACAGACATCGGCGTGCATCTGGGTAAGAAACGGGGTGCGGGTCGCACCGCCGCAGATCACCATCGTCTCGATGGAAACCGCGTGGGCGCGCAGCGTGCGCAGGATGTTTTCCGTACCGTAAGCGACCGACTCGATCAAAGCCCGCAGCATGTGGGCCGGCGTGTGCTTCAGCGTCAGCCCCCAGAGCGCGCCCTGAAGCTCATAGTCGATATAGGGATTGCGGTTGCCCTGCCAGAAATCGAGCGCGACCAGACCATCGGCCCCGATCGGCACACGTTCCGCCTGACGCAGCATATAGCCATAGGTGTCCGCACCGGCATGGCCGAGGCGGCCGATATGATCGTGCCACCATCGCACGATGGAGCCCGACGAGACCTGACCGCCCTCCATGACGAAGAGACCGGGCACCACGCAATCGGGATGAGGTCCGAAAATGCCGGGCACCTCCACATCCTGGTCCGTCATCGGCAGGACGAGATGCGAAGAACCTGTAATGAAGGCCGTGCGGCCTGGGCGGCAGACATCGAGCCCCACCATCGCGACATAGGCATCCGTGCCACCGCAGACGACCAGCGTGCCGGGCACGAGGCCCAATTCATCTGCCGCCACAGCCGTCAGTGGTCCGATCGGTTCAGCGAGCGGAACGATCTCGCTCGGGAAGCGCGTAGTGATATCGGAAAGCCCGATCCGGGCGAAGAAATCCTCTGGCCAGCCGCCCCGTCGGCCGTCGTAGAACCAGCGGTTGGTGATATGGTTGAGGCCAAGTGTCAGCCGACCCGTAAGCCGCAGCGCAAGATAGTCCGTCATCTCGACGAACCATCGGGAGCGCTCGTATACCGCGGGCATCGTTTCCTTCATCCAGAGGATCTTCGGCAGCATCCATTCGGAACTGACACCGAGGCGCGACCGGCGCAAGGCCGCGTGGTTGGTCTGCGTCATGCGGCGCGCCTGCTGTGCGGCGCGGCTGTCCATCCAGAGGATGGCGGGCATGGTCGGCTGAAGGTTACCGTCGAGCGCGACAAGCGTACTGGAGGTACCGTCGGCGGAGATGGCCTTGACGGATGCCGCCGGGATACCCGCCTCGCGCATGGCCTGCCTGACCGCGAGGCACGCTGCACGCCACCAGTCGGCCGGCGTCTGCTCAGCCCAGCCCGGACGAGGAAACGTGGTCTCGTAATCGTGCGTGGCCATGGCAACCACGTTGCCGTCCTGATCGACTACGATTGCCCGCGCGCCGCCCGTGCCGCCATCGAGCCCGATGAAATAGGCTTTGCCATTCATGCTCATCATGCCTCCGGGTGTTGGGATTGGCGGGCACTCACGGCCCGCATGGCGACGGCGACACCGATCAGGAGCAAAAGGCCCTTGATGATCTGACGCTGGTAATCGGCCCAGCCAAGCAACGCGCTGCCGCTGACCAAAACAGCGAGGATCAGGATCGCGGTCGTCGTACCCAGCACGTTGGGCTTGCCGATTCTCAGCATCATCCCGCCGAGAAGCACCGCCGTCAGGCCGTCTATGAAGTAGGAAGAGCCAATCATCGGCTGGCCCGAGGAAAGGCTGGCGGCAAGCAGGACGCCGGTCAGCGCCGACATGACGCCTGAGAAGATGAAGAGCAGCATGAGCAGGTTGCGCACGGAAACGCCTGCCTGATCGACCGCCGCCTCACTCTGCTCGGTCGCGAAGATGTAGTGGCCAAAGGTCAGCTTCTCCTGGGCATACCAGGACAGGACATAGAGAATGGCAACGACGATTGCGATGATCGGCACCGGGCCGATATTGGTGAAGATGAGATCGCCGAGAGGACCGGGATCGGCAATACGGATCGACGTTCCTTTTCCAAGTGCTGCGGCGATGGAAGCGCAGATGCCGCCCGTCGCGATGGTGACGATCAGGGGCTGAAGGCGCATGACCGCGACGAAAAGGCCGTTGAAAAGACCGGCGATCGCGCCCACGGACACACCGGCAATTCCGGCGGCCAGCCAACCATGACCACCGGCGAGCAGATAGGCCGTGGTCATGTTGCCGAGCGCTGCGACGTGCATGAAGCTGACATCGATCTTGCCGGCTGCGATGACCCAGGTCAGTCCGAGGATCATGATCGCCGTCAGCGCCGAGGAGCGCAGGATCGTCGCAATGTTGGAGCTGTCGACGAGTTGCGGTCTGAGGAAGGCGAAGACGGCGACCATGAACACGAGCGTCGCGAGCAGCCAGTAGCGGCTGACGAGACCGTTCTTCGGCCTCGGTTTGTCGACACGGGCGACGGACGAGTGGGCAACGGCATCGGTCATGCACGCTTCTCCTTTTTTGCGGACGCGGGCTGGAGAAAGCTGCCGAGGTCGCCCGGGAAATCACGAAGGCGGGCATCGAAGAACACCACGCCGGCAAGCAGGATCGCGCTGACCACGCCATCGCTGTAGTAGAAAGGGATGCCGAGCAACGAAAACCCGTCGAGCAGCATGGTGATCAGGAACGTGCCGGCAAGTGTCGCAAGGACAGAGGTCCGCCCAAGCAGGGCCGTGCCGAGAAAGACGCCTGCATAGGCGGGCATCAGGAGGTTTGCGCCCTCATTGGTGTCCGCCGTGCCGGATTCGGCGAGAATGAGTAGGACCGCCAGAACCGAGGTTATGCCGCAGGCGACGAAGGCCAGCATGGTGTAGCGTTTCGTCGGCACGCCGGAATAATAGGCCGCAACCGGGTTCTCCCCCGTCGCGTAGAAAGACGCGCCGTAACGCGTACGATGCATGAAAAACCAGGTGACGGCGTAGAGGCCGAGCAGGAAGACGAAGGACAGGCTGTAGCCGAAAACACGCGCATCGTTCAGATCGAGAATGCCCGAGGACATGAAATTCTGGAAGATCGTGCGCCCGTTGGAATAGATGAAGGCCAGGCCCGCGGCGATCGAGCCGGTCGCTATGGTCGTCACGATGTCGGGAAAACGGAAATAGCTGATGACAATGCCGTTGAAGGCGCCGATAGCCGCACCGACGACGATGCCGGCTGGGATGGCGGTCCAGAGCGGCTGGCCCAGGGCGATCAGAAAACCGATGGTCATTGCCGCAAAGCAGGCGGTTCCGGCAAAAGACAGATCGAATTTCCTGACGATGACGACGAGCGTCAGGCCGAGTGCCGCCAGTCCATTCGCAGCCATGTGGCGCGTGACGGCGGAGATGTTCTGCGTGGAGAGGAAGCGAGGCTCCGCAAGCGTGAACGCCGTGGCGACTAGGACGACGAGAAGCAGGAAGGCAAGAAATCGCCCACTTCCCGCCGGAAGCATGAGGGATCTAGTCACGGTGCAATTCTCCCATGATACCGGCCATGAGCAACTGATTGCGGGTCTGGAGACCGTCAGGCGGCGCTATCTGCCGCCCCTTGTAGAGGGCGAAGGTGCGGTCGGCGATGCCGTATGCCTCGTCGCAATCGCTTGAAAGAACGATCACGCCAGCGGTCCGGCTCAACTCGCGCATAAGCCCGTAAAGCTTGGCGCGCGCACCAATATCGACGCCGACCGTCGGCTCGACGAAGATGTAGACGTCGGCCTCTGCAAAGAGACCTTTCGCAACAACGATCTTCTGCTGATTGCCGCCGCTGAAGCCACTGACGGGCATGGACAGGTTCGGCGGGCTAAGAGCCAGTCGAGCGGCGAACTCACTGCTTGCCCGCTTGTTTCCGGCCTGTTTAAGAATGCCCGCCGCCCCGGAGGCACGCTTGAGATTTGCAAGCGTGATATTGAAGATGGAGGTTTCCGTCAGCGCCAGCCCCTCGACCCGGCGATCGCCTGGCACAAGGAAAATTCCTTCCTTCAGGGCTTCGCGCGGCGAACGCGGCGCGATTGAGCGTCCGTTGATGGCGACACTGCCGGCTGCGACGGGGATCGCACCGAACAACGCTTTTGCAAGCTCGTCTGCGCCGGAACCGACAAGACCGAAAATGCCAAGGATTTCGCCACGCCTGAGTTCAAACCCGATATTGGTAAAAGCGCTCTCCACAGTCAGGCCACGCACGGCCAGCACCGTTTCGCCGATAGCACCCGGCTCAGCCTTCGCAGGAAACACGTGATCGAGCGTTTCGCCGAGCATCAGTTCCGCCAGTGAAAGGTTTTTCTCCTTCACCTCGGCAACCGACATGCTCGCCACCATCCGCCCGCCGCGAAACACGGAGAGACGGTCTGCAATCTCCATGACTTCTTCCAGTCGATGGGTGATGTAGAGAACGGAAATGCCGCCCTGGCGCAGCGTATCGATCAGTCGGAAAAGCACCGTCTTCTCGACCTCCGTCAAAGTGGAGGTCGGCTCGTCGAGGATGAGAACACGGATTTGCTCACCGGCAAGCGCCTGCAGGATCGCGACGATCTCGCGCTCGACCGCCGACATCTCCGCCACCGTCCTCGCCAGGTCAATATCGACGGGGAAACGTTTCAGGAGCGCGTTTGCCCGCCGGGATAGATCCGCGCGCTGCATGCGTGAGAACAGGCCGGGGCGCACCGCCTCCCGTCCGAGAAAGATGTTCTCGTAACCTGTGAAATCAGCAACGAGTTCGGGATGCTGCTGGACGGTCGCAATACCATGCCGGATCGCGTCCTTCGGATCGCGGCAGTCGATCGCCTCGCCGCCGACCTCGATTGAGCCCTCATCCTTGCGGTAGACGCCCGAGAGTATCTTGATGAAGGTCGATTTTCCCGCGCCATTGACGCCGAGCAAGGCGTGAACCTCTCCGGTCTCGAGCAGAAAATCGACGTCGCTAAGCGCATTCACGGGGCCAAAACGCTTGGAAATCGCCCGTGCGCGCAAGGCTGGAGCCGTCATGTCCCATTCCTTCGCCTGATTTTGATTGAAAAGGGTGGCCCATAATGAGGGGCCACCCGGCGCTAAGGTCAGACAGCGCGAACCCAGCCCAGCTGGTCGGCGCGGCCCGGCACATCGAAGTCGTCTGGAATGCCGTCCTTCAGCATGCCTTCCTCGACAGCATAGGTGGGCGTCACGACAAGACGCGGCGTCTTCTGGCCTGCAAGATGCTGGTGTGCGTAGAAGACCGAGAGATAGGCCATTTCATAGAAGCTCTGCGCCATCGAGAGCTTCAATTGGGAAGGACCGGCAATGTAGTTGAAGGCCTGCGAGCCGCCATCGATGCCGGTGATGATGAGGTTCTGCTTGTTGGCGGCGCGCGCCGCGAGCGTGCCTTCGACCGCCGCTCCGTCCCAGGCACACCAGATAGCGTCGATATCCGGATTGGCCGTCAGGATGTTGTCGACCGCCTGGCGTGGCGTCACGTTACCGGCAAGCGCGAAAGCCCAGTCGGCAACGATCTTGATGTCGGGATAGCGGCGCAGCGTCCATTCCATGCCCAGTGTGCGCTGGTCCCAGCTCTCGTTCTGCGGCAACAGCACGCGGGCGATATTGCCCTTGCCGTTGAGTTTTCGTGCGATGAAATCGCAGGAATAGGCGCCCATGCCGAAATTATTCGACATAGAGGTCGTGTTGACAGCAACGCCCGGCACGGCGCTGTCGGCGCAGAAAACCGGGATACCGGCGGCGATGGCGCGCTGCACGGCGGGGGCAATGGCAACCGCGTCGGCCGGTGTGATGAAGAGCGCCTCCGGCTTACCGGAAATGAGCGAGTCGATCTGGTCGGTCTGGGTTTTCGCGTCGAAGCCGGCATCCGTCGTCGTCAGCGAGCCGCCGAGTTCCTGCACGGCGGCAGTGAAGCCATCCTGAAGGTGACGGCCGGAATCATAGGTGGTCCAGCCGAGTGCTGCGGCAAACTTGCGGTCGGCAGCCTCTGCGCGGACGCCCGATGGCGAGAAATACTGCGCGGCAAACAGCGCAGCGCTGCCCCCGAGCAATGCACGCCGTGAAATATCGAAGTTGAATTTGTCCATGTCCTTGGTCTCCTCCCAGATAGACATTGTCACCCTCCGCTCCGAGCCCGTTGGAACTCGGAAACGCCTCGCACGCAGCCCGACCTCCTCGGGCGCTATGCGGTATTTTCAGGCCGCTTTTCCCAAAGCGACCGAAGCCCGCCGGATCTCCGGCATGACAGAAAGCCAGGTGTCGTAGGCGTCGGCGTAGGCCGGTGCGAGGTTCTGCACCGGGCAAATCACCCGCTTGATGCGTGGCGATGTCAGAACGCTTTGAGGACTTGCGCCACTCTCGGCGATCAGCGCCAGCCGGGCGGCACCGAAGGCCGCACCCAGTTCGCTCGCTTCGGGAACACGAAGGTCCACACCAAGCGATGTGGCAATCATCGACAGCCAGAGCTCCGAGCGCGAACCGCCGCCGATAGCCAGCAGGCTACCGATCGTCGAGCCGGCAGCGCGAAACGCGTCCGCACATTCGCGCAGCGCAAAGGCGACCCCTTGCAGTACGGCGCGGGTCAGAAACTCATCGTCGCAGGAATGCTGCAGGCCGAGAAGCGCGCCGCGGATTTCCACATCCGCCCGTGGCGACCAGCAACCGTCGAGAAACGGCACGAAGAGCACGGGGCTCGGTGTACCAAGCGATGTCCCGAGTTCGGCAACAAGCTCGGATGCCGGCCGCTTCACCACCTTCGACAACCAGTTTATGCAGGACGTCGCCGACAGGATCACCGACATCTGGTGCCAGACACCGGGCACGGAATGGCACAGCGTTTCGATCGCATGCTCGTCACTCGGCCGCACTTCGCCGGTCGCGAGGAACAGAACACCCGATGTACCGAGGGAAACGGTCCCCTCCCCGTCGCGGATCACCCCTGTGCCGCACGCACCGCAGGCGTTATCACCGCCACCGCCGGCAATAACGGGGCGCGAGGTGATCCCCCACCGTTCCGCCAATTCCGCACGCATATGTCCAGTCGGATCGACGCCTTCGTAAAGTCTTGGCATCTGCGACCGATCGAGGTCCGTCGCCGCCAGAAGCGTGTCGGACCAGGTACGGGCTGCAAGATCAAGCCACATCGTACCGCTGGAATCGGCGACATCGGAGGACTTTTCGCCCGAGAGCTTCAAGCGCAGATAATCCTTTGGCAGCAGTACCGTGCGGATGCGGCGGAAAGCATCAGGCTCATGATCCCGCAGCCATGCCAGTTTGGGCGCAGTCACACCGGGCGTCGGCCGGCGGCCCGCGATGCGCCGAACATCCGGCGCGCGTATCTCGAAGTCGGCGCATTCCTTCTCCGTACGCGTATCGTTCCACAGGATGGCCGGGCGTATCGGCGTATCGCTGTCGTCGAGAACCGTCGCTCCATACATCTGGCCGGAAAGCCCGATACCCTTTACCGCACTCATCGCCTTCGGATGGCTCGCCGCCAGCGCGTCAAGGCTTTCGCAGACCGCGTCCCACCACTGTTCGGGATGCTGTTCCGACCAGCCACGATGGGGCCGCGAAACGTCTATCGGACGCGACGACGATTCCGCGACGAGTGCCTGGTTTTCGTCCATCAGCATGGACTTCACACCCGACGTTCCCAGATCGATACCGAGATACATGGTTCCTCCTCCCATGCGGGCCTTTGGGGCACCCGCTTTCCCCATTCCTTTCCTTCATGCGTCTCCTCGGCCGCGGCGAGCTCCTCAACCCGCCAACGACTGCCGCTTTCCCTCCAGAAAGCGGTCGAGTGCCGCAATGTCTTCCGAATGCATTTTCAAACCGAGCTTGCTACGGCGGAAGACGATATCGCCTGCGCTCTGCGCCCATTCTTCCCGCACGAGATAATCGACCTCGGCTTCCGTCAGGCCGGCTCCGAAGGCCCTGCCCAGATCGGCGAGGCTCTTCGCATTGCCGAGAACCAGCGGAACGCGCGTTCCGTAATAGGTGAACAGCCGTCTCAGCTGGTCTACCGGCACGAAAGCGTAGCGCGCGCGCAATGCGCCCAACCGGTCGTCAAAGGCGTCGATCTCAAAATCGCCGCCCGGCAGCGCGACCTCGCCCGTCCAGCCGGCACGCTCCGCTGCGGCCTTCGCCTTGTCTTGCGGCAGCAGCGGCGCGAGCTTGTCCATCACCGTCTCCGCCAACCGGCGATAGGTCGTGATCTTTCCGCCGAAGATCGAGACCAGACCGAGCCCGCCCTCCTCATCCACTTCGATCACATAGTCACGGGTCGCCTTCTGGGCGGCACTCGCTCCGTCATCATAGAGAGGGCGTACGCCGGAATAGCTCCAGACGATATCGTCTGTCGTCAACCGCTTGTCGAAGCAGCGGCTCACTGCATTGCAGAGATAGGCCTTCTCCTCGCCGGTGGCGGAGAAGCGATCGATATCGCCGTCGAAGTCGCGATCCGTAGTGCCGACGAGGGTATAGTCACCCTCATAGGGAATGGTGAAGAAGATGCGGCCGTCACTGTTCTGGAAGATGAAGCAGCGATCGTGCGCATAGAGTTTCGGGACAACGATATGCGATCCCTGTACGAGCCGCACCTTGCCGCGTGCGGGTCGCCCTGCCGTGCGCGAAACAATGTCATTCGCCCACGGACCGGTGGCGTTGACGAGCGTGCGTGCGCGGATCGGGCGCTGGCGCCCGCCGCGCGAAACCGTGACGCTCCAGCTATCCCCGTCACGTTTCGCCGCCGTCATCGCCGTGTGCGTCTCGATCACAGCTCCCAAGTCGCTGGCGGCCTTCGCGTTCATGACTACGAGGCGGTTGTCCTCGACCCAGCAGTCGGAATATTCGAAGCCCGTCTTCAGCGAGGCCGCCAGCCCTTCGCCAAGCGCCTGCCCGGAAAGCCGCACCTTTGTCGTTCCCGGAAGACGCACACGGCCGCCGATGTGATCATAGATGAAGAGACCGAGACGAAGTTGCCATTTCGGCCGCATGCCGGGCATGTAGGGCAGCACGAAGCGCAACGGGCGCACAAAATGCGGTGCGATCGCCCAGAGCCGTTCGCGCTCCTGCAAGGCCTCGCGCACAAGCTTGAATTCGTAATGCTCGAGATAGCGCAACCCGCCATGCAATAACTTCGTGGAGGCGCAGGACGTCGCACCGCCTAGATCGCCCTTTTCGCAAAGATAGACATCGAGCCCGCGTCCCGCAGCATCGCGGGCAATACCGCATCCATTGATGCCGCCGCCGATAATCGCAATGTCGTATATCTCAGACATGGACGCGCTCGCGGATTTCGGCAGGCCGGACAGCCAGCAGGCGGGATGCGATCTGGACGAAGCCCTCGCCGCCACGCTCTGAGGCGACGAATGCCGGCAGAGCTGTCTCTCCGTCGGCGAAATCGGTGACGTTCGCCACGCCGCAAGAGTTCGGGAAAAAGGAGAACATCGGGCCGTCGTTTGGGCTGTCACCCGTGAAGATGAACCGCGCCTTGTCAGCGTCGAGATCCATACCGAGCACGTCGGCTGCAAACCGTCTTGTCATCGACAGCTTGTCATAGCTGCCGAACCACCCGTTGACGTGGATGGAAGACAGTTTCGCGACGGCGCCCGCTTCCTTGAACAGGGCGAGCACACGGTCCACCTCGCCTTGAAGCAGCGGCTCGACATCCTCGCAGACATCGATGGCGAGGTCGGCTTCGCGGTAGAGCTGGTCGGAGGCGATGCCCGTGCCGGGCACCTCCCGCAGGATGCGATCGCGCAGGGCATCGAGCTTGCGCCGGTTTTCTCGACGCTCCTGCTCGGTGGCGAAGAAGGCCTGGCGCATCTTGCGTGCCTGACGGTCGTAGGAAAAGTAGAAGGCGCCATTTTCGCCCACCACGCCCGCGACGGGCCAGAACCGGGCGATCATGTCGCACCAGCCGGCCGGTCGGCCAGTGATCGGCACGACGGCAAAGCCTGCTCGCGCCAGAGCTTGCAAGGCGGCATAGGGCTCAGCGAGCAGCTGGCCTTCAGAGGTGAGCGTATCGTCGATGTCGGTCAGAACGACCTGCACCTGCGCCAGCAGCCCATCGGATAGTTCGTCGAGCGGACGCATCAGCACTCCTCCTCGATGAACTGCTCGAGCACGCCCATGTCGGCCGCGAGGTCGAGCATGGAATAACGGTTGCGCATCTCCTTCGAGTAGCGCACGGCCTCTCGATACAGGTCGCGATCGATACCGATTTCCTGCGGCGTCGCTCCGCCGCCGGCCGCACGGACATGCGCGGCAAGGGTGGCCGACGGGATTGCCATCTCCTGGAGGGTGCGCCGCAACTGCGGCCATAGAGCCACAAGCTCCGCGTTGAACCGTTCCGCAGCGGCCGCATCGAGAACCTTGGCGCGCGACGCCGCCAAACAATGATCGACCGCAGTTGCGGGATAGCGCGCCCGGATCTCCGCCTCGTCGAAACGGGTCGGTCTGATCTGGGGAGCCTTGTCGCTCGCCAGAATGATTTCCTGAAGCCGCGCCATGGTCACGGAGGAGACGCCGACCTGCTGACCGTGCACCGTGCCGGGATGACGGTCGCCGGCGAAGCTATCGATCCAATGAGAAATCTGGTGTTCGCCCATCGAGCCCGGATGGCTCATGCCGGTAACGCTGATGCCGATTCCGCCGAGGGTCAGGATGCGATGCAGATAGCCAATAGCGTCATGCTCACGACGGCCCAGTCCAGCGGACCTTGCCAGCATCTCCCTCTCATCCGCTTCCTGTAAGACGTAGGGAGACGTGGCATAGGCCGTCCTGAGCATGACATGGGAAAAATACCAGTCGACCTGCGCCGTCGAGCGGCAGAGGCTGTCGCCGAAGCCGGCGGCAATGAGATATTGCGGAGCATTCGCGCTTACCTCGATATCGAGGAAGACGCCCTTTGCGGCATGCGCATTCAGCGTGGTCTTCAATCCGTTGTCGAGCGTTATGGAAGCCGTTGTCGAGGTGTAGCCGTTCATGGACGGCGCAGTAGCAAAAACGCTGTAGTCCTTGCCATCGAGGAAAGTCGTGTATTTGCAAAGGTCGTTGATGGTGCCCGATCCGACGGCGATGACGGCATCTGCGTGACGGGTCTTCTCCCGAAGGTCGCGGATCGCGGCTTCGTCGGCATGGGGGTGATCGAGCACGACCGTCGTCGCACGTGCTCCGAGGCTTCGGGCAACGGCATAGCCGAGCGAGTCATAGGTATCGGCATCCGCGACGACCGCATACGTCGATGCCGGCATCACGCTTGCGACGTAATCGGCCTCGCCGCCTCGCACGCTTTCCTCGATGAAGATGGACTTGAAGGGAACCTCGGCGGCGACGCCGGTATCCGGGTCGATCCAGCGTCCGGCACTTACGTCACGGATAAGCGTGTTCCAGTCTTGCCACCCGAGCGGTCGTCGGGCGGCGGGTGCCGCATGCAACATCGTATCCTCCCACACTTCTTGATGGCATTTTTCAGATAGACATGCAAAATGTCAATAATTTTTTTCATAACGACATAAAATTTGCCACAAAGCAGGAGCGCGACGAGCCCGGAAAACTGGACTTGCCGAGAAAAAGCTGCCAAATGAGAGGAATGGAGGCCCGCAACGCTGATGCAATCCGAACAACCTCAAGACCGTAATGGCCGCAAAAAAGCGCCCCCTATGCAATTCGGCGCGGATTTGCCCTTGTGGGTGGCCTGGCTTTATTATGAGGAAGGCCTGAAGCAGGACGAGATTGCGACGCGGCTCGGCATCTCCCGTTCCTCGGTGTTCAACCTTCTCCAAAAGGCGCGCGATGAAGGTATTGTCACGATCACAATCGACCCGACCCGTCTTGAGCGCGCCGATCTTTCCGTCGAACTGAAGGAGAAAGGTCAGCTCTCCGAGTGCTATGTCCTGCCCTCATCATCGGGCGGAGTTGCACTATCAGAGCAGATTGGCCGGCTCGGGGCGCGAATCTTCGAGCAAAAACTGGAAAAGGACGACGTCGTCGGCGTCGCCTGGGGACGCACGGTCATGGCGCTTTCGAAGGCGCTTTCACCGGCCAGCATGCCGGGCGTCACGGTCGCCCAGGTCACCGGCAGCTCGATCGCGACCTACGACTTCTCACCTGAGCTGTGCACTTCCAACATCGCCGCGCGCCTCAATGCGCGCTGCGTCAACCTTCATGCGCCGGGCGTCGTATCCAATGCCAACATGAAGTCACTCCTGATGCAGGAGCCGATTGTCAGCCAGCATTTCGATGTCCTGCGGCAGTGTACGAAATCGCTCTTCGGCGTTACCAACATCAGCGGCCCAACCCTGCTGGAAGATACCGGCGTCATGACTGAAGAGTTGCTACGGCAGTATCAGGACAGGGGTGCCGTCGGCTTCGCGTCAGGCTACTTTTTCGACCTCGAAGGCGCAATCATCCGGACGGGTTTCGACGACCGCCATCTCGTCATGCCGATCGGCGATTTCCTCAATGTTCCGGATCGCCTATGTATCGGCGGCGGGCCAGAGAAAGTGGACGCCATCCATGGGATGCTCAAGGCGAGGATCGCAACGATCCTTATTACCGATCAGGACACCGCGAAGTCGGTATGCGCGGCACTTACGACTGACTAGATCGCGACCTTGGTATTCAAAATCGCGTTCACCTGCTTGTTGTAAATTTATGAAGCTCTTGAAGGGATCTGAACCGTTGACCCTGTTGGGTAGAACTTTGAACGGCCGATTTGAGCCGCAAAGAGAACAGCGCGACAGCATGGGCTCAAGAGGCTA
>Ga0247823_10002971_pt1 | contig 13856 bp, 13 predicted proteins | sample 13C_PalmiticAcid_2_FD_192426 | JGI IMG/M metagenome (GOLD analysis project Ga0247823, IMG submission 192426) | Soil microbial communities from agricultural site in Penn Yan, New York, United States - 13C_PalmiticAcid_Day30 | ecosystem: Environmental > Terrestrial > Soil > Agricultural land...
ACGCAGGACAGTGGTAAGATCAATATTGGTGAAACTGTAGTGTTTGGTAACTTCTCGCAAAAAGGTCTGGAGTTCAAAGAAGATATGCGGATGATCGAATACGTGAAATCCTTTGCCGAGTTTTTTCCCCTGGCCGATGGCAGCAAGATCAGTGCGGCACAGTTTCTCGAGCGTTTCCTGTTTACACCAGAGCAACAATATACTTACATCAGCCGCCTGAGTGGTGGAGAGCGCAGGCGTTTGCAGCTGCTCACGATCCTGTATCGCAATCCCAACTTCATGGTGCTTGATGAGCCTACGAATGACCTGGATCTGCCTACCCTGGCTATTCTCGAGGAATTCCTGGTAGACTACCCCGGTTGTGTGGTGATCGTATCGCACGACCGTTATTTCATGGATAAAATTGTGGATCACCTGCTGGTGTTTGAAGGCGAAGGACAGGTGAAAGATTTTCCCGGCAACTTTACAGATTACCGCGAATGGGTGAAACTGGAAGAGCAGAAGGAAAAAGAAATGAAAGAGACGGCGGTAAAGAAAGTTGTTGAAGCAACTGTTGCTGAAAAGCCTGCGTCTAAGAAAATGTCTTTCAAGGAAAAAAGGGAATTTGAACTGCTGGAAAAAGAGATACCACAACTGGAAACAGAAAAGCAGGAAATTGAAGGAAAGTTGTCCAGCGGTACTACAGATTATAGTGAGTTGCAAAAGCTCACGGAGCGCATCGGAGAGATCACCGGCCTGCTCGAAGAAAAAGAGCTGCGCTGGCTGGAACTGAGTGAAATGGCTTAATGTTTTTACCCCGGGTGTTATGAAACTGAAATACTTTTTACTGTTGGCTGCCGGTTTAAGCGCCGGTTTGTGGTCTTGCAAGGACGATTGCGAGCAGGTAGATTATAAATTACAAGGCACGGTGTATGACCTGTGCACCAATCAGCCACTGAAAGGAGCGGGCGTCAGCTATTCTTTCAAAGGCAATGGCGATATGCTCAACGGAAGAGGTTGTAACCTGCCCCAGGACAGCGTTGTGGCTGTTGCTGATGACAATGGTGCCTACACCATTTCCTTCACCAATGGTGTAGTTGTAGGCGGTGTTAAAAGCCAGCTTCGCGTGATGCTGAATGGTGTGTACTGCGATTCAACCAACTTCCCGCTCACGGCACAAACCAATGTAGGCAAATTCAGTGTGCTGCATTTAACGCAGGTCAGTATTCCTGTGCGATACAATATTTACAACCTCACAGCAACCGATACGTTTTTCATATCGGGTCCGGTGAATATGGTGGTGCCAGGCGATACTGGTAAAATTGTATTAACAGATACCATCCGCCTGAACGAAGTGCTGCTTTCGGAACACAGACTGTACATTCCGCTCAGTTTTGAATATAAAAAAGGCGTAAACGGAACTTTGCGCCAGACGCTGGTAAAAGTGCCGGCCGATTGTACCAACAGTTTTGCAGAGCAACTGGTAGAACTCAATAAATAACAAACCATGGAACTTGATCAGCAATATTGGGAAGAGCGCTATGCACAAGCCGAAACCGGTTGGGATGTCGGCCATGCTACTCCTCCTATCACTACATTTATAGACACCCTGACCGATAAAAATATAGCCATACTGGTACCCGGTTGTGGCAATGGATACGAGGTAGAATACCTGGTACAGAAGGGTTTCACGAATGTAACCGTAATTGATATCGCTGCTGCACCCATCGAAAGGTTGCGTCAACAACTACATGAGGGAGCAGTGCAGTTTAATCATGGCGATTTCTTTGACCTGCCGGGCTCACAATACGATCTGGTGCTGGAGCAAACTTTTTTCTGTGCACTCGATCCTATGCAGCGGTTGCCCTATGTGTTGCAGATGCATTACATCCTGAAGCCTGGCGGTCAGCTGGCGGGTGTGTTATTCGACCGTACGTTTGAAAAAGCAGGTCCTCCTTTTGGCGGCAGCGCGGTCGAGTATGACCGTTTGTTCCGCGAGCGTTTTGCACAGCTTTCCCTGGAACCTTGCCAAAATTCTATCGTGCCCCGCATGGGTTTTGAAGTGTTCATCACCGCTACCAAGGACTAAGTGTATGTACGTGCCTAAAACATTCCGCAACGACGATAAGGAGACTCAACTGGCATTCATCCGGCAGCATTCTTTTGCTATGCTGGTGAGTGTGGCAGGTGGTACGCCTTACGTGACTCACCTGCCCATGATGCTCGAAGCCTGCGCTGATGGACAGTTGCAGCTCACCGGGCACATCAGCATCGCCAATCCGCATGCCCATATTCTGAAGGAAACAAACGAGGTGCTGCTGGTCTTTACCGGTCCGCATACGTATATCTCCTCTTCCTGGTACGATCATGATAATGTGCCTACCTGGAACTACATAGCGGTACATGTAACCGGGAAGTTACATATACAGTCAACACAGGAGTTGTACGCCTCCCTGCAATACATGATGGATAACCTGGAAAGCAGTGTGGCCCATCCTTTAAGTCTCAAAAGTCTACCCGAAGAAATGGTGGCAGATCATCTCACCGGCATCATCGGATTTTCTGTGACATTGGATAAAATGGAAGCGGCATATAAACTATCGCAGAACCGCGATGATAAAAATTACCAGCACATCATTACCGAGCTGGAGCAGCGCGATGCCGGTTCACAGGAAGTCGCCGGCGAAATGAAAAAGCTGCGCCCCTAACGCCGGCGCACGGCAAAAAAATCTTTGACCAGCACCAGGCATTCTTCTTCCAGTATGCCTTTTACCAGTTGTGTTTTAGGATGAAAAGGATTGACTGGTGCGTGTAACCGGGTATAGCCATTTTTTTCATCGCTGGCACCAAATACAATCCGGCCTATCTTGCTCCAGTACAGCGCTCCGCTGCACATTACACAGGGTTCCATCGTTACATACAGGGTAGCCGTCATCAGGTATTTGCTGCCCAGCTGGTTGAATGCAGCCGTCAGCGCTATCATTTCTGCATGGGCGGTACAATCGTTGAGCGTCTCCACCATATTGTAACCACGGGCTATAATCTGCCCTTCCATCACCACGACGGCACCAATGGGCACTTCTTCGGCGACAAGCGCTTTACGGGCCTCCTTCAGGGCTTCACGCATGAAATGTTCGTCGGTCTGGGCGGCTGTTCCTATCATCATCAGGTATCGTAAAAGGGCCCTGCAACTTGCAGGGCCGTATAAGGTTTAGGATTGTTGCATCAGCTCCAGGAATTCGGTTTCCGAAAGGATGGCGACTGTGCTTATTTTTTTTGCTTTTTCGAGTTTACTGCCCGCATCTTCTCCCACCACCAGGTAGTTGAGTTTGCTGCTTACACCACCGAGCAATTTCCCGCCTTTGGCTTCTACCATTTCTTCGGCATCGCTGCGTTTAAAATGTGAGAGGGTGCCGGTAAACAGGAAGGTTTTGCCAGCCAGTGCGCCTGCTTCAGTGCTGTGTTGTTTTTTGGTGTTGGTGCAGTTCACGCCCAGGGCTTCGAGTTCCTGCAGCATATGAATATTGTCGGCATTGCTGAAGAATTGTACTACAGAGCCGGCCACTTTGGGGCCTACATCTTCAAGGGTAAGCAAGTCGGCTTCGGTTTTCTGTTGCAGTTCCAGGATATGCGATACGGAGTTGGCCAGTGTTTTAGCCGTTGTTTCACCAATGTAGCGAATGCCAAGTGCAAAGATGAGGCGGTTCAGCGGCTGGCCTTTTGAATTCTCGATGGCCGTTTTCAGGTTCTCGATCGATTTGGCTCCGATGCCTTCCAGGCCTTTCAGCTCTTCGAATTGGAAACGGTAAATGTCAGGAATGGTTTTAAGCAAACCAATGCCGTAAAATTTGCGCACATTACTCTCGCCCAGGCTGCGGATGTCCATCGCATCTTTGCTTACAAAGTGGATGAGTCTTTCCAGTACCTGCGCTTCGCAGTTGATGTTCACACAACGCCAGGCGCTTTCTCCTTCGGGTTTAAACAAGGGGTCATTACACACGGGGCAGTGTGTAGGAAACTGTATCTCTGTTTCGCTGCCATTGCGGAATTCAGCGGCGGAACGAACAATGTAGGGAATCACATCACCAGCACGTTCTACCAGCACGGTATCGCCTATTTTGAGGTCTTTTTCGCGAATCACATCTTCGTTGAACAGCGAAACGGAAGTGACCGTAACACCTCCGATGAACACGGGATCAATCTTGGCTACAGGAGTGATGCTGCCTGTGCGGCCCACCTGGAACTCTACCCGGCGGAGCACGCTCGTTGCCTGCCTGGCTTTGAATTTGTAAGCAATGGCCCAGCGCGGGTGGTGACTGGTCATGCCCAGTTTGTCCTGCACTTCCAGGTTGTTCACCTTAATCACCATGCCGTCGATTTCGTAGGGCAGGTTATCGCGTTCTGCTTCAAACGTTTGACAGTAATCGATCACGTCCTGGATGCCGCGGAATACCCTGGCTTCTTTCACCGGTGAGCGGAAGCCTAGTTTGTACATCATTTCGAGTGTACTGAAATGTTCTTCCAAAGCTTTGTTATCATCCGCATCATCGATGTTGGTGTGATAAGCGAGGTGGTACAAAAAAGCATCGAGGTTACGCTTGGCCACTTCCCTGGGATCTTTGATGCGCAAAGAGCCGGAAGCTGCGTTGCGGGGATTGGCCAGTGGAGGAAGGTTTTGCTCAACCAGCTGTTCGTTGTATTGGTTGAACCGCGGATTTCTACCTGGCGGATGCCATAGTCAGAAAATTTAGCCGACAGCGGAATGGAGCGGATCTGCTTTACATTCACGGTAATATCTTCGCCTGCAATACCATCGCCACGGGTGGTACCGCGGGCCAGTTGATCGTCTTCATAAATCAGCGAAATACTGGCACCGTCAAACTTGGGTTCAACGGAATATTCAAGTTCGGTTAACCCGCTTTGTTCGCGGCATTTGCGGTCCCAATCCAGCAGGTCATCAGCATTGTAGCTGTTGTCGAGGCTCAGCATGGGTACCAGGTGCGGCACGTTTTTGAAAGCCGTAGTCAGGCCCTGTGCTACTCTTTGCGAAGGGCTGTCTGGCGTAATTAAGACGGGATTAGCGGCTTCAATCTGCTTGAGGCGGGCAAACAGCTGGTCGTACTCAAAATCGGTCAGGAAAGGGTTACTTTCTACGTAATACCGCCAGTCGCTGAAATTGATCACGGTGCGCAGATCGTTCAGTTGTGCCGGGGCAAGTCCATCCCCGTCCTGCAACAGCTGGCGGGTAAGGGTATATAATTGTTTTTGCTGATCTTCGGTGTACATAAGGACTTGATGCGATTGTTGTCAGGCCCTAAAATTAGTGTTATTGTATGAGACTGATGGTATGTTTGCTGGCTGTTTTATTGGGATTATCCGGCGGTACTTACGGACAAAAGAGCCGGGTGCTGCGGTATTTTACCCCGGGCAGCGACAGCAGCGTAGGTGGTGTGCGTGATAATCAAGGTCAGGTGGTCATTCCGCCGACGTACTGGCTCATGGGCAATGAACCCGGTGATGTGGAAAAAGGTCAGGTGATTGTACTGATGGATACGGGCGCAACGCAGCCCGCCAGCGCCATGCATTTTAATTACAACGTCAGGGCTTTTGACCGGAACGGGAAGCTTTTATACCATCCGTTCTGGTACGACAATGGACCCGATTATTTCATGGAAGGACTGGCCCGTTTTGTGGAAAACGAAAAGATGGGGTATGTCGATTTCTGGGGTAAGAAAGTGATACCGGCACGCTATGATTTTACAGCACCGTTTGTGAATGGTTTGGCAGCTGCCTGCACCGGTTGTACCTACCAGGTGTACCGGCCCAAGGACGAAGAGCATTGCTGTGGATATGGCGGCGGACAATGGACGATTATTGACCGGCAGGGAAGAGAACTGCTGCCTGTGGGGAATGGAACGGCTTTGGATAGATTGGACATGGATTCGATGTCCAGGACATACTTTGCCGTGCAAACCTTTACTGCTGATGAAATACAGGTGCTGAATAAAGTTAAACGCATCAAAGAAGTGAAACGTGCACTGCAGCAATATGACAGCACTGGTGCAATAACACCGGCAGTGATCGTTCATCGACCGGATGCCCGTTTTAACCGGTACATTGTGTCGGTGATTGCAGGCGATGAACTGTTTGAAGATGCCTACCAGTTTGTTGCCAACAGTAAGGGCAGAAAGATTAAACATATCAGCCATAACTTTGTAACCATTCCGCTGCGCAAATGGCGGAAAGAATACCGAAATTTTTTTATTGAAGAATCCCGGAAAGAACTTTAGTGATGATACAGATCAGGATGGCAACAGCGGCAGATATTCCTGCCATTATTCATATTGCGGAAGTGACCTGGCCGCATACTTACCAGGGCATCATCACGGAAGAGCAGATCCGTTTCATGCTCAACCGTTTTTACAACGAAGCATTGATGGCAGAGCAGCTGGGGCAACGCGATCATCATTTTTTGGTGGCCGAAGAGTCGGGTAAAATATATGGCTATACCCATACCATCCGCGATGCAGAAAAGCCCGGCATATTTAAGTTGAGTAAGATTTACATCCTACCCGATGCACAGGGACAAAACCTGGGCAGAAAACTGCTGGATGCTACCGTGGCGCATGTGTTGCCATTAGGTGCCACCGTATTGGAGCTGAATGTGAACCGCAGCAACCCGGCCAAATTTTTCTATGATAAACAAGGGTTTGAAGTAGTGGATGAAGTGGATATTCCGCTCGATAAATTCTGGCTCAACGATTACATCATGCATAAAAAACTCGCTTTTTAATGATACGCCGTACCTCACTCCTGTTGGCTTTTTTATGGCTGGCCATTACTGCCGGCGCCCAAACGGTGATTTACCACCATGCTGTTTTTTACCTCGTCAATCCTGCTTTCGATAAGGCCGAGGCTATGTGTGTGCAGGATGGCAAAATCAAAGCTACGGGCAGCCTGCAACAATTGCAGCAGACCTATCCCAAGGCCTCGGTGAAGGACCTGGGTGGCAAATATGTGTACCCCGGTTTTATCGATGCGCATTGCCATTTTACGGGTTATGCAATGGATAAATACAAGTGCAACCTGACCGGTACCAAATCATACCAGGAGATACTGGATAAATTGGTTGCTTATGCACCTAAAGCGCCTGGCTTGTGGATTTATGGCCGGGGATGGGATCAGAACGATTGGGCCGTGAAAGCATTTCCCGGTAAAAAGGAATTGGATGTTTTATTCCCTAACCGGCCGGTGATCCTGAAACGCATTGATGGCCATGCCATTCTTTGCAACAGCAAGGCTTTGGAGCTGGCAGGTGTAACCGCACGAACCCATATCGAAGGCGGTGAGGTGGAATTAAAAGATGGTCAGTTGACCGGCATCCTGCTCGATAATGCGATGGCTCCGGTAGAGAATATTGTGCCTGGTCTGAGCCGCGAACAAGCTACTACCTACTTTGCTGAAGCAGAGAAAGATTGTTTTGAACTGGGGCTTACTTCGGTACAGGATTGCGGGGTATCGCACACCACGGTAACCTGGATGCAGGCTGCTTATAAAGCCAGGAAATTGAAATTGCGCTGGTATGGCCTGCTCAGCGATAACGAAGAAAACTACAACATTTATAAAAAGAAAGGTCCACTGAAAACAGACCGGATGCAGGTGCGCGGCTTTAAGTTGTATGCCGATGGCGCACTGGGTTCAAGAGGTGCTTGTCTGCTGCATCCCTACAGTGATAAACACGGGCACAGTGGTTTCATGCTCAGCGATAGTGCCTATTTTGCCCGGCGTGTGGCACAGCTGCAACAGATCGGGTTCCAGGTGTGTACCCATGCCATAGGAGATAGTGCCAACCGGGTGATGCTGCACATTTATGCCAACCTCCTGCAACAGCACAACGACCTGCGCTGGCGCATTGAGCATGCACAGATTGTGCACGAAAGCGACCGCCATTGGTTTGGTGATTACAACATCATTCCATCGGTGCAACCCACGCATGCCACCAGCGATATGTACTGGGCAGAAGAACGATTGGGCCATGAGCGGATGAACGAAGCGTATGCTTATCAATCGCTGTTGAAAGAAAACAACTGGATGCCACTGGGAACAGATTTTCCGGTAGAATATCTTAATCCGCTGTACACATTTTATGCAGCGGTGGTGCGCAAGGATCAGAAAGGTTTTCCCGAAGGAGGTTTTTTGCAGCAGCAAGCCCTTACCCGTGAGCAAGCTTTGCGTGGCATGACCATCTGGGCAGCGCGCGCAGCATTTGAAGAAAACGAAAAAGGAAGCCTGGAAGCAGGCAAGGTAGCCGACTTTGTTGTGCTCGATCAGGACCTGATGACTGCACCGCCTGCTTCGCTGTTTTCAATCAGGATTGCAGCCACTTATTGCAATGGTGAACAGGTGTATTAACCGGGTGTTATCATCTGTTATAACCTGATATAGATCATGGGTTTACTTAGCAGGATTTCGTAACTTTAAGTAAACCCAATCTGATCACTATGTCTACTATTTTAGTCACCACCGATTTTTCAGCTTTATCAGAAAATGCGGCTGTGTATGCTGCAGGATTAGCCCGTGAAAAAGATTGCAGGTTAGTACTGCTGCACTCCTTCATTTTGCCGGTTTCGGTAACGCCTTCTTCGATCAATGTGGTATCTGGAAATGATTTGTACACCGCTGCCATGGAAAGCATGGATAAGCTGGAAACCAAACTGCAGGATACCGGTTTCAGGGGCGAGATTAAAAAGATAGTAAAAGAAGGTGTGCTGCTGGAGCAAATGACCGAAACCATCCAGGCTGAAGAGCCGTTCCTGATTGTTATGGCCACCACCGGCAAGGGCAAATTTGAAACCCTGATGATTGGCAGCAATACCTTCAGCGCCATCCAGGAAATGCATGTGCCGGTAATGGTTGTGCCTGGTAATGCAACATACAAACCCATCAAAAAACTAGGTGTTTCCTGCGATTTTAAACAGGTAAAAGAAACCGTTCCCAACGGACTGGTAAAAAGCTTTGCCAGTTTCTTAGGCGCTGAGCTTCACTTCGTGAATGTGGACCACAACAACGAACAATTCACTACCAACACACCAGGTGAGTTTCGCGATATCCGTTCCGAATTTCCCAACGAAGCCATTCACTTCATTGAAAGCAAGGATATTACAGAAGGCATCGAATCGTTCATCAACGATGTGCAGATCGATTGTCTCATGATGTTTCCGCGTAAACATGGCTTGCTGAACCAGATTTTCGGGGAGAGCAATACCCGTAAAATAGCACTGCACACGCATATTCCTGTACTGGCTATTCATAAATAGAGGCATGGACGTTTAAAGCTGGCAAAAGATTTGTAACTTATAAAAAGAGAAAAGCAACCCTTATGAGTACCATACTTGTTCCGACCGATTTTTCGGAAGTGGCTTCCAATGCAGCGATCTACGCCGCAAAGATGGCTTCCGATATACAAGCCGATATCGTGCTGCTGCACGCTTACAATATTCCTATTTCTCTTTCTGAAGTGCCTATGCCCTTGCTGAGCGATGAAGAAATGAGAGAAGCTTCGCATGAAGGACTGGAGAATGTAGCCGCTATGCTGCGCAAAGAAGGCTTTCAGGGGGCCATCCGCTTCGAGATCGGAAAAGGCGATTTTGTATCGGTACTCCAGGAAACGATAGAAACCGTTCAGCCGTTGATTGTCCTGATGGGTATCACCGGTAAAAGCGAATTCGAAACCCTGCTCATGGGGAGCAATACCTTTGGCGCCATCCGCAACCTCATGGTGCCGGTGATGGTAGTGCCCCGCGAAGCCAGTTTCCGTCCGGTAAAACGCATTGCCGTAGCTCTGGATCTGAAAAACATGAAAGAAACCATCCCCGCCGAGCAGCTCCTCGATATGTCCGGCGCAATGGGAGCCACCGTCCATTTTGTACACATCGACAGCGGCAACGATTATCCTAATTCCGATACCGCTATCCACCTCGATGCCCTCAAGCACGCTTTCCCGGATGCCGTATGTCATTTCAGCGATAACCTCAGCCTGGTTGACGGCCTCAACAATTACGTCTACGAAAACGGCATCGACCTGCTGGTGATGTTCCCACGCAAGCACAATTTCTTCGAACTGCTGTTCAACTCCAGCAGCACCCGCAAAATGGCCTTACACACCAATGTACCGCTGGTGACCATGCACAGGTAGTTGGTTAATATTCTTTTTGAAAGCTCCGTTTTTGCGGGGCTTTCTTTTTTGGGTGAATAGTGAATGGTCAATTGTCAATCGTGAGAGGTGAGAGGTCAGAGGTGAGAAGGCGCGAGTGAAGTCCCGGCGGGGCCTGTCCCGGATTCTTATGCGGAATCCGCGGTTTCGGGCAGGTCTGGGCCTAGGGAATCTTTTCTCGCAGGGGCGCAAAGGAGGAGAGGCGCGAAAGGACCTTTGCCAGTAGAGTAAGCAAGGGCGCAAGGGAATATTGAATGTACGAAGGCTTCCTTTCATTGCATTTCCGCCGTGTCTCCGCGCTCCCGCACGGGCGGGACTTACAGCGCTGCGAGCGTCAGCATTACGGATTGCCGGATTCCGAATTGCGGATTCCTTCCGTTACGCCCTTGCTCCCTTCCGTCATTGCGTGCAACCATCCTCACATTGCAATTCCACCGTGTCTCCGCGCCGCTGTGTGCCAAAACCTCGCGCCTTCGCACCCCGCGTCATTGCGTGCAACTTCTCATCCTGTTCCGCCGTGCCTCTGCGTCCAAACCTCGCGCCTTCGCACCCCCGCGTCTTTGCGCGAAACCCCCGCTATTCCAAGTATTCTATTCCGTACATTTGCCGCAACTTATACCTCATGGATAAATGGTTCAGACCTTTGCTGGTCCTTGCTATATTGGTTTGGTTTACCGCAGTTCGTGTCGATACAATGGATATCGATGCATCACAATACGCTACCATTAGCCGCGAGATGCTCGAAACAGGCAGTTATCTCCAGGTGTTGGAAGTGGGCCGCGACTACCTCGATAAACCGCCTTTATTGTTTTGGGTCAGCAGCCTGAGTATGAAGATCTTTGGGGTTAGTAACTTCGGGTATAAATTTCCTTCGCTGCTGGCGGCTATTCTGGCCCTTTGGGGCACCTGGGTGCTGGCCCGCAGGTTGTACAATAAAACCATTGCCCAGCTGGCTGTGCTCATCCTGGCTGCTTGTCAGGGTATGTTTCTCATGACCAACGATATCCGCACGGATACCCTGCTCATGGGTTTCACCATCACCGCTATTGCTTATCTCTACAGCTGGATCGAAGACAAAAAATGGTGGCAGCTGCTCATCGGATTCTCTTGCATTGCTTTGGGTATGATGGCCAAGGGGCCGGTAGCGATCATTATTCCTGCTTTGGCGCTGGGCGTTCACCTCATCATCAAACGTGACTGGAAGAATATTTTTCATCCCGCTTACCTGCTGGGACTGCTGTGGATTGGTGTGATGCTCATTCCCATGTGTATCGGATTGTACCAGCAGTTTGATATGCATCCGGAGAAAGAAGTGTATGGCTTGAAAGGCCCATCCGGTTTGCGGTTCTTCTTCTGGACCCAAAGCTTTGGCCGCATCACCGGCGAAATATACTGGAACAACGGTGCGGGCATCACCTTCCTGCTCGAGAATATGCTGTGGTCGTTCCTGCCCTGGATCTTCATTTTTCTCTGGGCCCTGGTGATGAAAATCACCGATCTGATCCGCCACAGAGCAATGACCGGCAAAGGATATGAGTGGATTACCGCGGGTGGTTTTGTGTTGTCTTACCTCGCATTGGGTTCTTCCAAATACCAGCTGCCGCACTATATTTTTGTGGTGTATCCGTTGGCGGCGATTGTAACGGCCTGGTTCATTTACGAAGTGCATGGACAGCACCAGCTGCGTTCGCAAAAGGTGGTGAATGGCATACTGTGGTTTGTGAGTATCGCTTTGTTTGTAGCTGCAGGCCTCATTCTCAAATTTACTTTCCAGGACAACTGGGCGTTGTGGGCCGTATACCTAGCTGCCGGTTTTGCCGCTATGATGGGCATTTACCGCACTGCCCCGCAATACAAAGTGGTATTGGCTGCTGTGCTGGCTATTACTTGGGTCAATGGTTTCCTGACCAACCATTTTTACACCAACCTGCTGCAATACCAGCCCGCATCGGTACTGGGCCGTTTTGTACACGAACATGAATTACCTGCCAAAAAAGTATATCGCTACAAACCCGATCAGTCGATGAATGGCGTGCACTTCTACGCCCAACATACCATTGCCGGCACCGAAAACCTGAACAACATCGGCAAAGGCGATTACCTGATGACTACTGCCGAGGGTATCAACGATATCACGGAGCAGCAACTGCCTTACCGCATCCTCACTCAAATGCAAGGCTACCGCGTAAGCGCCCTCTCTGCCGAATTCCTGAACAGTAAAACACGCAATGAGGTAACGACGCCTTATTTCCTTGTGGAGATACAATAGGGATTGTTGTTGGGCTGCGGATTTTCTGAGGTCAATGGTCAATCGTGAATAGTCAATCGTGAGAGGTGAAAGGAGATGCTTCATACCGACCCTTTGACAGGCCCAGAGACCGGGTGTAAATCATGCATCTCAAATCATACATCAGAAATCCCCCAATCAGACATCTACCTGATGCTCCCCACCGTAAGATAAACCTCCAGCAACTCCTCCTCCCTTTGCACCACCAGTTTAATGCGTTTGCCCTCTTGTTGCATCGCTTTATACATGCGGGTGAGGTCGGGCGAGGTATTGTTCCCGATAGCGTAAATCACATCGCCGTTGTGCAGTCCGCATTGCTCAGCTGGTGAGCCCGGTACGATGTCGTTGATGTAAATCCGGCCATCTTCTTTGGTGAGGTTGAGGCCAGTGTAGGAATAGTCGAACGATTCAAAAAAATAGTGGTTGGGCGTGAAATGAAACTTCCTTTCCGGATAGTTGATCACCACATTAAACCTCCGCAGCAGATCGTTGCCGATCAGACCTGTATTATCCGGGTAGCCCAGCAGGTTGGAAGAGTCTTCATAAATGCAGGCCGGAATATTCCGGAACACATACGGACCGAATTTCAACGACTTAATCGTGGTGATTTTCAGCAAATCCTTGCCGCTGCTGCCAACGGTGGCCGAGAGTTTGGGTTTATTGGCATTGGTCAGCAGGGCGCTGTCTTTGAGAAACAGGCTGCTGAACAGCGTGTATAATCCCGCGCCGGAATCGAGCAGCAGGTTGGTGTTCACCTTGCGGCTGTTGCGCACGACGGATGGGATATGTGGCAGCGGATTGTGCCAGGTGGCGATGGTAAAACCGCGTTCGGGATAATCGTACCTGCCCGGTTTGTAAATACTCAACTGCAACGAATCGAAATCTACTGCAGCAATGTATTTTTTAAGCAGGCTGTAGCCGATGATACCATGCACCGGCACACCGAAATAGTCGGACAGCACCTTGTAATTCCGGATATGAAAACTGAAGCTATCGATCAGTACCTGGTTGATCACCAGTGGCAGCAGCGGTGTAAAATACAGCGCATGGTTGCCGCCAATCCCCTGCAAAGTGACTTCACTGAGTGCTGCTGGTATGCGCCATTGTGCCACCAGGGTGGAATCGAGGGAGATGCCCCCGCTGCCGGTATCGAGTATGAAATTGAGCGGTATAGCATAACCGGCCACCTGGGCCTGCAACAACACTACCCCGCCGGTAAGCTCCTCAAAAGGTGCTTTTACCACCAGCCGGGCTTCGGTTGGACGGGCCACTGCGGCAGGCGGCCGCAGCCAGCAAAGGGTGGTGAGCAGGAACAGAAGACGGTGCATGGGAGGGTGGACTTCTATCATGAATTTAACAAATTAATATGTGTATAGT
>Ga0247823_10002972_pt1 | contig 13854 bp, 12 predicted proteins | sample 13C_PalmiticAcid_2_FD_192426 | JGI IMG/M metagenome (GOLD analysis project Ga0247823, IMG submission 192426) | Soil microbial communities from agricultural site in Penn Yan, New York, United States - 13C_PalmiticAcid_Day30 | ecosystem: Environmental > Terrestrial > Soil > Agricultural land...
GCCGGTGAGGATCAGCAGGTCAGCCCACGAAAGCTTCGCGCCGTACTTCTGCTTGATCGGCCAAAGCAGGCGGCGCGCCTTGTCGAGGTTGCCGTTGTCCGGCCACGAGTTGAGCGGAGCGAAGCGCTGCTGTCCGCGACCACCACCGCCACGGCCATCTCCCGTGCGATACGTGCCCGCCGCGTGCCACGCCATGCGGATGAAGAAGGGGCCATAGTGACCATAGTCAGCCGGCCACCAGTCTTGGTTGTCGGTCATCAGGGCGGTGAGGTCTTTCACCACCGCATCGAGATCGAGCGTTTCGAACTCTTTCGCGTAGTCGAATTTCGCGCCGTAGGGATCGGAGTCTGGCGTGTTCTGATGAAGCACGCTGACATTCAGCTGGTTCGGCCACCAGTCGCGGTTCATACGCCCGCGCGAGTGAGGAACAGGGCACTTGCCGCCATCGCCGCCGCTTCCGTTGCCATCCATGTGCTTACCCTCATGTTTGATTATCGACCTGGGACGCGCCACCGGCGCGACCGGGAATGGCTTAACTTAGAACCGTTCTAAATTGGGTTCAAGCCGACTTTGAATAATTCCAAAATCAAAGGCAGACATTGTGCGAAGCGCAATATTCAAGAGGTTTCGTACGTTTCTGCCGCGCGGCAAGAGATCGCCATAGTGATCAATTTGAGCGTAGCGACTTTCTTACGTGACGGTGGATCGCCGCATATATTCCGGCCGGTCCCAGGCGCGCGTTGCGAGGATGTCGGCGAGTTGGTCCATCGCGTCCCACACATCGACGAACCGCACATATGGCGGGGCCACACCAAATCGGATGGCATCCGGCGCACGAAAGTCCGGGATGATGCCGCGTGTAATCAGCGCCTGCGTGACTGCATAGCCTTCCGGGTGTCGCACGCTCACATGTCCGCCGCGCCTGAAACTGTCCAACGGCGAAATGGACTCAAGCCCCAGCGCCGTCGTGCGCGCTGCAACGAGGTCACCCAGCGCACGCGCCTTTGCCGCGACATCGCCCATGGAAATTCCATCGAATACGGCGAGCGCTGAATCGAGAGCGGACAGGGACAGCACGCCCGGTGTGCCAGACGCAAATCTTCCAACACCTTCGAGCGGGCGATAGCTGGCATCGAAGGCGAATGGCTCTGCGTGACCGAACCAGCCCGACACGGGCGATTGCATCTGCATCGCCACATCTGCGCGCGCATAGACGAAGCTCGGCGCGCCGGGGCCGCCATTGAGAAACTTGTATGTGCAGCCAGTCGCGAGCTTCGCGCCGTGGGCGTTCAATTGGAGGTCGAGCACGCCTGTTGCATGGCTCAGATCCCACACGATCACACCGCCAGCATTTGCCGCGATGGCTTCGGCGCCAGCGATGTCTTCGACCAGCGATGTGCGGTAGTTCACGACGCTCTTCATCAGAACGCCACCCGTGCGCGCCAGGGCATTCGCGCCTTCGCCTGAGCTGACCCGCAACAAGTCCGCGCCCGTCAGGCTTGCAATACCTTCGGCCACATACTGATCTGTTGGAAATTCGCTATCCTCAACAATGATCGCGCGCCCTCTCGCCAGGGGAAGCGCAGCCGTCGCCAGCTTGAACAGGTTTACGGAAACGCTGTCGGTGACGATAACTTCGTCTGGCCCGGCGCCGATCAAGCGCGCAAGCTTCGCGCCTACGGTCCGCGGAAGTTCGAACCATCCCGCATCATTCCACGACCGGATAAGCCCGCGTGCCCACTCCTCGTGAGCGGTAGTCTGCACCCGCTCCAGCGCTGCATGCGTGGCGGGCCCGAGCGAATGCCCGTCGAGATAGATCACGCCATCCGGCAAGGCGAACTCGCCCCGCACCGCAGCCAGTGGATCGTCACGGTCGCGCGCCTCGCAGTCTTCGCGCGTCGCAGGAATATCAGCCTTCGCCATGGCGCTATTTGCGACGCTCAGGCCGGGTCTTGCAATGACTGCAAGCTCACGCCACACGAAGGCATGCGTATTGCGCTTGCCCTTGCCGGTCTGATTTCACTCGCTGCGTGCACCCAGCCGAATGCTGCGGCGCCTGTGCCCGCGTCACAGGAGGCGCCGCGCGTGATCCGTTTGATGACGTGGGATGATCTGCTCGGCCGCCACGCGATTGCGCCAACGCACACGATAAATTGGGGACCCGGCGCTACCGACACTGCGGACCTGTGGCTGCCCGATGGCGCTGGCCCGCATCCGGTCGTGTTGATGGTGCATGGCGGCTGCTGGCAGAAGTCCGTCGCCGATCGCACGATCATGAACTGGGCGGCGGAGGATCTGCGCAAGCAGGGGCTCGCGGTCTGGAACATCGAATACCGCGGCGTGGACGAAGCGGGCGGCGGATATCCCGGCACTTTCCTCGACGTGGCGCATGCTGCCGATGCGCTGCGCGATCAGGCCGCGCAATACAATCTCGACCTCAACCGCGTTGCCGCCATGGGCCACTCAGCAGGCGGTCATCTCGCGCTGTGGATAGCGGCGCGTCACAAGCTCCCTTCTAACAGCCCGATGCGGATGGACAACCCGCTGAAGCTGGTCGGCGTCGTCAATGCCGGCGGCCTTGCCGATCTCAAGGCCTCGCGCGCTGTCACGGCGCGCAGCTGCCTGTCGGATATCTACAACCAGCTCGTGGGGCCGATCAGCTCCACGCGCGCCGAAGTTCTGTCGGACACATCGCCAGCAGAAATGCTGCCGTTGAAGGTGCGGCAGGTCAGCGTCAATGGTCATGACGATACGATCGCGCCGCCTGTGCTTGGCGAAGGCTACACGCGCCGCGCCAAGGCGGCCGGCGACAACGCTGATGTCGTCGTCATGCTGAACACAGGCCATGTCGAACTCGTCGCTCCCGGCTCTGAAGCCTGGGACATCGAGGTCGCAACGCTGAAGGATATGCTGAAGTAGCGCCTAGCGCTTCTTCTCGTCGCCCGTCATGCGGACGATGACTTCCACCGAGCGCACCTTCGCGCCCGAGGGGATGGGCGGCAGGCCCTCGACGCGAATGCTGTCGCCGGGAATGTCGTGCAGCACGCCGTTCTGTTCGAAGAACAGGTGGTGATGGTCCGACGTGTTGGTGTCGAAATAGGTGCGGTCGGTATCCAGCGTGATGCGTTTCATCAGGCCAGCGGACACGAACTGGTTCAGCGTGTTGTAGACGGTAGCCAGCGAAACCCGCACGCCACTTTTGCGGGCGAGAATGGCGACGTCGTCCGCAGTAACGTGGCGGTCCATTCCGTCGAACAGTAAGCCGCCGATCGCGATCCGTTTCGGGGTCGCGCGCAAGCCGGCTGACTGGAGAAGGCTGGTGATGTCCATTTGCGTCCTAGAATGGTTCTAGTTTTGTCCGAAAGCAAGAGTGCTGCACTGCACAGGCGAAAAAGCCGCACAAATCGTTGATGATTCCGGCGCTTTCGTGCGGCTGCCGGCTCTTGCGCTGCGCTGCGTCGGGCAGCTAGGCAGGCATAGGCCGCGTGTAAAAGCGGCGCCGGGAGGATAGTTTGGTTGCAACGTCGACTGGCCCGCTGGCGGGCGTGAAAGTCCTGGATCTGTCGACCGTCGTTCTGGGGCCGTATGCGACCCAGCTGATGGGCGATATGGGCGCCGACGTCGTCAAAGTCGAGAACGGCACGGGCGACATCATGCGCCACGCCGGCCCCTCGCCCGCGCCGAACATGGGCGCCATTTATATGGGCTGCAACCGCAACAAGCGCGCCATCCTGCTCGACCTCAAGAACCCGGACGGCATCGAGGCGCTGAAGCGTCTGGTGAAGCAGTGCGACGTGTTCTTCACCAACGTCCGCATGGACGGCCTGAAGCGCCTCGGTCTCGGCTACGAAGACCTGAAGAAAATCCGCGAAGACGTCATTTATGTTCATTGCGCAGGCTATGGCGCTGACGGCCCCTATGCCGGCAAGCCGGCTTATGACGACCTCATCCAGGCCGGATCGGGCATTGCCGACCTGTTCCACGTTCGTGACGGTGGCCCACCGCAATACATGCCGGCGCTGATGGCCGACAAGGTTGTCGGCCTGCACGCCGCCTACGCGACCATCGCAGCGCTCTATGCCAAGACGCAAACGGGCAAGGGCCAATTCGTCGAAGCGCCGATGCTGGAAGCGTTCACGGCCTTCAATCTGGTCGAGAACCTCTACGGCCACACCTTCAACCCGCCGATGGCGCAGATGGCCTACACGCGTTCGTCGTCGTCAAATCGCAAGCCGTACCCGACCAAGGACGGTTATATCGGCATCATGCCCTACAGCGACAAGCAGTGGGTGACCTTCTTCGAGCTCGGCGGCCGTCCTGAGGTCATGACGACCGACCCGCGCTTCTCGACCTACAACGCCCGCACCGCCAACATCGGCGCGCTCTATCAGCTCGTCGGCGAAGTCGCAGCCACCAAGACGACGGATGAATGGCTGGAGCTGCTCGGCAAGGCAGATATCCCGGCCGCCCGCTGCGCCACGCTGCAGGAAGTGCTGGAAGACCCGCATCTGCGTGCCACCGGCTTCGTCCACGAGCGCCAGCACCCGGCCGGCTTCGAATACACGACGCTGCAGCACCCGGTGAACTTCACCGGCACGCCCGCCGACATCCGCCGCGATCCGCCGGCCCTGGGCGAGCATACTATCGAAGTGCTCAAGGAGCTTGGGTACAGCGACGCTGACGCCCAGCGCATCGCCGCCGAGGCCGTGCCGAAGAAGTAGTCACTTCATTGGTTTGGTCAGCGAGTCGATCACGGCATTGACCAGCGCATCCTTGCGCCGTTCGATCTCGGGCAGCTTGCTATAGGCCACCATCAGCGGGTGGGTTTTCTTCACCGCGTTCTTGGTGCGCCCGTACTTCCAGCCGGCGGCGATCTTCTCCGAGATCCATCGGTCATGCTGCGCCGACGTGTTCGCTTTCGGATTGGCCAAGCGCCAGCGTACGGCCTCGACCGATGCATCCTTCATCCACTTGGCGGCTCGCCCCCAGGCGGGTGAGGCGGGCTGGTTGTTCGCCTTCTGCAAGGCGCGCACGCTCTCATGCACGACCTGCGCGATTTTCGTTGCGGCTGCGTCACTGATCTTCGCCATACCGCTTGTTACCATGCGTCCATACGGCTTCACAGCCTGTCGCTCCGGCTTGCCTTCAGGCCGGACTGCCTTAGCGTTGGGATGTCGGGGAGAGTGGTTATGAGCGACGCCGAAGCCGGAGTGAGCGGACGTCCGGCCACCCGCAAGTCCATCTTCCTCATCGCGATCTCGGCGCTCGCCATTCTGTGCGGTGTCGCCGCGCTGGTGCTCGCTGCCTATGGTTGGATGCACGAGCCGGAAGTCACGCAGAGCCCTATCGGCATGCGCATCGCTGACATTACGGTGCGCACCATCAAGGTTCTTCTGCTGTCAGACATCTATTACGAGCCAATCGAGCACGTCGAGAAATGGCCGCTCGAAATCGCACGAGCGCTGGGCACGGCGTCATCTGTTCTTTTCGGTATCCGCCTGCTGCTCTATGCGATCGGCTCACACATCCATGCGATGTGGTTTCGTTTCAGGTCATCCGGCCATGACGTGATCATCGGTTCCGGCCCCGCCGCGCTCGAATATGCTTCCCGCCACGGCCAGCTATTCGGCAAGCGCCGCGCGATCCATCTGGCCGACGAACGCGCACCAACGACAAAACTGCTCGCGACCTACGCCCGCAGCGGCACGCTCAAATATCAACTCCGCAGTGCTGCCGCACGCCGCGCCAAGCGCATCGTTGTCGATGAGGGTGACGACTCCGATACCTGGCAAACGGCGCAAGCTGTCGCCAAGGCGTGTCCCAGGACGGAAGTTCTCGCCCACATCACCGATCCATGGATGCGCGACAGGCTGAGTCGCGAAGTCCCGTTGGCGGGGCTGACGCCGTTCTCATACGCGGGTGGATCTGCGCGTCAGGTGATGCTGGCGCACCCGCCCTACCTGCTGGCGCAGAAGCTCAAGGCGCCAGCCCAGCACATTCTGATCGTCGGCTTCGGGCAGGTTGGCCAATCGATCGCTCGGGAGTTTGTCGTTACCTGTGTGTCGCCTCACGTGCCTGAGATGATGGTCACGGTCGTCGATCCTCAGGCCAACCGGGTCGAAACCGACTTCCGCAGCCGGCATCCCGACCTCTGCAAACTCAAAGACGGCGCGAGCAATGCCGGTCATGTGGATTTCGGCTTCTTCGAGGGCGACTTCCGTTTGAATGACGAGAAGCTGTTCGCCTTCATCCGCGAACGCTCGAAGGTCGCCGAGATCAGTGCGGTCTATGTCGCTATCGATATCGAGCGCCGCCCGCTCGGCCTCGCGCTCGCCCTGCGCGGCATGGCGGTGCAACAGAAACTGTTCCGCGCGCCTGTCTTTGTCTGCGCTCAGCACGGCGCGGGACTGCCAACCGTGCATCACGGCGCTGGCTATGTCGGCGACGCCGTCGAGCCGAAGGATCGTATCGAGCTTGAACGCAAGGCCGGGCAGGATGCGCGCCTGTGCGATCTGCGTATCGTCTCGTTTGGCTCGTGGCCCGAAGCGTTCGATGGCGCAGGGCTCCTGGAGAAGGAGTTCGACGGGCAGGCCAGGCGCTTCCACAAGGAGTATGAGCGGCGTCGCGTCGAGGAGAGCCGCAGGCGTGACCCCGTAGCGCCGCTGTCCGATCCCCAGCCATGGGAAATCCTACCCGACCAGCTGCGCGTCTCCAACCGCCGCGTCGCTGCCCACATCCGCGCCAAGGCGCACGCCGCCGGCTACAATCTCGGCGCATGGCTCGACAGCAGCAAGGAGTGGGGCGCGCACGACCTGCCCCCCGCCGCGAACAACCTGCCGAACGAGCCCGACGAAGCGCTCGCGGGCGAGACGGCTGACAAAATGAGGCAGCTAGGCGAACTCGAACACCGCCGCTGGATGCTCGACCGCTATCTCGATGGCTGGCGGAAGGGAGAGCGGGACGACTACGCCCGGCAACGGCCGGACCTGATCCCATTCGACGACCTCGACGAGACGTCTAAGAAGAAGGACTACACAGTCATCCGCGTGACCCGAACGCTGCTAGAGGGCAAGGCGCCGGGCGGGAAGTGGCGGTCCTGATCCAGGCTACGCGACCCGGCGGATAAAGAAGCCCTTCGGCTTGGGTTGTTCGGTTGTTTCTGCGATTTCGTGGAACGTCGTGCGGATATCCAGCCCGAACGTATCCAGCGCATTCATCGCGGCTTCGAGATCCGCCATGGCGATGCGCCAAACGGGAACGCCTTCTATGCGCTCATCGGGGTCTTCCCCCTGAAGGGCGCAGTACCGGCGGGCAAGCTGCTCGTACGCAGTCATGGTCTCCATCCTTGATGGCTCGTGCGAACCATGGACGGAGGCTCAATCCAACAAGCTGACTTTTTCGTTAATCCTCAATTCATCGCACCGGATTGTCACGCGCATGCTCATTGCGGACAGCACGAAATGTCTATTCTGTCTGCCGTTGGGGGACCCGGCACGCGGGAGGGGGGAAATGCACCAACTGTCAGGGTCGAAGAGTCGAGTGGGAATGCTGGATACGACTGAACGCGAAACGTCCCCGGCCTCCGCTGACCGTTTCGAGCGCCGGCGCGCCGATATCATCGCCGCAGCGATCCCGGTCCTGAATGGCCAGGGTTTCAAGGGCATGCGCCTGACGGACGTGGCCGAACTGATCGGCCTGCGCGCAACCGGCGTGACCTATTACTTCGCCCGCAAGGAAGAGCTGGCAGTCGCCTGTCTTGAGTCCGGGTATGACGTTTTCCACGGCTTCCTGTCGGTCGTGGAACAGGAAGTTGACGCTAGGTCACGTATCGGCCGCCTGATCGCGCTTTTCGTGGAGCGCGAAGCAGCCGTGCGCCGCGGCGAGGCCACGCCTCTGGCCGGCTTCGCTCCCATCCGCGCGCTCGAGGGCGAGCACCGCACGCGGGTGATGGAAGGCTACAAGGTGATGTTCCGCCGGGTCCGCGACCTGCTGGATTCGCCCGAGCTGGAGAGCATGGACAAGACGGATCGCACGATCCGCACGCTGATCCTCATGGAGCAGCTGTTCTGGGCCAGCACATGGCTCGGCGACTTCGAGGTCGACGAATTTCCGCGCCTGGCCCAACGCATGACCGACATCGTCATGAACGGCATCGCGCCCGATGTCATGGATCAGGCGGCCGACAATCTCGATCTCGGCAGCTTCCTTCCCGCCGATCCCGACAATGCCAAGGAAAATTTCCTCAAGGCGGCCACGCTCCAGATCAACGAGCACGGCTATCGCGGCGCTTCTGTCGATCGTATCTCGGCGAGTCTCAATCTCACCAAGGGCGCGTTCTATCACCACAACGAGGCGAAGGATGATCTGGTGGCCGCCTGCTTCCGGCGTTCCTTCGGCATCATGCGCGAAGCGCAGCGGCGCGCGCGCCAGCTGGACGTCTCTGAGGGGCGGCGTCTCTATGCGGAAGTCACGGCGCTGATCAACTTCCAGCTCGGCAAGGAAGGCCCCCTGCTGCGTACGTCGGTCTTGTCATCGGTTCCGCCGGAGCATCAAGCCGAGATCCTGACGCAGTCCTATCGCATCAGCCGTCAGTTCGCGTCCATGGTCGCGGACGCAATTGCGGATGGATCGGGCAGGGCGGTTGATCCGACGGTCGCGGGCGCCATGGTGCACGCGGCCATCAACATCTCGTCGGATGCGCGCATCCTCGAAATGGCGAACGAGCCGGACATCATCCAGCGTTTTGCCAGGCCGCTGTTCATGGGCTTCATGCAGACCTGATGGGGGAGTTGGGATGAAAGCGCCGTCGCATCCTTCCGGACGCTATCAGTCCTTCTCGGAATTCTATCCGTTATACATCCACGAGCATTCCAACCAGACCTGCCGACGCATTCACGTTGTCGGCTCCGCGCTGGTGATTGTGGTTGCGGTCGTGGCGCTTCTGACGATGAACACGTGGTGGCTGCTCGGCATGCCGCTTATCGGATACGGCTTTGCATGGGTCGGCCATTTCTTCTTCGAGAAGAACAAGCCCGCCACGTTCAAATACCCGCTGTGGAGCCTGATGGGCGACTGGCGGATGTTCTATGAGACCGTCACCGGCCAGCGCCGCTTCTGAGCTTCGTCAATGCTGGCGCGGCTTGGCGCGCGACGTCGGCTTGGCTGCCGCCGGATCATCCGGCCAGTCGTGCTTGGGATAACGGCCCTTCATGTCCTTGCGCATGTCGATATATCCCCCGCGCCAGAATGCGGGCAGGTCACGCGTCATCGCAACGGGCCGCATGGCGGGAGACAGCAGCGCCACGGTGAGCGGGATACGTCCATCTGCAATCGCTGGGTGTTCGCCGAGGCCATACGCTTCTTGAACCTTGCATTCGACACGGGGCCCGCCCTCAGACGAATAGTCGATCTCGACTACACGGCCCGCAGGCGTTTCCCACCTCAGCGGCGCAAGACGCGCAAGATCGCGCGGCAGCGGCCAGTCGAGCAGCGTCAGCGCCGCATCTGCGATCTGTCCTCCGGCCAATGCGTCGAGCGAACCGGGACTGTCGAGAAGCGACCCGAGCCAATCATCCATCCGCTCGGTCAGTGTTGTGCGGAAGTTTGCAGGCCACGGATCACCGATGGCGTTGGCCAGAAGTTCAACGCGATGAATGACGCTTTCCAGCGGCTCTGAGTTTTTGAGCAGTCCAAACCCGCTTTCGCGCACGGCTTCGAGCAGTGCGGCCTGCACCAGATCGGGGCCGGGCGATGGCAGCGGCGTTTCTTCCAGTATGATTGAACCGATCCGCCGCGTCCGCCGTGCGCGCACGCGGCGCGACGCCGGATCATACTTGGCTTCTTCCATCGTCTCGACCGCGCCGGATTCCAGCGCTTCGTCTTCCGACAGGCGCGCGGCCAGCGTCACACGAAGGTCCGGGCCCGATCCCGTCATGTCGGCAACCGTCAGCCAGGCTTGTCTGGCGAGCGGATCGGTTTCGTCCAGCATGGCTCCGCGACCGCCCGCCATCACAAAGCGTCCTGCTGCTGCCCCGCGCAGGCGCGCAATCCGTTCGGGGAAGCCCAGCGCAAGCACGGAGGCCGCCGAGTTGCCGCCATCGGCCTTGCCGCCTGCGGCTTTCGCCCAGCGCGCAGCAAGCTCGCGCATCGCCTTCGTCCGCTGGCCGTTCTCGCTTCTGAACCGCACCAGTCGTTCATCCAGATCAACAGAGCGCCCGCCAAGGTCGCGCTCGCTCATCACCGCGGCAATCTCGCTAGCCAGCTTGGCGTCGCCACGCTCGGCAGCCCGCAGCACCATCAGCGCGAGGCGCGGCGGCAGGGCAAGGTCGCCAATGCGCTTGCCCAGCGACGTCAGTTCTCCACCGCCAGACATGGCGCCGCCGCTCATCAGCACACTGCGCGCATGCCGCCATGCTGCTTCGCGTGGCGGATTGAGCCAGCGCAGATCGGCTGGCGACTTGGCGCCCCAGCGCGCCATGTCGAGCGCAAGACCTGTGAGGTCTGCGTTGTCGATCTCTGGTGCAGGCGAAGCCTGGAAGCCGCGCATCTCGGCCTCACGCCACAGCCGATAACAAACACCCGGTCCCGTACGTCCAGCACGGCCACGACGCTGGTCAGCATTCGCGACAGCCACACGCACGGTCTCCAGCCGCGATGCGCCGAGCGACAGGTCAAAGCGCGGTACACGGGCAAAGCCGCAGTCGATCACCACGCGCACGCCCTCGATCGTGATGGCGCTCTCTGCAAGATCCGTCGCGATAACGACCTTCCGCGTGCCCTTCGGCGCGGGCGCGATCGCTTCATTCTGCTCCTGCGGCGTCAGCGCGCCATAGAGCGGCGTGATGTGCACATTGCTGTCGACCGGGCCGATGCGATCAGCCGTCCGCGTGATCTCGGCAACGCCGGGCAGGAAGGCGAGGATCGAGCCGTCTTCCTCATACAGGGCTTTGCGTATGGCAGCCGCCATCTGGTCTTCAAGTCGCTGACGCGGCTCGTAGCCGAGATAACGCGTCTCTACCGGCCAGGCCCGGCCAAGACTTTCCACGACAGGCGCGGCAAAGAACTCCTGTGTCAGGTTGCCGGGCAGGGTCGCGGACATCAGGACGATACGCAGGTCTTCGCGGATTACGCCTTGTGCATCGAGCGCGAAGGCGAGGCCTTCGTCGGCATCCAGCGAACGCTCGTGAAATTCGTCGAACAGAACCCCGGCGATCCCTTCGAGCGCGGGGTCCGACAGGACCATGCGGCTGAACACGCCTTCGGTGACAACTTCGATGCGGCTGTCCTTCGACGTCCGCACGTCGAGGCGCGAACGCAGGCCGATCGTCTGCCCGACTTTCTCGCCAAGCGTAGCCGCCATGCGCTCAGCCGCTGCACGCGCCGCGATCCTGCGCGGCTCGACAAGGATGAGCTTGCGCCCTTCCGTCCACGCCTCGTCGATCAGGGTCAGCGGAACGCGCGTGGTCTTGCCAGCGCCCGGCGGGGCCGAGATCACCAGCCGCGTTTCATTGCGTAGTGCTTCCACGATCTGTGGAATGGCGTCTTCAATCGGAAGGTCAGACTTCGGAAGCATGTGGCGCGGGCTATCAGGCGTGTCGGGCAGGTGCAACGTCTACCGGCGCAGCTGCGCAACGATCTCGATGTGGGGCGACCAGATGAACTGATCGATCGGGGTGATGCGGGTCACCTGCCAGCCGCTCTTCAGCATCGTGCCGAGATCGCGGGCGAAGGTCTGGGCGTTGCACGACACCATGGCCACGCGTTTGACGGCGGATGCGGCGAGTTGCTGTGTTTGAGCTTCCGCCCCGGCGCGCGGCGGATCGAGCACGGCGGCGTCGAACCGCTTCAACTCGTCCCGCGTGAAGGGGCGGCGGAACAGGTCGCGCTTCTCGATCGTCACTGGCTTGAGTCCCTGCGCGCGCTTGGCAGCGCGTTCCAGCGCTGCAATGGCGGGGCCTTCGCTGTCGGCGGCATGGACTGTCGCTGTCGAAGCGAGCGGAAGCGTAAAAGTGCCCGAGCCTGCGAACAGGTCGACCACACGGCGAGCCTCGCCAATTGCTTCCCTGACCAGCGCCAGCATGGCCGCTTCTGAAGAGGCGCACGCCTGCAGGAACCCTCGCGGCGGCGGCATGATGTGCGCAGCACCAGCGGGCAGGCTTGGCGTTGCGTGCTCCATGACGATCTCGCCATTGATCGACAGTCGCGCGAGGCCGATCTCGCCGGCAGCCCGGCCAGCGCGCAAGCGGCCATCGGCGGGGAAGTCCCTGGCGACTCCGGTGAGTGCCAAGTCGAAGCCCGTGGATGTTTCGGTCGCGTTGATGGTGAGCCCGTCCTTATGCGGGGCCGCGATCAGTGCGATACGCTCCAGCTTTGGCAGCAGGGTCATCAGGCCGGGTGTGATAACGGCGCAGTCCGTGATCGGCACGATGCGATGGCTGCGGCGCCCGTGAAAGCCGATCGAAACACCGCCTCCGACACGATGCGCGGCAAACACCGCGCGGCGGCGCGACTGCGGGGCAATGGGAGTGACCGGATCAACTGGCGCATCGATCTTCTGGTAGGACAGCGCCGTGGCGACATGCTCGCGTTTGAAGGCGAGATACTGCTCATCCGCCAGATGCTGGAGCGAGCAGCCGCCGCACTCGCCATAGTGTGAACAGCGCGGGCCAACCCGCGTCGGGCTCGGCTTCACGATCTCGATTACGCGAGCCCGGTCGCCATTGAGCTCCGCCGTCACCGTTTCGCCGGGCAGGGTCAGCGGTACGAAAATCTGCTTGCCGGCATACTCGGCCAGGCCGTCGCCTTGCGCTCCGAGGCGCTGGATTTCGAGGGTGACGGGGCTCACGGACATCGGCGGCATCAAGCAGGTTCCGCCGCCAAATGCCAGCCTTCGCGTGCGAGGCGAAACAGTAACCATGACATGAAGATATGGGCCCAATAACGCATATTATCGGGCTTGAGGCGCGCGGTCCCGCGCGACATGGTGCCCGCCATGCTCACGGTCGAGGAAATCCAGATTCTGGCGACCAGCCTCGGCGTGGCCGGGCGCGCTGTGGTGTTTTCGCTGCCGGTGGCGATCGCTTTTGCCTGGGCCCTGTCGCGGCCAAACTTCCGCGGCAAGTCGGTCGTCGACGCAATCGCCCACCTGCCGCTCGTCCTGCCGCCGGTATTGGTGGGTTACTTCCTGCTGCTGATCTTCGGCGTGCGCGGACCAGTCGGCTCGTGGCTGCGCGACACGTTCGGCGTCCAGCTGGCGTTTACGGCGGAAGGCGCGGCGCTTGCGACGGCCGTGATGGCGTTCCCGCTCATGGTGCGGGCGATTCGCCTGTCGTTTGAGGCCACCGATCGCGGACTGTTCGAGGCCGCGGCCGTCCTGCGCGCCAGCCCGTGGGATCGTTTCTGGTCGATGGCGCTGCCGCTTGCATGGCCCGGCGTACTGGCCGGGGCTGTGACGGCATTCGCCGCGGGCCTTGGCGAGTTCGGCGCCGTCATCACCTTTGCTTCCAACGTCGAGGGACAGACGCAAACCTTGCCCTTGGCGATCTATTCGGCGCTGCAGACGCCCAATGGCGAAGACACTGCGCTCCGTCTCGCGGCCATCTCAATGACAGCCGCCATCGTCGGGTTGGCGCTTGCCGAACTGCTGCAGCACTGGGCGCGGCGGAGGCTCGAAGCGTGAGCCTCTCACTGAAGAACGCAGTGGTGAGGAAGGGCGAGTTCCGCCTCACGGCGGATTGCGAAACGCCAGCCAGCGGCATCACCGTCGTGTTCGGCCCCTCAGGCGCCGGCAAATCAATGCTGCTTGCAGCCATTGCCGGCCTCCATCGTCTGGAGAGCGGGCGCGTGGCGTTCAAC
>Ga0247823_10002974_pt1 | contig 13851 bp, 13 predicted proteins | sample 13C_PalmiticAcid_2_FD_192426 | JGI IMG/M metagenome (GOLD analysis project Ga0247823, IMG submission 192426) | Soil microbial communities from agricultural site in Penn Yan, New York, United States - 13C_PalmiticAcid_Day30 | ecosystem: Environmental > Terrestrial > Soil > Agricultural land...
CACCTCAGGTGCGGCCACCTCTACCGGCGGCGCGGGTTCCGGCACGGGCGGCAACAGCGGCGACGTGGCCAGCACCGCGGGCAACGGCGGCGATGGCGGTTCGGCCACCAATGGCGATGCCACCAACGGCGGCGCGTCCTCCAGCGCGACCAATGGCGATGCGACTGCCGGCGATGGCGCAGTAGGCGCGATGGGCGCCGAAGGCGGCGTGGGCGGCGATGGCAACGGCGGCACCGGCAATGGCGGCGTCGGCAACGGCGCGGTCGGCGGAGCAGGCGGCAATGGCGGTTCAGTGGCCAACGACGCAGGCGCCTTCGACATGTCCAACAACATGACCAGCGTCGGCCAATCGGCAGCGGGCGTCATGGTGGCGGCTCAGAACAGCGGCGCAGCCTCGCTGATCCAGCAGGGCATCACCGTGCAAGCCAACCTGACCGTAGGTCCGTAAGCGGTTCGCAACGATGCACCGGTCCGTTACGGCGGCCCGGTGCATCACGCGCACGATCGTGCCGGAACGGACGGCGGGCGCGTGCGGAACGCGTGGAAAAGGAGAAACCACCATGCGCATCAATCGCATCACTTTGTCGCTAGCCTGTGTGCTAGCGACCAGCCCCTGCCTGGCAGGCTCCACCGAAGCGTCTGTACAGGGGCACGACGCCGATGGCCTGCCTGCAACCGGCACTGTGGCCTTCGTGCTTATCGACGGCGTTGCCGACAGCGACAAGCTCCCCGACGGCGTGCTTTTCGGCAAGGAAATCCAACCGACGGCAGCGGTCGCAGCATCGTCCGATGAAGTCAGCAAGCCCAGCATCGGAATTCCAGTCGATGCCGGAGAACTGGAACAGTTGCGCGGTGGGGAAAGCACCATCGACAACGATGTGCTGATAGACGGAACCGTCGAAGGCAATACCGCCGACCATATCGTCAGCGGCGCCAATGTCATCAGCGACGGGTCGTTCGCCAACGGCAACGGCATCAACACGGTGATCCAGAACACCGGCAGCAACGTGCTGATCCAGAATGGGATGGTAGTGAACGTGCAGTTCGTGGCGCCGACGCCATGACCAGAGCCGTATCCCTGGTTGTGGTCGCCGGTTTGGCCTTGTCGCTACTGGCATGGGCCATGCCGGTGCGGGCGGGAGGAATCGACGTGCGCGCGCCGTACGGCGGCAGCTACGGCTTGCGCATCACCAGTTTGAAGGAGGCGCGGTTCAGGACCACCGTGCCCCAACGCTACGATTTCAGTTGCGGATCGGCGGCTACGGCCACGCTGTTGAGTTACCAGTACGGCGTGCCGGCGAACGAAGAACAGGTCTTCGTGAAGATGTACACCAACGGCGATCAGGCCAAGATCCGCAAGGAAGGCTTCTCCATGCTGGACATGCGGCGCTATCTGCAATCGCGGGGTTTCGAGGCCGACGGCTTCGAACTACCGCTGGACAAGCTGTCCGAAGAAGGCGTGCCGGCGATCGTGTTGTTGAACGACCGCGGCTATCGGCATTTCGTCGTGGTCAAGGGTTTGCGCAATGGTCGCGTACTGCTGGGCGATCCTGCGCGCGGCACCCGAGCGATGTCGCGTGCGCGCTTCGAGGCGCTGTGGGACAACCGGGTGTTGTTCGTGATCCATAACCGGCGCGAGATCGCACGCTTCAATCACCCGCGCGACTGGCGCACCGCGCCGCCAGCCCCGCTGGACATGGGCATCCAACGCGAAGGGCTGCGCAATATCGCCATGCCCCGACGCGGCCCGGGAGACATCTGAGCCATGAACGCCATCGCCGGTCTAGCTTCCCTGTGCACGCTTGCGATAAGCGCATGCCTACCGCTTCCAGCCATGGCGGATCGAGCCGATTCGCCGCTGCTTCTTGGCGAAGAGTGGGTGCCGGTGGATCCGGCGCGATTGGCCGAGATGCGCGGCGGATTGATGATGCCGTCCGGAATGGTGCTCTCGTTCGGAATCGAACGGCTGGTCTACGTCAACGGGCAACTCGTCGCCAGCGCCAACTTGCAGATTCCCGATCTGGGCCGCATGACCGCCGACCAGGCCAGCGCCCTGGCCGCCATCAACGAGGGCAGGGTGGTGCAGATCGGCGAAGGCAATCGCATCGATCCCGGCGCAGGCGGCAACGCGCTGGTGATCCAGAACACGCTGGACGGCCAAACCATAACCGCGCTGACCACCTTGAACGTGGGCGTGGACACCTTGGGAATGCTGCAGGAAATGAACACCTACGGCGCGCTGCACAACGCGCTTATCGCTGCACCAGGATCACCTTGAATCAGGCTACCGGGGACAACGCATGAAACGAAAGGGATCGTCGCATTTGCTTGCTCTTCTGCCCATGGCCTGTCTGACCTTGGCGATCTGCGGATCGCTGCACGCGCAGGAATCCGTTTCCGTTACTGAAGAATCCAAGCTGGACGGACTACAGCGACAGATCAACGAGCAATCGCGTCAGTTGGAAGACATGCGCGGCTCGCTGGAAACGCAAGAGCGGAATCTCTCGCAACTGCAGCAGGCCTTGAACGAAGAGCTGCTGGCCAATGCGCGCGCCCGCGGCATGCCCGCGCCGGCGCTCACCACCGGTAGCATGCAGGTACCGGCTTATGCACAGACTGCCGCCGCACAGCAGCCGTCGAGACAGCCGGTGGGGCAGGCGCCCGAATCGCAGAACAGACCTCCAGAAGTGGCCCAGATCTTCGATCAGCCCGGCGTGCTGACCCCTTCCGGCACGCTGGTGCTGGAACCCGGCTTGCAATACGGATACGCGTCCAACGACCGCGTCGCCCTGGTCGGCTACACCATTATCCCCGCGCTGCTGATCGGCCTGATCGACGTGCGCCAGGTGAAAACCACTTCGGCTACGGCCGTGCTGACCGCGCGCTACGGCATGGGCAACCGCTTCGAGATGGAAGCCAGGCTGCCTTACGTCTATGTCAACAGCGACACGGTCAGCCGCGAAATCTTTACCGGCTCGGCGGTGGACCGGGTGTTCAACGCCAACGGAAGCGGCATGGGCGATGTGGAAGTGACCGCCCGCTACCAACTCAACCGCGGCGGTCCGGATAGACCGTATTACGTGGCCTGGCTGCGCTACAAGAGCCGTACCGGCACCGACCTGTTCGAGGTGACCACCGATTGCGTCACCCGCTGCATCGGCAACACCACCGGCACCGGCCTTCCGCTGGAACTGCCCACCGGAAGCGGTTTCGAAGCCCTGCAGCCGGGCATCACCTGGCTGTTCCCCTCCGACCCGGTGGTCTTCTTCGGCAGCTTGAGCTACCTGCACAACTTCGAGCGCAGCGACGTCTCGCGCACCGTTATCGGCGGACAGAAAGAATTCCTGGGCGACGTCGAAGCCGGCGACATCATCGGCTTCAACCTGGGCATGGGCTTGGCGCTCAACGAAAAAGCCGCGATCAGCATCGGCTACGACCAGAACATCATCGGCAAGACCAAGCAGAACGGCCAGGACGTTGCTGGCGCGGTACGCGTCACTCTGGCCACGCTGTTGCTGGGAGGAACCTACCGTTTCAACGACAAGGCGTCTCTGAACGTCGCCCTAGGTGCAGGCCTTACCCGCGACACGCCGGATCTCAGCTTCACAGTACGCGTGCCGGTCACGTTTTGACCTGGGCATCGAGCCTGGTGCCGGCCCGGACAAGCTCCTATCACGGCGCGCGACCTCCGCCGAGCATTACGACTTGTTCGCCTTGTCGGCAAGCTTGCGCTCGCGTTCGGCCTTGGCCTGTTTGGCCATGTCCTCGTAGCGCTGGCGCAGCCGGTCCAGTTCCGCTTCTTCCAGCTCTTCCAGATCCAGCAGCTCGTTGTTGGCCAGCCGGGTGACGAAGATCAGCTCGTCCAGCTTGATCTGCATGGCCTCGGTATCGCGGTTCTGCGTGTTCTGGATCAGGAACACCATCAGGAAAGTGATGATGGTCGTGCCGGTATTGATCACCAGTTGCCACACCTCGCTGAAGCCGAAGAAGGGACCGGTGGCCGCCCATACCAGCACGATCGCCGCCGCCAGACCGAAACAAAGCGGGTTGCCCGTGAACTTGGCGGTGGACTGGGCCAGCTTGTTGAAGGTCTTTGCGAGTTTCATCCGTACGGCTCCGTGAAGGAATGCTGCGCATGATGCGCGGCAGAACGAAACCGGAGGTGAAGCCCCATCGCGGCTCCTCACGCTTGTATAACGGCTGCGGCGGTATCGGTTCCCGGTCGGCTCAAGCACAGCGGGCCGCCCAATCAAGGAGATCCCCATGGCAAGACCCATCTGGACCGGCACGCTTTCCTTCGGCCTGCTGAACGTCCCCGTCTCGCTGATGTCCGGAGAACGCAAGGTGGATCTGCATTTCCGCATGCTGGATTCCCGCGACAAGAATCCGATCCGTTTCGAACGGGTCAACGCCGAAACCGGCGAGGAAGTCCCCTGGAAGGATATCGTCAAGGCATTCGAGTATTCCAAGGGCAACTACGTCACCGTGGAGAAGGAGGACATCCAGTCCGCGGCGCCGGAGAGCCACGAATCGGTGGAGGTGGAGGCTTTCATCGACGCAGGCAGCATCGACCAGCGCTACTACGAGAAACCCTACATCCTGGTGCCGGGTAAAAAGGCGGAGAAGGGTTATGTGCTGTTGCGCGAAACCCTGAAGTCGAGCAAGAAGGTCGGCATCGCCCGCGTGGTCATCCGAACCCGCGAATACCTGTGCGCGGTCATGCCCGAAGACGACGCGCTGGTGCTGATCCTGCTGAGGTATCCGCAGGAACTGGTGGATCCGACCGACTACAAACTTCCCGGCGGCAAGGTATCCGACTATCGGATCACGCCCAAGGAAATGGAGATGGCCAAGCAACTGATCTCTTCCATGTCGGGCAAGTGGTCGCCGGACGACTACCACGACGAATTCCGCGAAAGGCTTCAGGCCATCATCCAGAAGCGGGTGAAGTCGAAGGGCGCCACCACCAAGATCGTCGAATCCAGCACCGAGCCCGAAGACGCGGCCACCAATGTGGTGGACTTCATGTCCCTGCTGCAGAAGAGCCTGGACAGCAAGAAGCGGACGCCAGCCAAAAAGGCAGCCGTCAAAGCCAAGAAAGCGACGAAGAAGGCGGCCGCCAAAGCGCCTGCCAAGAAGGCGGCCAAGCGCAAGGCGAGCTGACGGATGTCGCTGCGCGACTACAACCGCAAGCGACGATTCAGCGAAACATCCGAACCGGACCCGGATGCAGTCCCTACCGTTGGCAGAAAACGCGCAACGAACGCTTTCGGCGCACGGCATCGCCCGATCTTCGTGGTGCAACTGCATCACGCCACCGCCCGCCACTACGATTTCAGGCTGGAGGCCGACGGCGTACTGAAAAGCTGGGCGGTTCCCAAAGGCCCGTCCTTGCGCACAGGCGAGAAAAGGCTCGCTGTCGAAGTCGAAGACCATCCGTTGGCGTATGCCACCTTCGAAGGCGATATTCCGGAAGGAAATTACGGGGCAGGGCACGTGCAAGTATTCGACCACGGCACCTGGGCCAGCGAAGGCGATGCTCTTGAAGCCATCGCCGCAGGCAAGCTGGATTTTGTGCTCCACGGCGACAAGCTGAATGGGGCATGGAAACTGGTGCGCACCAACATACGCGGCAAACAGAAGCAGTGGCTGCTGATCAAGCGCGAGGACGACTATTCCGGCGATGCGGAGGCGGACGATCTGTTGGGCGCTCATCTGCCGCAGAAGAAAACCAGCAACAGGAGAGCCACGGCGCAGTCCAAGCGGCGTGCGCCTTCGAAATCCGGCAGATGGAAGCAGCGTGCCCTGGATACGCCAGGAGCGCGCGAGGACGACTACCCAGCTGGGTTTTCCCCGCAGCTGGCCAGCAGCCGTGAAACCGCGCCAACCAGCGACGACTGGTTGCACGAAATCAAATGGGACGGCTACCGGATGATGGCGGACCTGGTCGATGGCAAGGCCAAGCTGCGCTCGCGCGGAAAGCTGGACTGGACCGCGACTTTCCCCGAAGTGACCCACGCGGTGGAAGCGCTGCCGGTGAAGGACGTACGCCTGGACGGCGAGCTGGTGGTGATCGACCGGAAAGGCCGTAGCGATTTCAGTGCGCTGCAGCGTGCCATTGACGGAACTTCAAAACAGCCCTTGCGCTACGTCGTCTTCGATATGCCCGGCATTGCCGGCGTCGACTTGAGCCATGCCGCGCTTACCGATCGCAAGTCGCTGCTCAAGGATCTTGTCGGCAAGCGGCCCGGCGTGATCGCTTATAGCGAACATGTGCTGGGCCACGGCAAGGAAGTTTTCGAAGCCAGCAAGGCCAAGGGATTCGAAGGCATCGTAAGCAAGCGCATCGACTCCGGTTACAGCCAGTCGCGTTCCCATGCCTGGGCCAAGGTCAAACACGAAGACACCGATGAATTCGTGATCGTCGGCTATACCGCGCCCAAGGGATCGCGCAGCGGATTCGGTTCGTTGTTGATGGCGGTTCCGGAGAACGGAGCCTTGCGCTATGCGGGCAGGGTGGGGACCGGCTTCGACGATTCCACGTTGAATTCGCTGGAAACCATGCTGGCCAAATTGCGGACCGATACCGCAAGCGTGGAACTGCCGAGCCACGTGCCGTTCTCCGCCCATAGCGTGAGATGGGTAAAACCCGTACTCATCGCCGAAGTAGCTTTCCGCGGCTGGGCGAAGGAAGGGCTATTGCGGCAAGCCAGCTTCAAACGTTTGCGCGAGGACAAGAACATGCAGGATCTGGATCCGTCCGATTCCAACGAAGTGACCATCACCCATCCCGATCGAATCGTCTACAAGAAGGGGAAGATCAGCAAGGGCGACGTCGCCGCGTATTACCGGCAGGTCGCGCGCTGGCTGCTGCCCGAGCTGGTGGGGCGCCCTTTGTCCTTGGTTCGCTGTCCCGATGGCGCGCAAGGCACATGCTTCTTCCAGAAACACCATAGCGAGGCATTGGGGAAATCGATCAAGGCCATAACGCTCAAACAGAAAAGCGGAAACGAGGAATATCTGTATCTGCAAGATGCTTCTGGATTGCTGGAGCTGGTGCAGATGAACACCTTGGAGTTCCATCCGTGGGGGTCGAAAACTACGGCGCCGGAAAAACCGGATCGTCTGGTTTTCGACCTCGACCCCGGCCCTGGAGTCGGTTGGGCCAAGGTGAAGGCGGCGGCGCGCGATATCCGTAAACGCCTGCAGGAGACGGGGCTGCGGAGTTACCTGCGCCTATCCGGCGGCAAGGGCCTGCACGTCGTCGTACCGATCACGCCCGGTCCCGACTGGGGCCAGGCCAAGGATTTCTGCGGCGCCTTCGCGGAGGCGCTGGCCGCGCATTCGCCGGACAAGTACGTGGCCACCATGAGCAAGGCCAAGCGCGACGGCGTGATCTTCATCGACTGGCTGCGCAACGCGCGTGGCGCGACCAGCGTCTGTTCCTGGTCGCTGCGCGCTCGCGAAAACGCGACCGTGGCCATGCCGCTGCGGTGGGAGGAACTGGCCAAGGTCACAGCGCCCGACATGTATACGATGGCCCGCGCCCTGCAACGCGCCGGCAAATTGCGCAGCGATCCCTGGGAAGGGATAGAGAACCTGCGCCAGGATCTGCCCGGATTCCAGGCAGGCCCGGCGCCATCGGGCCGTCAGCGCCTGAAACGGTAGTGGGCGACCATCCATTCGTTGCCGTTGTCGTAGCCGAACAATTCCGCGCACGCCATCCAGAACATGCGCCAGCGCTGGTACCACACCGGTGCGTCGGCCATGCCGTAGACGCCTTGCAGCACGCGCATGACCTGCTCGCGGTTGTTGTCCTGGTTCTGCAGCCAGGCGTTGGCGGTCTTTTCGTAATGCGTTCCGGACAGCAGCCAGCGCTGTTCGATGGCGATTCTGTCCTGGAAGTGCAGCAAAGTGTCGGCCGACGGCATCAGCCCGCCGGTGAAGAAATGCCGGCCCATCCAATTGCCTTCGCCCTTGGCTTCGAACAGGTACAGCAGTTCGCGATGGCAGAAGAGGTGCACGAACAGCTTGCCGCCCGGCACCAGCCAACCGGCGATGCGCGACAGGAGGTCCTGGTAATTGCGCATGTGTTCGAACATTTCCACCGACACCACGCGGTCGTAGCTTTCGTCCTGCATGCGCAGGCTGTTCACGTCGGCGGTGACCACTTCCACGTTGAAGATGGCGCGCTCGCGGCAACGGGCTTCGATGTACTCGCGCTGCATTTTGGAATTCGAGACCGCGGTGATCCTCGACTCCGGATACTGCTTGGCCATCCACAGGGTCAGCGAACCCCAGCCGCAACCCAGTTCCAGGATGCGCTGTCCGTTGGCCAGCTCCGCGCGCTCGCCGTACAGGCGCAGCATGTGTTCCTCGGCCATGTTCAGGCTGGTGGTCGACTCGTCCCAATAGCAGCTGCTGTATTTGAGCTGCCTGCCCAGGCATAGCTGGAAGAACTCAGGCGGCAGCTCATGATGCTGGCGATTGGTCGTCTGCGTCTGGACTGCATCGCTGTTGCGCAAACCTTCCAGCCAAGCCTGCTGACGCGCGAACACTTCGTCCGTGCCGCCCTTGCGTTCGTCCTTCAGGCGTTGAGCGCATTGGCGGCGGATGCCCATCCGAAGCAGGTTGTCGGGGAGCCGGCCGGACTCCGCCAAGCGAGTGGCAAGGCTGTCTTTATCGGAATCGGCGGCAAGTGAGGTGGTCGTTATTGACATGCGTACTCCAGGGGATGGATATCAAAGCTTCGGGGGAAGCGGTACTGATGAAACTGGCGATGTGTCGGTGATCGGCGTGGTCATTGCCCCTCTTGCGCAACGTTTTGCGCCTCTGTTGTGGAATGCCGGTCACGCGATGGGGGAGGCCCGCATCGCGTACGCGATCAGCGACGGCCACGCATTTTTTCATGCAGCGGCTCCGCTGGACGGCAGGCGGGTTCCGGCAAGGCGCAGTGTGTCGTAGCTGAATAGCCCCATGGCCGCTCCCCAAAGCGGTTTCAACGTTAACAGTAGCGCCGGTAGTGAATCTGTGAATTGGCCCGCACCCCCGGGTATGGAAGGGTTATCCCGTCTCACATTCCCCCGATGCGGCAGCGCTGGGCGGCGAAGGCCCGTCCACCCGGCTTTCCTGGTCCGGCGCCCGGCGCCTCAAGCGTGACGGGGATCCATTCCGCATCCTGCTTAGGATTTCACCTACCCATATTAGGGGTACACGCCCCACAGAGGCAGTCGACAAGCCCCATTCGAGACGGCTCAACGTCGCGCTATATTCAGGAGGCCTACGGACAGGCGATACAAGTTGATGGAGCAGGGCATGCGCGCGGTTATCGTGTTTTGTATTTTCCTCATCGCCCCGCCCGGGTATGCGCAGCATGTATACAAATGCGCCAAGGGCAGGGACGTGAGCTATCAATCCGCACCTTGCGATGGAACCCAAGCCCTGGTGAAGCAGTGGGAAGCCGCGCCGGAGCCGGAGCCGTCCGCAGTGGCATTGGACCCGCGCCAACCTAAAGGCAGGCGACCCGTGGCGAACTCCGGACCGTCGCGCTCCGGCGTCAGGACGATTTCCTCAATCAGCGCCGCCGACCGCCGTTGCAAGGCCGCCAAAGCGCGCCGCGAGGCCAGATTGATTTCGGTGGGCTTGAAACGTACGTTCGACTTGCTTCGCAAACTCGACGATGCCGTCCATGAGGCGTGCAAATAGCGGTCTGGATTTGCATGGGACATATGTCTGGCGGGGTATGGGCAGCATGCTGCGAGGCTTCTTGGCCGAAGCCTCGCATCAGCAAGCTCAACGCATGTGGCTCTTAGCCGACAGTCTCTTAGCCGACGGTAAGTGCGCTGGAATCGACAGAAACCACGCCTTATCAGGCCAGAGCGCTATAAGCTCTCGAACCTTTGCTTTGTGGCCCCGAGTTCTTCTCGTTGTAAGCCGCCGCCTCGCCACACAGGTATTCGTATGGAGAAACCGATCCGGGAGCGGCGGAAGGGCACGGCATCGGCGACTGCCGCGCCGCCGCTCAGTTGGAAGGCGCCGCGTCGGGCAGACGGAAAGCCCAGGCATAGGCATTGGCCGTCTGTTTGCGCAACGATGCCGGAATCTGGATCACGGTAGTGTTCCCATCGCGATGCCACGCCAGCTGCGCATCGCTCCCTAGCAGCTTCACTTCCGTGCCGGCGGCAGGCGCGGGGCCAGGAATGCGCAGCGTCGTCGGCAACTTGGTTTCATTGGCATCGGGAAGGTAGAACGCGTAAACGGTGCCATCCTTCAGCCGCGTGTAACGGAACTTGCCATCTCGGTAGGGCGCGACGGATCGGCTGGCGTAGATCGCCTCGCCATTGACCTTCATCCATGCGCCGATTTCATGCAGGCGCTGCACCGCAACCGGAGGAAGTTCACCATTGGCGTCGGGGCCGACGTTGAGCAGGTAGTTGCCGCCCTTGGCGACCACGTCGACCAGCATCTGCACCACGCTGCGTGCGGATTTGTACTTGTCGTTCGGCGCGTACGACCAGGATTCGCCGAGGGTCATGCAGGTTTCCCACGGATACGGCAGCGGTTGATCGGGGATTTTCTGCTCCGGCGTGCGATAGTTTTCGTAGCGCCCGCCCACTGCGCGGTCTACGACGATCAGACCGGGCTGGTTCTTGCGGGCCATTGCAGCCATCCCCGGCATGTCCACGTCCTGCGGCCACGGCACGCCGGCATTGCCTTCGGCGATGCCGTCCATGGTGTCAGTCGGGCGCACCCAGCCGCCGTCCAGCCACAGGATGTCGACGGGGCCGTACTGGGAAGTCAGTTCGCCGACCTGCGCATGGGTGAAATCGACGAAGCGTCTCCAGATATCCGGGTGCTTGCGGGTGTCGTAGTTGTTATGCCGGTTGGGCGTGGCCCACTTCGGCGACCAGTAGTCGTCGCTATGCCAGTCGGGTTTCGAGAAGTAGGCGCCGATGCCGAAGTTCTGGGCACGGAAGGCGTCGAATACTTCTTTGGTGATGTTGGCGCGCGGGTTGGTGTGGAACGGAACGTCGGCTGCGGTGATCCTGTAATCGCTCTGCCGTGTGTCGAACATGGCGAAACCGTCGTGGTGCTTGGTGGTGAACACCACGTATTTCGTGCCGGCGTCCTTGGCGATGCTCGCCCACAGCTCAGGGTCGAACTTGACCGGGTTGAACGTGGTCGGCAATTGTTCGTAGCGCTTGACGTAATCGACGTAGGCCTCACCTTCGGGACGCTTGCACCAGTCCACGTCTTCGGAGCAGATCGACCACGACTCGACCACGCCCCATTGGCTGTACGGACCCCAATGCATCATGAAGCCGAACTTCCAGTCCTGCCATTGCTCTAGCTTGCGCAGCACCAGCGGATCGGTTTCCGGCACGTAGTCGCCGTGGCTTTCGGCATGCGCGGCGAACAGGGGCGTTGCGCACAGTAGCGCGGCCAATGCGAGTCGTAGCGATTTCATACATTGCTCCCGAAGTGGTTTTTGTTTTGCGCTTTTTTGACGCGATCGGCCGCTGGACATTCCAGCATTGGATTTGTTCTCTGGTCCGGCGGAAGAAGCAGTGCTAACGTGTCCCTTCTTCGCGAGGGAATGATGTTGCCAATGGCCGCGCACCTCATCACAAGCCGAACCGGGACAAGGACCCGGCACGAATGGAGACATCCCAAGCCGATGGTCCGCCCGCACCGAAGACTGCGCCGATGAGCAGGGAACCCATTCTTGAGATAGCCGCCAATTCGCTGGCTTCGGCGCAGGCCGCGCAACAAGGCGGCGCTTCTCGCATCGAACTGTGCGCGGCGCTGGAACTCGGCGGTTTGACTCCATCGCCGGCGCAGATTGCGCTGGTGCGCGAAAAGCTATCCATCCCGATGCACGTACTGGTGCGGCCCCGCGCCGGCGATTTCGCGTACGCGGATGAGGAGCATGCGACCATGCTCGCCGACATCGCGCATTGCGCTGCCGCCGGTTGCGACGGCGTGGTGGTCGGCGCCCTGACCGCTGAGGGCGACGTCGATGTGGCGCGTTGCCGGGAACTGGTATCCGCCGCCGGCCGGCTCGATCTCACTTTCCACCGTGCCATCGATGTCTGTCGGGACCCGGCGGCAGCGCTTGAAGCCGTCATCGGACTAGGCTTCAAGCGCGTGCTCAGTTCCGGCGGTGCGGCCAGCGCGATGGAAGGCAGGGGCAACCTGCGGCGATTGATCGAACAAGCCGCCGGCCGCATCGAGATCATGCCGGGCGCGGGCATCGATGCCGGCAACATCGCCGCGCTCATGGCCGCGACCGGCGCGCGCGAATTCCATGCCTCGGCTAAGCGTGCTCTGCCTTCGCGGATGAAATTCGCGCCGACGGACGCATTGGGCATGGCCGGCGGCGAAACACGCAGCGATGCCGCCGAAGTCCGTCGCCTCGTCGAGGCGTTGCATGATGCTGCAAAGGGCGCATGAGCATCGCCGGGTAACGGCTGCGGCGTGGCCGGCTTCATTCTAGGCTTCCACCTCGTAAACACCCAGCAGTGCGACCGCCTCGGCGTGCGTTGGCAATGCGGCGAAGGCGCCATGCCGGGTCACCGCCAGCGCGCCGCAGGCCGAAGCGTAGCGCAGGCAGTGTTCAAGTTCGGTCGATTGGGCGAGGAACGCATCGAACGTGCGCGTATCGACCCCTTTGCGTTGCAGCTGCGATAGCAGTCCGCCGATAAAGGCATCGCCGGCGGCAGTGGTGTCGACCGCCTTGACTTCGATCGTCGGCAGTTCGCCGCTGCGTCCGCGCGCGAACCAGCGCATCGTCGCGGCACCGTCCGTGATCAGCACCAGCCGTGCGCTGTGCAGCAGGCGGGCGACGATGTCGGCATCTTTGAAGCGGCCTTCCTTCAAGTATTCGAGTTCCTCGCGCGCCAACTTGATCAGATCGGCGGCCTCGAGCGCGCGCCATAGCACGGGCAGCACCGGCGCTGCCTCCGGCCACAGTGCAGGACGCAGGTTGAGGTCCAGGCTGACCAGCGCGCCCGCGGTGCGCGCGCGGGCCATGCCCGACAACGTCGCCGCGGCGATGTCGGCATCGGTCAGGCTGTTGCTGCAGACATGGAACATGCTGGCTGCGGCGAAGCAATCGGCGTCGAAATCCGCATCACGGAACAGCAAGTCTGCGGCCGGCGGGCGGTAGAAGCTGAAGCTGCGTTCGCCATGCGCATCCAGCGACACGAAGGCCAGCGCGGTCTGTGCAGCAGTGGTACGGCGCACGTAGCGTACGCCGGCACCGGCCTCGTGCAGGCTGTGCAGCAGGAAGTCGCCGAACATGTCGTGGCCCAGCATGCCGACGAACTCGCAGCGACCGCCCAACTTCGCCACCGCGACCGCCGCATTGGCCGGAGCGCCGCCGGCGAACTGACGGAACGTGCGGGCTTCGCCCTCGACAGGCTCGCTGGCGAGAAAATCGATCAGCGCCTCGCCGAAGCAGAGGATGGTGTTGTTGGCCGCGCTCATCGATCGGCAACCGCTTGTTGTGTAGCGTCGATTGCAGGACGGCGCATGCGGATCCTCTCTGATTCTTTCAGCATAGGTACGACCACCGGCGATCGTGGTAACGCGACTCTGCACAGTATTTTCAAGGCGTAATCCATCTTATTTGGATCGATCCAACCATTGTATCGTGAGGTAAACCGGACATGCCTGCAAGCCGTATCGCACCGTCCACCGCGCTTATGCGCTGCGTATCTGTGACGCACGTCATCGGCCAAACAGACCATACGTGGCTGATCTCCTGTCATCGGGCTGATTCGACCCGGCAGGCAAGTCCGCCTGAGAAGGCGCTACGCACACCGGCAGCCGACACGGGAGGCGACAACA